>ERZ724507.379-NODE-379-length-20238-cov-5.995937_pt1 | contig 20238 bp, 21 predicted proteins | sample MGYA00376040_ERZ724507 | MGnify/ENA primary metagenome ERZ724507 (study PRJEB28724, sample SAMN07190883) | activated sludge metagenome | isolation source: activated sludge of sewage treatment plant in Hong Hong | place: Hong Kong | collected 2016-03-17 ...
CGATTACGGCATGGGCAACCTGCGCTCGGTGGCCAAGGCCATCGAGCACGTGGCGCCCGCGGCCACCGTCCGCGTGAGTTCCGCGGCGCAGGACATCGCCGCCGCGGAGCGCGTGGTGGTGCCGGGCCAGGGTGCGATGCCCGACTGCATGCGGGAACTGGAGTCGCGCGGCCTGCGCGATGCCGTCGTGCGCGCCGCTGCGGAGAAGCCCTTCCTTGGCATCTGCGTCGGCCTGCAGATGTTGTTCGGCCACGCCGAGGAGGGCGACGTCACCGGCCTCGAAATCCTGCCTGGCCGCGTCCCGCGCTTTCCCGCGGCCGCCATGTACGGCGCGGACGGCGCGCGGCTCAAGGTGCCGCACATGGGGTGGAACCGGGTGCAGCAACAGCAGCACCATCCGCTCTGGGACGGCATCGAGGACGGCGCGCGCTTCTATTTCGTGCATAGCTACTATGTCGAGCCGCAGGGCCCGGAGGTGATCGCGGGTTCGACGGCCTATGGCATCCCCTTTACCAGTGCGGTGGCCCGCGCTAACATCTTCGCCGTCCAATTCCATCCGGAGAAGAGCGCCCGCGCCGGGCTGCAACTGCTCGGCAACTTCATGCGCTGGACTCCCTGACCGGTCTTGCCACTCCGCGTTCTCCCTTTCCTATGCTGCTGATACCTGCGATCGACCTGAAGGACGGACAATGCGTGCGCCTCAAGCAGGGCGCCATGGATGCCGCAACGGTGTTCTCCGAAGATCCGGCCGCGATGGCCCGCCACTGGATCGAGAAGGGTGCGCGGCGCCTGCACCTCGTCGATCTCAACGGCGCGTTCGCCGGCAAGCCGAAGAACGAGGCGGCGATCAAGGCCGTGCTCGAGGAAGTCGGCGAGGAAATCCCGGTCCAGCTCGGCGGCGGCATTCGCGACCTCGACACCATCGAGCGCTGCCTGGACGACGGCGTCAGCTACGTCATCATCGGCACGGCCGCGGTGAAGAACCCGGGCTTCCTGCACGATGCCTGCGGTGCGTTCCCCGGCCACATCATCGTCGGCCTCGATGCGCGCGACGGCAAGGTGGCGGTGGATGGCTGGTCGAAGATGACGGGGCACGACGTCATCGACCTGGCCAGGAAGTTCGAGGATTACGGCGTCGAAGCGGTGATCTACACGGACATCGGCCGCGACGGCATGCTGAGCGGGGTGAACATCGAGGCGACGGTGAAGCTGGCGCAGGCGCTGCGCATACCCGTCATAGCCTCCGGCGGCATCGCCACGCTGAAGGACGTCAAGGCCCTGTGCGCCGTCCAGAGCGAGGGCATCATCGGCGCCATCACCGGCCGCGCCATCTACGAAGGCACGCTCGATTTCAAGAAGGCACAGGCCGAAGCCGACAAGTGCAAGAAGGCCTGAACGGCCGGCCCATGCTCGCCAAGCGCATCATTCCCTGCCTCGACGTCAACGCCGGCCGCGTGGTCAAGGGCGTCAATTTCGTCGAACTGCGCGACGCAGGCGATCCGGTGGAGGTTGCGCGCCGCTACGACGAGCAGGGCGCCGACGAAATCACCTTCCTCGACATCACGGCGAGCTCGGACGACCGCGACATCATCCTGCACATCGTCGAGGCCTGCGCCGAGCAGGTCTTCATCCCGCTCACCGTGGGCGGTGGCGTGCGCAAGGTCGACGACGTGCGCCGGCTGCTGAATGCGGGCGCCGACAAGGTGAGCATGAACACGGCAGCGGTGCAGAACCCGCAACTGGTGGCCGATGCCTCGGGCAAGGTCGGCAGCCAGTGCATCGTGGTCGCCATCGATGCCAAGCAGTCCGCGCCCGGGCGCTGGGAGGTGTTTACCCATGGCGGCCGGCGCAACACGGGACTCGACGCCGTTGCCTGGGCCCGCGAAGTCGAGCGTCTGGGCGCCGGCGAGATCCTGCTTACGAGCATGGACCGCGACGGCACCAAGGCGGGCTTCGATCTGGCCCTGACGCGCGCGGTCGCCGATGCGGTGGGCATTCCCGTCATCGCCAGCGGCGGCGTCGGCACGTTGCAGCACCTCGCGGACGGGGTCACCGAGGGGCGGGCGGATGCCGTGCTGGCGGCCAGCATATTCCACTACGGCGAGTACACCGTGCGCCAGGCCAAGGAGTTCATGCAGGCGCGCGGCATCGAGGTGCGCCTGTGACCGTGCCGGCGGACGAGCGCTGGCTCGACGACGTCCGCTGGGACGAGCAGGGACTGGTGCCGGCCATTGCCCAGGATGCGGCGACGGGTGAAGTATTGATGTTCGCCTGGATGAACCGCGAGGCGCTGGCGCTGACCGCGCGCCACGGCGATGCCGTCTATTGGTCGCGCTCGCGCGGCCGGCTCTGGCGCAAGGGCGAGGAGTCCGGCCACGTGCAGAAGGTAAGCGAGCTGCGCATCGACTGCGACCGCGACGTGGTGCTGCTCCGGATCGAGCAGGTCGGCGGCATCGCCTGCCACACCGGGCGCCGCAGTTGTTTCTTTTCCCGTCTCGACGCTGCCGGCTGGCAGGACGTGGATCCGGTTTTGAAAGACCCCAAGGAGATTTACAAATGATCGACCTCGAAGTCATCCACCGCGTGCAGGCCACGGTGCGCGAGCGCAAGGGGGCGGCCCCCGATTCGTCGTATGTCGCCAGCCTCTACGCCAAGGGCACGGATGCGATCTGCAAGAAGGTGGCCGAGGAGGCGGCAGAAGTCATCATGGCCGCTAAGGATGGCGACCGCCTGCACCTGGTGCGGGAGGTGACCGACCTGTGGTTCCACAGCATGGTGCTGCTGGCGCAGTTCGACATCGGCGTGGACGACGTCGTGGTCGAGTTTCGCCGCCGCGAGGGCATTTCCGGCATCGACGAGAAGGCGAGCCGGGGGCAGGCCTGATGAGCGACTGCATCTTCTGCCGCATCGTGCGCGGCGAGATTCCGGCACGCAAGGCCTACGAAGACGAGGAGATACTCGCTTTCCACGACATCAGTCCGATCACGCCGGTGCACTTCATGATCATCCCCAAGCAGCACATCCCGTCGCTGGCGGAGGCCGACATGTCGCACCAGATGGTGCTCGGTCGCATCCTCGCCAAGGCCGGCGAGATCGCGCGCGGGCAGGGCCTTGCCGACGGCTTCCGCACCATCATCAACACCGGGCGGATCGGCAATCAGGAGGTGTATCATCTCCACGTTCACGTACTTGGCGGCCCCGAGCCGCTGGGGTCCATGGTCAAGCGCAGGGCGCCCTGAGCTGGCCGAGCGCGAGGAGGCAAACAATGGGATCTTTCAGCATCTGGCACTGGCTCATCGTGCTGGTGATCGTCATGCTGGTATTCGGCACCAAGAAGCTGCGCAACATCGGCCAGGACCTCGGCGGAGCGGTCAAGGGGTTCAAGGACGGCATGAAGGACGCTTCCGCCGACAAGCCGGCGGACCCGCCGCAGGTGACCGGCCATACCATCGACGTCGAGGCGCGGCGGGAGCAGACCAAGACCTGATGCCGTAGCAGCCCGCCAAAGGGGGCCGGTTGCGGCCCCTTCGATTTTGGCGGCGCCGCCTATTGCCACGAGACAGCGCATGTTCGACGTCGGACTCTCCGAATTGATGGTGATTGCCGTAGTGGCGCTGATCGTCATCGGCCCCGAGCGGCTGCCCCGCGTGGCGCGTACCGCCGGCCACCTGCTGGGCAGACTGCAGCGCTACGTGAGCGACGTCAAGGCCGACATCAACCGCGAAATGCAGCTCGAGGAACTGAAGAAGCTGCAGCAGCAGGTTGCCAGCCAGGTCAGCGACATCGAGTCCGGTATCAGCCACGAAATGCGCGAGGTGGAGAAGTCGATAGGCCGCGCCATTGAACCGGTGGCGACGGAGGCTGTCGCAGCGCCGGAGACGGAGCCGGCGGCAGTGCCGGCTATCCCGGCGGCTGAGACGGTCGCCGCGCCGGCCCAGACCGGCGAGCCGACGAAGTCCTGACGGTGGAAGACCAGGAAACCTTCCTTTCGCACCTGGTCGAGTTGCGCGACCGGCTGATCCGCTCGCTGGTGGCGGTGGGCATCGTGTTCGTTCCGCTGGCCTTCTACGCCCGCGAGTTGTACACGCTGCTGGCGGCACCGCTGTTGGCGACGCTGCCATCCGGCGGGCGCATGATCGCCACCGACGTGGTCGGCGTCTTCCTGGTGCCCATGAAGGTCTCGCTGACGGTCGCCTTCCTCGTCGTTCTGCCCTACGTGCTCTACCAGGTCTGGGCCTTCGTCGCGCCGGGCCTCTACGCCCACGAAAAGAAGCTTGCCATCCCGCTCCTAATCGCCTCCGTGCTGTTGTTCTTCATCGGCATGGCCTTCGCCTACTTCGCCTTCTTCCCCATGGTGTTCGGCTTCATGGCCAAGTTCGCACCCGAGGGCGTGGCCTGGATGACCGACATCGAGAAGTACTTTTCCTTCGTGCTCACCATGTTCCTCGCCTTCGGCGTGACCTTCGAGGTGCCGGTGATCGTGATCGTGCTGGTCAAGATCGGCATCGTGGACGTCGCCAAGTTGCGCGAGTGGCGTCCTTACGTGATCGTCGGGGCCTTCATCGTCGGCGCCGTGTTCACCCCGCCCGACGTGATCTCGCAGTTCATGATGGCGGTGCCGCTCTGCCTGCTTTATGAGCTGGGCATCGTGCTCGCGGCGCTGATCGTGCGGCCGACGCCCGAAGGCAAGTCGGACTACGCGCCGCCCACCGACGCCGAGATGGAAAAGGAACTCGACCGCGCCGAGGAATCCTCGCGCGAGAGCCGGTCCTGAGGAGGCTGCGCGCACCATCGCAGTGCGCGTCGCGAATGCCGGCGGTGACTGGGCGCGGGGCCGTGCCGTTGCAGGGCAATGTGGTCTAGAATGAAGCGAACAGATGTTTGAATTGCCGCTGCGCTTGCGCGGCGGCGGACTGTCTGGTGTCGATTTGCATGGTTGCCCATCCTCAAGGAGAAGGAAGATGCTGAGACGTTTCGCACTGGCCGCATCGGCCTGCTGTCTGGTTTCCGGGGCCGCGCTGGCCCAGAACACGATCAAGATCGCCCACGTCTATGACAAGACCGGTGCGCTCGAGGCCTATGCCAAGCAAACGCAGATCGGCCTCATGATGGGCCTGGAGTACGCGACGGGCGGCAAGATGGAAATCGGCGGCCGCAAGATCGTCGTCATCGAGAAGGATACCCAGGGCAAGCCGGACATCGGCAAGGCCCAGCTGGCCGCCGCTTACGGCGACGACAAGGCCGACATCGCCGTCGGGCCGACGAGCTCGGGCGTGGCGCTGGCGATGCTGCCGGTAGCCGAGGAGTACAAGAAGATTCTGCTGGTCGAACCTGCCGTGGCCGATTCCATCACCGGCGACAAGTGGAACCGCTACATCTTCCGCACCGGCCGCAACTCGAGCCAGGACGCCATCTCCAATGGCTATGCCCTGGGCAAGAAGGAAGGCACCTACATTGCAACCCTTGCCCAGGATTCGGCCTTCGGCAAGGACTTCGTCAAGGCGTTCAAGGATGCCTTCGCCGGCAGCAAGGCGAAGCTGGTGTTCGAAGAGTACGCGCCGATGGCAACGACGGACTTCACCGCGTCCGCACAGCGCCTGTTCGACGCGCTGAAGGACAAGTGTGATTCGGCCAAGGACAAGACCTGCCGCAAGATCATCTTCATCAACTGGGCCGGCGCCGGCAATCCGTTCAAGATCAACGACCTCGATCCCAAGCGTTACGGCATCGAGATCGCGACCGGCGGCAACATCCTTCCCGCGATGGCGGCCTACAAGGCCTTCCCGGGGATGGAGGGTACGACCTACTACTACTACGAGATTCCGAAGAACCCCATCAACAAGTGGCTGGTGGATGAGCACAAGAAGCGCTACAACGGCACGCCGCCCGACTTCTTCACCGCCGGCGGCATGGCGGCGGGAATGGCGCTGGTCGAGGCCTTCAAGAAGGCCAACAGCAGCGACACCGAGAAGCTGATCTCCACCATGGAGGGCATGAGCTTCGAGACGCCGAAAGGCAAGATGACCTTCCGCAAGGACGACCATCAGGCGCTGCAGTCCATGTACCACTTCAAGATCAAGGTGGATCCGGCGGTTGCCTGGGCGATCCCCGAGCTCGTCAGCGAAGTCACGATGGACGAGATCAAGCTGCCGATCCGCAACAAGAAGTAACCCGTGCCCAAGCCGGGGCGGCACACGTCGCCCCGGCTCACCGGCCAGGGCGTCGGCAGTGCCGGCGCCGGTTCAGGGAGGTTGCAGCGAGCATGCCTGATACGACTGCGTCCGCGGCGGGGGATACCGTCCTCGAAACCCGCGGCCTGACGGTTCGGTTCGGCGGCCATGTGGCGGTCAATGGCGTCAGCGCAGCGTTCCGGCGCGGCACGCTGACGGCCATCGTCGGTCCCAACGGCGCCGGCAAGACCACGTATTTCAACCTGGTCTCGGGCCAGATTCCGGCGACGGCGGGCGAGGTATTCCTATTCGGCAAGGACATTTCCCGCCTGCCGGCACCATTACGCACGCGGCGGGGCATCGGCCGCGCCTTCCAGCTCACCAACCTGTTCCCCTTTCTCACGGTGCACGAGAACGTGCGCATCGCCGTGCAGTCGCGGGCGGGGGTCGGTATTCAATTCTTCAGCCTTTGGGACAGCCGTCGCGACCTGATCGAAAAGGCCGATGCGATCCTCGAGCAGGTGGCGCTGACCCACCAGCGCGACGTGCCGGCCATGACCCTGCCGCACGGCGACCAGCGCAAGCTGGAAGTCGGCCTGATGCTGGCGCTGGAGCCCGAGGTCTATATGTTCGACGAGCCGACGGCCGGCATGAGCGTCGACGAGGTGCCGGTGATCCTCGATCTCATCAAGCGCATCAAGGCCGGCGGCGACAAGTGCATCCTGCTCGTCGAGCACAAGATGGACGTGGTGCGCGAGCTTGCCGACCGCATCGTGGTGCTGCATAACGGCACGCTCGTGGCCGACGGCGCGCCGGCGGAGGTGATTGCCTCGCCCGTGGTGCAGGAGGCCTACCTTGGCATACCCGCCGAGCGCAAGGAGGGCACACAATGAGCGGCGCGATGCAGCCCCTCCTCGTGCTCGATGGCGTCAACACTCACATCGGGCCGTATCACATCCTGCACGGCGTTAACCTGGCCGTGCCGCGCGGGGGCATCACCATGCTGCTCGGCCGCAACGGCGCGGGCAAGACGACGACCCTGCGCACCATCATGGGCCTCTGGCAGGCCTCCGCCGGGAGCGTGCGCTTCGATGGCACCGACATTGCCGGGCGGGCCACGCCGGATGTGGCCCGCCTCGACATCGCCTACGTTCCCGAGAACATGGGCATCTTCAGCGACCTCACGGTGCGCGAGAACCTGATGCTTGCGGCGCGCCGCGGGCCGCTCGACTCGGCGCGTCTGGACTGGATCTTCGGTTTCATGCCTGCGCTCAAGACCTTCTGGCTGCAGCGCGCCGGCCTGCTCTCCGGCGGGCAGAAACAGATGCTGTCGATCGCGCGGGCGATGGTCGAACCCAGGCGCCTGCTGCTCGTCGACGAGCCGTCAAAGGGTCTGGCACCGGCGATCATCCAGAACCTGATCGTGGCCTTCGGCGCCCTGCGCGACGAGGGCGTGACGGTGCTGCTCGTCGAGCAGAACTTCGGCTTTGCCAGCCGCCTCGGCGACACCGTCGCCGTGATGGACAACGGCCGCGTGGTGCATGCCGGAACCATGGCCGACTTCGTTGCCGATGAGGCTTTGCAGTCGCGGCTGCTCGGCCTTTCGCTGGACTCCCATCAATAGGGCCCGCCGATGAGCACGACCGCTTCCACCGCACCTGCCAAGATCGAAGACCTGCCGGCCGCGCCGCGCGACTGGCTGCCCATCCTGCTGACGCCGATCCTGATCCTGGTCGCGCTGCCGATGGTCGGCAGCCTGCCGACCTGGGCAACGCTGACCATCGCCGGGCTGGCGATGGGGCTCATCATCTTCCTCGTCGCTTCGGGCCTCACCCTGGTGTTCGGCCTGATGGACGTGATGAACTTCGGCCATGGCATCTTCGTCGCGCTCGGCGCCTTCGTCGGCGTCAGCACGCTGGGAACGCTGGGCGCGTGGACGGGCAGCGGCTCGTTTGCGATGAATCTTGCCGCCATCGCCTGTGCCGGCCTCGCTGCCGCGCTGGTGGCCGGCATCGTCGGCATCGGATTTGAACGCGTCATGGTGCGACCGGTGTATGGCCTGCACCTGAAGCAGATCCTGGTCACCATGGGCGGCATGATCATCGCCGAGCAGGTCATCCTGGCGCTGTGGGGCCCGGAGGCACGGCCGATGATGCGTCCCGCCAGCCTGCAGGGCGCCTTCATCCTTGGCGACGTCGCCGTCGAGAAATTCCGCCTGCTGTCCGTCTGCCTCGGCTTGGCCATCTTTGCCGCGATGTTCCTCCTGCTCAACCGGACCAAGCTCGGACTGCTGATCCGGGCCGGCGTGCAGGACCGCGAGATGGTCGAGGCGCTCGGTTACCGGGTACGCTTCCTGTTCATCGGTGTCTTTGCCGCCGGTTCGGCGCTGGCCGGCCTCGGCGGCACCATGTTCGGGCTCTACCAGGAACTGGTGACGACCACCATCGGCGCCCAGATGATGGTGCTGATCTTCATCGTCATCATCATCGGCGGGCTGGGTTCCGTCGGCGGCTGCTTCGTCGGGGCGCTGCTGGTCGGCCTGACCTCCAACTACGTTGGCTTCGTCGCACCCAAGGTCAACCTGTTCTCGAGCATCCTCCTGATGGTGTTGGTCCTGCTGTGGCGGCCGCAGGGGCTGTTCCCCGTGGCGAAGCGATAGGAGCGCGCAATGCTGGCCAACCTCCTCTCCCGCGACCTGCCCCGCAGCCGACTGCTCTCCGCGATCCTGATCCTCATCGTGCTGGGCCTGCTGGCCACGCCCTTCGTCTTCCCTGGCGCCCGCTCGCTCAACGTCGGCGCAAAGATCGCGGTGTTCATTGTGCTCGCCGCCAGCTTCGACCTGATGCTCGGCTATACCGGCATCGTATCCTTTGCGCACACCATGTTCTTCGGCATCGGCGCCTACGGCATCGGCATTGCCTCGACGCAGATGGGTCCGACCTGGACCGCCATGGTGGTGGGGACGCTGGCCGGGGTTGCGCTATCCGTGGTGCTCGCCCTGTTGATCAGCCTGTTCTCGCTGCGGGTGCGTGCCATCTTCTTCGCCATGATCACGCTGGCCGTTGCTGCCGCTTTCATGACGCTTGCCTCGCAGCTTTCCAACTGGACCGGCGGCGAGGACGGCCTCAACTTCAAGGTGCCGGAGCTGATTTCGCCGGCGTTTTCGCTTTCCGACGAGAAGTTTCTCGGTGTCAGCCTGGACGGCAAGCTGATTGCCTACTACATGGTGACGCTGTTTTCCGGCTTCTTCTTCCTCGTCATGCTGCGCATCGTGAACTCGCCCTTCGGCCGCGTGTTGATGGCGATCCGCGACAACGATTTCCGCAGCGAGGCGATCGGCTACCGCAACGTCACCTACCGCAGCCTATCGTCGGTGCTCGGCGCCGTGTTTGCCACGCTGGCCGGGGTGCTCTATGCGCTGTGGCTGCGCTACAACGGCCCCGGCACGACGCTGTCGTTCGACATCATGATCGACGTGCTGCTGATCGTGGTGATCGGCGGCATGGGGACGCTGTACGGCGCCGTCGTCGGCTCGGCGGTGTTCAACATTGCCCAGGGCTACCTGCAGGACCTGCTCAAGCTGGCCCACGGCAACATCGATACCCTGCCCGTGATCGGTGCGCTTTTCCACCCTGACCGCTGGTTGTTCTGGCTTGGCCTGCTTTTCGTGCTCTCGGTGTATTTCTTCCCGTTCGGCATCGTCGGCAAGCTGCGCGCCGGGGCACTGGCGAAGGCGGGCGGGGACTGAATCACCGCCCGGCCGGCGGCCGGGATTCTTGCGGGAAGACGGCTATGGCGAGCACCTACGACTACAAGAGCAAACTGATCAGCATCGAGGCGGCGCTCGACAAGATCAAGTCCAACGATTGCATCGTCAGCGCGCTCGGTGCTGCGGAGCCAAACGGCCTGCTCGACCGCCTGCACACCATCGCCGATCGCGTGAGCAACGTGGCGGTTTGCACCTGCCTGCCGATGCGGCCCTTCAAGTGGTTCATGGAACCGGCAATGCGCGGCCACTTCGAGCACCACGCCTGGTTCTTCTCAGCCAACATCCGCAAGGCCGCGATAGAGGCGCACACGTCCACCTACGTGCCGAACCACCTCCACTCGGCGGCAACCGACCGCATCCTGTTCCGCAAGCCGACGGTCTTCGTCGGTACCTGCACGCCGCCGGACCGGCATGGCTACGTGGCGCTGGCCTTTTCCGTGGTGTATGAACGCGAACTGATGGAGGCGGCGGACCTGGTGATCCTCGAGGTCAACGACCAGGTGCCCTATGTTGCCGGCGACACCGTGATCCATCTCGATCAGGTCGATTACCTGGTCGAGCACTCGATGACGCCGTTCGAGCTGCCGTCGCCCGAGACCGAGGAGCGCGACCGGCGCATCGGCGACTTCATTGCCGGGCACATCGAGGACGGCTCGACGATACAGCTCGGCATCGGCGGCATCCCGAACGCGGTGGCGGGCGAACTGCTGCAGAAGAAGGACTTGGCGATCCATACCGAAATGCTGACCGACGGCATGGTGGACCTGTTCGAAGCCGGGGTGATCGCGCGCGGGCCGCGCAGCCTCGACAAAGGCATGCTGCGCGGCAAGATGGTGGCAGCCTTCGCCCTGGGCACGCGCAAGCTCTACGACTTCCTCGACCGCCACCCTGGCTTGGTACTGATGCGGGGCACCTGGGTTAACAACCCCTGGGTGATCGCCCACAACCACAAGCAGGTATCCATCAATACCACGCTCGAGGTGGACCTCACCGGCCAGGTCTGCTCCGAGTCGATCGGCCATCGCCAGTACTCGGGCACCGGTGGCCAGTCGGACACGGCCATTGGCGCGCAGATGTCGGAGGGCGGCAAGTCCTTCATCGCGCTCTACTCGACGGCGGAGGCGAAGCAGGCCGACGGTTCGCGCAGGACGATTTCGAAGATCGTGCCCACCCTGACGCCCGGTGCGGCGGTTACGCTGCATCGGTCCAACGTGGATTTCATCGTCACCGAGTACGGGGCCGTGCGCCTGCGCGGCGCACCGATCAACGAGCGGGCGCGCCTGCTGATCTCGATCGCCCATCCGGATTTCCGCGCCGGCCTGCAGGAGCAGGCGGAGCGCCTGGGCTACCTGTAGGCTTTCATGGCGCTGGTCCGTTCCGATTCTCCCGCGCCCGGGGTGGAGCGGCTCACGCTGGCCCGGCCCGGCATGCACAACGCGCTCGTGCCGGAACTGCTCGACGACCTTATGCGGGCGCTGGCTGACGTCAGCCGTCGCGGCGGGTGCAAGGTGGTGGTCCTTGCCGCCGAGGGGCCGGCATTCTCGATCGGGGGCGACATGCGCCGCTTTCGCCGCGAACGCGACGGCGACCTCCTCGGTTACTCGTCGGCCCTCGTCGGCAGGCTCAACCAGGCAATCCTCGCACTCATCGATCTTCCGCAACCGGTGGTCGCTGCCGTGCAGGGTGTCGTCACCGGCGGGTCCATCGGCCTAGTGCTGGCAGCCGACCTGGCGTACCTCACACCCCAGGCGGCATTCAAGGCGCATTACGCGACAGCCGGCTTCGGCCCAGACGGCGGCTGGACCGCGCTCGTGGCGCGACTCGCCGGCGCGCGCCGTGCCGCGGCGGCCCTGCTGCTCAACCGCACGGTACGCGCCGACGAGGCCGTTGCCTGGGGCCTGGCCAACGAAGTCGTGGTCGCCGAGCGCTTCGAGCAAACGGTACTCGATGCCGCGCGCAAGATGGCCGCCTACCCGGAAGGCACCCTGCGCGCCTCCAAGCGGCTTCTGTGGCGCGACCGTGCAGCGATCGCGGACGACCTGGAGGCGGAGCGCACCCGCTTCATCGAACTGATTGCGACACCGGCGGCGCAGGCAGGCGTCGACGACTTCCTGCGTCGCTTCAGCGACTACCCGGATTCCTAGGAGACCGACATGCAAGTTCCCGACATTCTGGCCAAGCATTCGCGGCATTTCCCCGACAAGGTGGGCCTGGTGGACCTTCACACCGGCCGTCGCCTCACCTACGCGCAACTCAACGAGCGGGCAAGCCGCTTCGCCGAGTACATGCGCGACCGCTGGCAGATCAAGCCGGGCGACCGTGTCGCCGTCCTCGCGCACAGTTCGACCGACTATGTCGAGATGCTCTACGGCTGCGGCAAGCTGGGTGCCGTGATGATCTGCCTGAACTGGCGCCTGTCGGTAGACGAACACAAGGGCGTGCTGGCGGATGCCAGCCCGGCGGCCCTGGTCTGGGGCGAGGAGTTCGACGCGGCGGGTAGCGCGCTGGCCGATGCCTTTGCCTTGAAGAACCGCATGGTGACGGGGGTCCCGCGCGCCGGCGTCGCGGGCTACGAGGCGGCGCTGGCGGAGATGTCGGGCGCCACGGTCGAGATGCCCTGGCGCAGCGACGACCACGTCTGGTACCTCCTGTATACCGCGGGCAGCACCGGCAAGCCGAAGGGCGTGCCGCAGACCTGGGGCATGGCTGTCGCCAACGCGCTGAACAACACCATCCATGCCGGGCTGCGGCACGAGGACGTGATGCTTTCCGTGCTGCCGTACTTCCATACCGGCGGCCTCAATCTGTACATGAATCCCCTGCTCATGCTCGGCGCCACCACGCTGATCATGCGCCAGTTCGACGTGGACAAGACCATGGAGCTGCTGGAGAAGGAGGCCACGGTGATGTTCGGCGTGCCGGCCATCTACCTGTTCCTCAGCCAGCATCCGCGCTTCGCCAGCGCCGATTTCTCGCGCGTGCGCAGCTGGGCCGCCGGTGGCGCGCCGGTGCCCAAGGTACTGCTCGAAGCCTACCTGGCCAAGGGCGTGACGATCTGCTTCGGCTTCGGCATGACCGAGACCGGACCGACGGTCTTCCTCACCGACGAGGCCACCGCGCGCAAGAAGGTCGGCACCGTGGGCAAACCGGTGATGTTCGTCGAGGTGCGCGTCGTCGATACCCAGACGCGCAAGCCTCTCGGACCGAACCAGCGCGGCGAGATGCTGCTGCGCGGCCCGGGCATCACGCCGGGCTACTGGAACAACCCGGAGGCTACCGCGAAGTCCTACGAGGACGGCTGGTTGTGCACCGGCGACATCGTCTATTACGATGACGACGGCGATTTCTACGTGGTCGACCGCTCCAAGGACATGTACATCTCGGGTGGCGAGAACGTCTATCCGGCGGAAGTCGAAAACGTCATCTTCCAGATCGACGGCGTTGCCGAGGCCGCCGTCATCGGCGTGCACGATGCGAAGTGGGGCGAGGTGGGCAAAGCCATCGTCGCCGTGAAGCCCGGCGCGCAGCTTACGGCCGAACAGGTGGTCGCCTACTGCAAGGAAAAGCTGGCCAGCTTCAAGGCGCCCAAGCACGTGCAGTTCGTGCCCGCCCTGCCGCGCAATGCCGCCGGCAAGGTCGACAAGCCCAGACTGCGTGCCGAACTCGGAGACAAGGCATGACGCTGCCGAGCACCTACCGCCGCGTGCTGCTGCAGGACGATTTCGACCGCTTCGCCAGGCTGAGCCACGACGACAACCCTATCCACTGCGATCCGGACTTCGCTGCCAGGAGCCACTTCGGCGCCACGGTCGCCCACGGCATGATGCTCTACAGTTGCATCTGCAAGGCGCTGACCGAGCAGGTCGGACCCGGTGTGGTCCAGCTCGAGCAGTCGCTGATGTTTCCGGCACCGACCTACGTTGGCGATCGGATCGACGTCGCGCTCCGCAGCGAGGTCGAGGCGGACGGCGTCATCGACATCGCGACCGAGATCGGCAAGGCCGGTAGCGGCGGGGCGGTGACGGTCACGGCGACCGGCCGTTGTCGCGTGGTAGCGCCGACGGCGGCCCTGCCCAGCGTCGGTCCCGCAGCGTTTCCCGCGGAGCCGGGCGATGCAGAGCTGTACGGCCTGCGACCCGGCATGAGCGCCAGCAGCACGCGTACCTTCGGCAGCGCAGACCTTGACGAATACGGCGATCTGACCGGCGACCGCAATCCGATCTTCCGCGACGATGCGGAAGCGCGGATGCGCGGCTTCAAGCGCCGCATCGTGCCCTGGCCGCTGCTGGCCGGAATGTTCTCCGACCTGCTCGGCACCCGCCTGCCCGGACGCGGCACCGGCTGGATGAAGCAGCAATTGCGCTACCCGTCGGCCGCCCATCCCGGCGAGGCGCTGACGGCGACGGTGACCATCACGCGCCTGCGCGCGGACAAGGAACTGGTGAATCTGGCGACCCGCGTGGCGGCCGCTGACGGCCGCGTCGTCTGCGACGGCGAGGCGCTGGTGCTGGTGCGCAACCTGGAAGCGAAGCTGGCGGCGAAGACGGAGGCTTGACGGAAATGAGCGGTATCGGAATTCTCGGCTACGGCATCTATCTGCCCGATAGCCACATGAGCGCAGCAGACATCGCGGTGGCAACCGGCGGCCAGTGGAGCGAGGCGGCCGTGCGCGACAAACTGGGCATCGTGCGCAAGTCGGTGCCGGGGCCCGAGGACGGCACGCAGGAGATGGGTGCGCGCGCCGCGCTTGACGCCATTGCACGGACCGGCATCGACCCGCTGGAGATCGACCTGATCCTTTGCATGGGCGAGGAATGGAAGGAGTTTCCCCTCACCACGTCGGCCATCTACATCCAGGAGCGCATCGGCGCCCACCGCGCCTGGGGCATCGACATCCAGCAGCGCTGCAACACCACGGTGGCGGCCATCAAGATCGCCAAGGACATGATGATCGGCGATCCGGAGATATCCACGGTGATGATCGTCGGCGGCTACCGTAACGGCGACCTCATCGACTTCACCGATCCCGGCGTGTCCTTCATGTTCGACCTCGCCGCCGGGGCCGGGGCGCTGATCATGCGCAAGGACATGGACCGCAACCTCGTGCTGGGCAGCCACATCATCACGGACGGTTCGCTGGCGCGCGACGTCGGCGTCTGGTACGGCGGCACCGAGCATCCGATCGAGTCGCTGCCCGATGCCGAACTGTCAAAGCTGCGCGAGCACGGCAACCTGTCGCTGCGGGTCTTCGACGTCGAGCACATGAAGAACCGGCTCAACGAGGTGTCGATGCCCAACTGGCTGGCCTGCATCGACAAGGCGCTGGCCAAGAGCGGAGGTCGCACGCGGGCCGACATCGATTTCCTCAACGTGCTCCACTTCAAGCGCTCGATGCACGCGGGGCTGCTCGAGACGCTGGGGCTCAAGGAAGACCAGTCGGTGTATCTCGAAGACTACGGCCACATCGGCCAGGTCGACCTGATGCTGTCCATCCACGAGGGCCTGAAGCAGGGCCGGCTTGCCGACGGCGACCTCATGGTCGCCATCGCGGCCGGCATCGGCTACGTGTGGGGTGCGGTGGTCGTGCGCTGGGGTCCCGCCGGCTGAGGACGGTCGCGCTCAGGACGTACTGGCGGTGGCGTGCCAGAGCCGCAGCTTGTCGAGCGACAGGCGGTCGGTTTCGGCCAGCACCATGCGCGCTCCGTCGAAATCCTCGTGCAGGGTGTAGTCGCTGACGGTGATCACCGTCGGTATGCCGGCGGCGAGCGCCGCATGAAGTCCGTGCGAGGAATCCTCGATGACCAGGCAATCGCGCGCCGGCAGGTTCAGCTGGCGCAGGGTCCACAGGTAGATGTCGGGCGCGGGCTTCTTAGCCGCGGCGACGCTGCCCGAAGCGATGGCATCGAACCAGGTGTCGGCATTGGGGCCGAGGTTGGCGCGCAGCAGGCCCACCACGTTCTCCAGCTTTGAACTCGAGGATATCGCCAGGCGCACGCCTTCCGTACGCGCGTCGCAAATGAGCTGGCCGATGTCGGCACGCAGCGGGATCGCGCCGGCGGCCAGCAGGCGCTGGTAATTTCGCGTCTTGATGTCGTGCAGGCGCTGCACCAGGTCGGCGAAGTCCTCGCGCGCCGCCGTCGCCGGATCGTAGCGTTCGGCATAGTGGCGGATGCGTTCGGCGCCGCCCGCGATATCGAGCAAGGTGCCGTAGAACGCCTCGTCCCAGTGCCAGGGCAGGCCGAGTTCGGCAAAGGCTGCGTTGAACGCCGGCCGATGGCCATCGCGTTCGGTGTTGGCAAGCGTTCCGTCGACGTCGAAGATGAGCGCGCGCAGGGCCATGAAATACCACCGGTGACAATAGGGAAGATGTGACAAGCGTAGCGGATTTTTCGCAACCCGTCATAAGTATGACCGCTTGTCCCATTTGATGGCTGTGGCCCCCGGCATTTCCCGGCAACCCGCTCCAAATCGGTGCGTCGTCGGCGCCGCGGTGCTAAAGTGCGGGGTCTGCGGGCCGCCGGGCGGCTCCGCCGCACCGAGGGAGATCGATCGCACGTGAAACCGACGAACATCGGCGGCCACGAATATTTTCACAAGGTCGTGGATTGCCAGTGGGCCTGCCCAGCCCACACACCCGTTCCCGAGTACATCCGCCTCATCGCCGCAGGGCACTACGCGGATGCCTACATGATCAACTGGCGTTCCAACGTGTTCCCCGGGATTCTCGGCCGCGTCTGCGACCGTCCCTGCGAGCCGGCGTGCCGGCGCGGCCGGGTGGACAAGGAGCCGGTTGCCATCTGCCGGCTGAAGCGCGTGGCGGCGGACCTCAAGGATGACATCCGCGACCGTCTGCCGAAGCCGCCGCCGAAGTCGAACGGCAAGCGCATCGCCTGCGTGGGGGCCGGCCCCGCCTCGCTTACCGTGGCGCGCGACCTCGCCGTGCTCGGCTACCAGGTGACCGTATTCGACGACCGCGCCGCGCCGGGCGGCATGATGCGCAGCCAGATTCCCAAGTTCCGTCTGCCCGACGAGGTCATCGACGAGGAGTGCGGCTACATCACCGGCCTGGGCGTCGAGACCCGCTACAACCAGTGGGTGGGTAGCCTGCGCGACCTGCGTGCCGAGGGCTGGGACGCCATCTTCGTCGGCACCGGGGCGCCGCGCGGCCGCGATGCGCCGATCCCCGGGCGCGAGGAGGCCGCCAAGCACATCCACATCGGCATCGAGTGGCTGGCCAACGTGGCGTTCGGCCATACCTCCAAGATTTCCAAGCGCGTCGTCGTGCTCGGCGGCGGCAATACGGCGATGGACTGCTGCCGTTCCGCACGTCGCCTGGGTGGCGAGGACGTGAAGGTGATCGTGCGCAGCGGCTTCGAGGAGATGAAGGCCTCGCCCTGGGAAAAGGAGGAGGCGATCCACGAGGGCATCCCCATCCTCAACATGCGCGTGCCGAAGGAGTTTCGCCACGAGAATGGCAAGCTGACCGGCGTGCTGTTCGAGATCGTGCGCGCCGAGTACGACGCCAAGGGCCGGCGCAGCCTGGTGCCGACCGGCGAGCCCGACGAGTTCCACGCCTGCGACGAAGTCCTCGTCGCCATCGGCCAGGAGAACGCCTTCCCCTGGATCGAGAAGGACATCGGACTCGAGTTCGACAAATGGGGCCTGCCGGTGCTGGACGAGCAGACCCTGCAGTCGACCCTGCCGAACGTCTTCTTCGGCGGCGACGCGGCGTTCGGGCCGAAGAACATCATCACGGCCGCCGCGCAGGGGCATCAGGCCGCCGTGTCCATCGACCTGTTCTGCCGCGGCCGCAAGCTCACGGACAGGCCGCCGCCCGAATTCGGCCTCGTCAGCCAGAAGATGGGCATCCACGAGTGGAGCTACGACAACCAGGTGTCGGAGGAGGAGCGCAAGAAGGTGCCGGTCAAGGCACTCGAGAAGACGCTGAAGGACATCAAGCTCGAACTTGAGATGGGCTTCGATCCCTTCATGGCCTGCGCCGAGGCCGAACGCTGCCTCAATTGCGACGTCGAGACGGTGTTCTCCGGCCGGATCTGCATCGAGTGCGATGCCTGCGTCGACATCTGCCCGAGCGAGTGCATCACCTTCGTGCCGAACGGGGAGGAGGATGACCTGCGCGGCCGCCTCAAGGCGCCGGCACCCAACCGGGAACAGGCCCTCTACGTGTCGGATGCGCTGAAGACCGGGCGCGTGATGGTCAAGGACGAGAACATCTGCCTGCACTGCGGCATGTGCGCGGAGCGCTGCCCGACCGGCGCCTGGGACATGCAGAAGTTCTTCCTGCAGTGCGCGGAGGCGGGAGCGGAGGTGAAGAGGACATGAGCAAGGTGCAATCCATCCAGAGCTGCAACGACTTCGTCATCAAGTTCGCCAACGTCAACGGCTCGGGTTCGGCCTCGGCCAACGAACTGTTCGCCCGCGCCATCATCCGCATGGGCGTGCCGGTGGCACCGCGCAACATCTTCCCTTCGAACATCCAGGGCATGCCGACCTGGTACGAGATGCGCGTCTCCGGCGCCGGCTGGCTGGGTCGCCGCGGCGGCTGTGACCTCATGGTGGCGATGAACCCGCAGACCTGGGATCGCGACGTCGCCGAGATCGAGGCCGGCGGCTACCTGTTCTACGATTCGACGAAGGACCTGCCGCGCTCGCGTTTCCGCGACGACGTAACGGTACTCGGGCTGCCCCTGACCGAAATCTGCAACCAGCAGTACAGCGATGCCCGCGAGCGGCAACTGTTCAAGAACATCATGTACGTCGGTGCGCTGACGGCGCTGCTCGGCATGGACCTTTCCGTGGTGGAGACGTTGATCGCCGACCAGTACCGCGGCAAGGACAAGTTGATCGGTGCCAACGTCAATGCGCTCAAGCTGGGGTACGAGAAGGCCATGGCGCTGCTGCCGTGCCCGATCGGACTGCGCGTCGAGCGCTCCGACAAGGTCGGCGACAAGATCTTCGTCAACGGCAACGATGCCTGCGGGCTCGGCGCCGTTTACGGTGGCGCCACCGTGGCCGGCTGGTATCCCATCACCCCGTCGACTTCGATCATCGAGGCGTTCGGCAGCTACTGCCGCAAGTACCGCACCGATCCGGACAACGGCAGGGCGCGCTACGCCATCGTCCAGGCGGAAGATGAACTGGCGTCGATCGGCATGGTGATCGGTGCCGCCTGGAACGGGGCGCGCGCCTTTACCGCGACGTCCGGGCCCGGCATTTCCCTGATGCAGGAGTTCTTCGGCCTGGCCTATTTCGCCGAGGTGCCGGCGGTGATTTTCGACGTACAGCGCGGCGGGCCGTCGACCGGCATGCCGACGCGCACCCAGCAGTCGGACCTGATCTCGTGCGCCTATGCTTCGCACGGCGACACCAAGCACGTGATGCTGTTTCCCGAGGATCCCTACGAATGCTTCACGCTCGGCGCCCAGGCCTTCGACCTCGCCGACCGCCTGCAGACGCCGGTGTTCGTGCTTCTCGACCTCGATATCGGCATGAACGACCGCCTGTGCAAACCCTTCGACTGGGATGACAGCCGGCGTTACGACCGCGGCAAGGTCATGACCGCCGAGATGCTCGACTCCGGCAAGAACTTCGGCCGCTACCTCGACGTCGATGGCGACGGCATCCCGTGGCGCACGATTCCCGGCACGCACCCGACCAAGGGGGCGTTCTTCAGCCGCGGTACCACGCGGAACGCCTATGCCAAGTACAGCGAGGCGGGAACCGACTACACGTACAACATGGAGCGCCTGCGGCGCAAGCTGGATTCGGCGAAGAAACTGGTGCCGGCGCCGGTGCTGCTTCCCGCGGCCCAGCCGACGCGGCTGGGGGCGATCTATTACGGCTCGACCGGCCCCGCCATGGCCGAAGCGCGGGCGCTGCTCGACGCGCAGGGCATTCACGTCGACCTGCTGCGCGTACGTGGCTTTCCTTTCGCCGATGAGGTGACGGACTTCATCGAGAACCACGACTGCGTCTTCGTCGTCGAGCAGAACGAGAGCGGACAACTGCGCATGCTGCTGCTGACCGAAGGAGACATGGATCCGAAGAAGCTGGTGCGCGTCCTCCACTACGACGGCACGCCGATTACCGCCCGCTTCATCGCCGGTCGCATCGGCGACGTGGCGGCACAGAACAAGATCACACCCTTGCGCAAACAGGTGGCCTCATGACCTACCTCGCCAAACCCAAGCTCCTGCGTGCCGACACGCCGCGCAACAACCTCGGCTACACCCGACGCGACTACGAGGGGGCGATCTCGACGTTGTGCGCCGGGTGCGG
>ERZ724507.383-NODE-383-length-20157-cov-4.089543_pt1 | contig 20157 bp, 17 predicted proteins | sample MGYA00376040_ERZ724507 | MGnify/ENA primary metagenome ERZ724507 (study PRJEB28724, sample SAMN07190883) | activated sludge metagenome | isolation source: activated sludge of sewage treatment plant in Hong Hong | place: Hong Kong | collected 2016-03-17 ...
CAATCCCACCAGCAGCCAGGCCGCGTTGACCAGCGCGCCGATGCCGATGGCCAGCGCGAGCCCCGCATGCTGAAAGAGCGGAACCAGCACCAGGTTCAACAACTGGGTGATCACCAGCACCACGATGGCAATCTTCACCGGGGTACGGATGTCCTGGCTGGCGTAATAACCCGGCGCGAGCACCTTGACGGCGATCAGCCCCAGCAGGCCCACGCCATAGCCCATTAGGGCATGGGCCGTCTGTTGCACGTCACGGTCCGAAAATGCGCCGTAGTGGTACAGCACGGCCACCAGCGGCTTGGCGAAAACCAGCAAGGCGACCGCGCAGGGAACAGCCAGCAGGACCACCAGACGCAGACCCCAGTCGAGCATGGACGAGTACCGGCCGCCATCGTCGGCGGCCTTGGCGGCAGCCAGCTGCGGCGTCAGCACCACGCCCAGGGCCACGCCCAGCAGCGCGGTCGGAAACTCCATCAGCCGGTCGGCATAGGTGAGCCAGCTGACGCTGCCGGCGCTGAGGTGGGAGGCGATCTGGGTGTTGATGACCGTCGATATGTGGGCCACGCTCACGCCGAGCAGCGCCGGCAACATCAACGTGGCGACGCGCCGCGTGGTGGGATCGTCCCAGGCCTGGCGAATGTGCGCCCAACGCCAGCCGATGGAAGGCATCAGACGCAGTCGCCGAAGCGCCAGCATCTGCACGCTCAACTGGAGCACGCCGCCTGCGATCACGCCGCCAGCCAGGGCGTAGATGGGCTGGACGCCTCGCTCGCCCAGCCAGGGCGCGCCCTGCCAGGCGGCCAGGATCATCGCCAGGTTGAGCAGTACCGGCGTGGCCGCGGGAACGGCGAACCGTTTCCAGGTGTTGAGCACCCCGGCCGCCAGCGCAACCAGCGACATGAATCCGATGTACGGAAACATCCATCGCGTCATGACCACCGAGGCCTGAAAACTGGCAGGGTCCTTTTGCAGTCCGCTGGCGAGGATCCAAACCAGCACGGGCGCTCCCATGACGCCGATCACACAGGTCAGCACCAGCACCCAGGCCAGCGCCGTCGCGACGTGATCGATCACCGCTTTGGTCTGCTCATCCCCATGGCGCGCCCGCTCGCCTGCCAGCACCGGCACAAAGGCCTGGCTGAAGGCGCCTTCGGCAAAAAAACGCCGGAACATGTTCGGAATGCGGAACGCCACGTTGAACGCGTCGGTCATGGCGCTGGCACCGAACATCGACGCGATCAGGGTTTCGCGCACCAGCCCGGTGACCCGCGAAGCCAGTGTCAGCAACGAAACGACGGAAGCGGATTTGAAGAGGCTCACCGGCGCAAGTGTAGTGCCCCGTCAACGCAGGCCAGGCGGCCAGGTCAAATACAGCTCAGACCTGTTAGAATGGAGAGCTTTGCTGGCATCATCCTCAGACACAAGGAATTTCTCAAATGGCTTCTACCAAACCCAAGAAAAAGAACCCGCGCCTGGCATCGGGGCGCAAGCGCGCACGCCAGGACGTCAAGCTCAACGCGGCCAACACGTCCCTGCGCTCCAAATACCGCACCGCGGTGAAAAACGTTGAAAAGGCCGTCGCCGCCGGCGACAAGGCCAAGGCCGCCCAGGCATTCGGCACGATGCAGTCCGTGGTGGACACCATCGCCGACAAGGGCATCTTCCACAAGAACAAAGCTGCTCGCGACAAGAGCCGCCTCTCGGCCAAGGTCAAGGCCCTGGCCACCGTTGCCTGACCCATCAGGCAAACAGCCCGGACCGCCTCACGGCGGTCTGCCGTTCTAAACGGGTGCGCTGCCAGCAAAGACAAAAGCCGCCTCATGGCGGCTTTTTTGTGTCCGCGATGGAGGTCTGCCGGAGGCCCGAAAACCGGCCTTCAGACCGGCGGGGCTCACTCGCCCAGCGCGTCCGGCTTGGCCCAGGCCTCGAACACCTGGAGTTCGTTGTCCTTGGCAAAGTTCATGCAGAACTCCCAGGCCATGGGCTCGGCGGCACGCAGGTCAGGGTGCACCACGACGCACTTGACGCCGCCCACCGAGCTTGGCAAGCACCAAGGCGAGTAGCTGAGGTGACTCCCCGGCCGGGCACCGCCGGGTCTGAACTGGCTCATGACGCCAGCCAGCCGTTCAGCCCAGTCGCTGGGTCTGAACGTCTTGCCCTCCCGGGTGATGCCCTGGATGAAGACTTCTTTGGCGGTGCTGGAAACCATCGGGTGTCGGTGCTGTTTCGGCGCCGGCCTGCATGATGGATCACACCGTGCTGCAGCACAGCAAGAATTGTATCTTATAGAAGAGTTGACAGCGTGGATTCGGCGCATCGCAGTGATGCACAAATGTCAGCAAACCGGACTCGGCGGTGCGCCTAAAATCGGCTTCCGACGGCCCCGGTTTGACAGGGCCGCTTTGTTTTCAGGAGATCCCATGACCGCGTTCATCGAAGCCGCTTCGCCCCACACCATGAACACCTATGGGCGCCTGCCGATTGCCCTGAGCCATGGCCAGGGTTGCCGCGTCTGGGACGTCAACGGCAAGGAATACCTGGACGCGCTCGGCGGCATTGCTGTCAACACGCTGGGGCATAACCACCCCAGGCTGGTACCGGCGCTGCAGGATCAGGTCGCCCGGATCATCCACAGCTGCAACTACTACCACGTGCCAAATCAGGAAAAACTGGCGGCCAAGCTGGTGGAGTTGTCGGGCCTGACCAACGTCTTCTTCTGTTGCACCGGGCTGGAGGCCAACGAGGCAGCCCTGAAGCTCGCGCGCAAATTCGGCCACGACAAGGGCATCGAAAAACCAGAGATCGTGGTGTACGAAAAGGCCTTTCATGGCCGCAGCATCGCTACATTGAGCGCAACGGGCAACGAGAAGGTGCAAAAGGGTTTCGGCCCTCTGGTCGAGGGCTTCGTCCGGGTGCCGCTCAACGACATTGATTCGCTGAAGGCAGCCACCGCGGGCAATCCCAACGTGGTGGCGGTTTTTCTGGAGACCATTCAGGGTGAAGGGGGCGTCAACCCGGCGCGGGTCGAATACCTGCAACAGGTCCGCCAACTGTGCGATGAGCGGGACTGGCTGCTCATGATCGACGAGGTGCAGTGCGGCATGGGTCGCACCGGCAAGTGGTTTGCCCATCAGTGGGCGGGCATCAAACCCGACGTGATGCCCTTGGCCAAGGGGCTTGGCTCCGGCGTGCCTGTCGGCGCCGTCGTGGCCGGCCCGCGTGCCGCCCAGATTTTCCAGCCGGGCAACCACGGGACCACATTCGGCGGCAACCCGCTGGCCATGCGCGCCGGCGTTGAGACGATTCGCATCATGGAAGAGGACGGCCTGCTGGAAAATGCCGCTCGGGTTGGCGCCCACCTGAAAGGAGCGCTGGAGCGCGCGCTGGCCGGCAAACCCGGCATCCGGGACATCCGCGGGCAGGGCCTGATGATCGGCGTGGAGTTGGAGCGCCCCTGCGGCGAGCTGACCCAACGGGCCGCCGACCAGGGCCTGCTGATCAGTGTGACGGCTGACAGCGTGGTGCGCCTGGTGCCGCCACTGATCATGACGATCTCCGAGGCCGACCAGGTGGCGTCAATCCTCGTGCCGCTGATCCTGCAGTTCCTCACCGAATGAGTGCACCCATGGCCCTGAAGCACTACCTCCAGTTCAGCGATCTTGACGCCGACGAATACGCCTACCTGTTTGCCCGTGCCGCGCTGATCAAGCGCAAGTTCAAGGCTTACGAGAAGCACCAGACCCTGGCCGACCGCACCCTGGCAATGATCTTCGAGAAGGCCTCGACCCGCACCCGGGTCAGTTTCGAGGCGGGCATGTACCAATTGGGTGGCTCCGTGGTGCACCTGACCACCGGCGACAGTCAGTTGGGGCGTGCCGAGCCCATCGACGACAGCGCCAAAGTGATCAGCCGCATGGTCGACCTGGTGATGATCCGCACATACGGGCAGGACAAGATCGAACAGTTTGCGCGGCACTCCCGGGTGCCGGTGATCAACGGGCTGACCAATGAATTCCACCCGTGCCAGATCCTGGCCGACATCTTTACCTTCATCGAGCATCGTGGCGGCATCGCCGGCAAGACCGTGGCCTGGGTCGGCGATGGCAACAACATGGCCAACACCTGGCTGCAAGCCGCCGAACTGTTGGATTTCACCGTGCATGTCAGCACGCCGGGTGGTTATGAGGTTGATCAGGCGGTGGCCGGCATCCGTGGCGGCCACAGCTACAAGGTCTTCCAGAACCCGATGGACGCCTGCAGGGATGCCGATCTGGTCACCACCGACGTCTGGACCAGCATGGGTTTCGAGGCGGAAAACGAAGCCCGCCGCAAGGCCTTTGCCGATTGGCGCGTCGATACTGACATGATGCGCGCAGCCAGACCGGACGCGCTGTTCATGCACTGCCTGCCCGCGCACCGCGGCGAGGAGGTGGACGCGGACGTGATCGACGGGCTGCAATCCGTGGTCTGGGACGAGGCCGAGAACCGCATGCATGTGCAAAAGGCCTTGATGGAGTATCTGCTGCTGGGCCGGCTCTGATGACGGCCTGCCTGGTCTGCGGTGCCTGCTGCGCGAGTTTTCGGGTCGATTTCTGCCGCGATGAGTTGGATGAGCACGGGGGGCGGGTCCCCGCAGGGCTGGCCGACGAACTCAACGATGCGCTGTGCCGGATGCGTGGCACCGACCACCTGCCACCGCGATGTGCAGCGCTGACCGGGCGGACCGGTGTGCAGGCGGCTTGCGGAATCTACGAATGGCGCCCATCCCCATGCCGGGAATTCGCTGAAGGAACCCCGGCCTGCGACAGGGCCCGAGCCCTTCACGGGCTACCGCCCTCTGCGTTCCACGGGCACTGATCGCGCTGGGTGAGTTCCCGCCCCGCCGTTGAACGAATCTCGACTTTCGGCCGGACGAGGCGTCTTCGTTTCACAGGCGCCGCATTGCCTGCAATCGCCACACCCGCTCTCGCGACCCAACGCAGGATGAACGCGCGCCAGGCGCCGGCGCGCACGGGCGGGCAACCAGTGCCAGAGCACAAAACACGCGGCGGCAACCACGATCACGCCCACGATCCATTGTTGATCCATCTCAGCCACCTCCCCACTGCGACGCAAGGCGGAAGGTCAGATAACTCGCGACGTAGGCGAGCGCGAACAGGTAGCCGGCGAGGATGGCCGGGTATTTCCAGCTGTTCGTCTCTCGCTTGACCGCCACCAGCGTCGACACGCATTGCGGCGCGAACACGTACCAGGCCAGCAACGCCAGGGCGGTTGCAAGCGACCAATGCTGGCCGATCACTGCCCCGAGCCGGGTTACGCGGTCGGCATCTTCGGCCGAGAGCGCATAGACGGTACCGAGCGCACCGACCGCGACCTCGCGCGCGGCCATGCCCGGAACCAGCGCAATCACGATTTGCCAGTTGAAACCGATTGGCGCAAAAAAGCCTTCGAGCGCGCGGCCGATGCGTCCGGCAAAGCTGTATTCGATCGCCGGCCCGGTCGCACCAGCCGGCGCGCCGGGAAAGGTCGAAAGAAACCATAGCAACACCATCAGCGCCAGGATGATGCCGCCGACGCGATGCAGAAAAATCATCGCACGCTCCACCAGCCCCAAGGCGAGGTTTCGCGGATTCGGCCACCGGTACGCCGGCATTTCCATCATCAGCGGCGCTGGTACGGACCCATTGCGGAATCGCTTCAGGGCGAAAGCGACCGCCATGGCGCCCAGAATGCCCGCCACATAAAGGCCGAACAACACCAGGCCCTGCAAGTTGAACAGCCCTCCCACCGAGCGGTCGGGGATGAACGCGCCGATCAGCAGGGCATACACAGGCAGGCGAGCGGAGCAGGTCATCAGCGGCGCGATCAAGATCGTGACGATGCGATCCCGCCAATGACTGATGGTCCGGGTTGCCATGACGCCCGGAATGGCGCAGGCAAAACTGGACAGCAACGGGATGAAAGAACGCCCCGACAACCCCACCGTGCCCATCAGTCGGTCCAGCAAAAAAGCGGCCCGGGGCAGATAACCCGAATCCTCCAGGGCGATGATGAAGAAAAACAGAATCAGGATCTGGGGCAGAAACACCAGCACCCCGCCCGCACCCGCCAGGATTCCATCGACCAGCAGGCTCTGCAATGGTCCGGCGGGCAGTCCCTGCCGAATCCATTGGCCGGACGCATCCACGCCCGCCTTGATCCATTCCATGGGCACGGCGGCCAGGCTGAAAACCGCCTGAAACATCAGGAACAGCGTCGCCGCGAGCACCACCATGCCCCACAGTGGATGCAGGACGACGCGGTCGATGGCATCGTCGGCGTGCAAGGTCTCGGCTGGCTCCCGGACCGCCAGCGACAGGATTCGACGCACCTCTTGCTGGGTCGCGATCACCCGCTCCATGTCGGAGCTTGGGTGCAAACCGGGCGCAGGGATTTCAGATTGATGGCGCTGCAACTGCGACAGGTCGACCTGGTCCAGAAAATCAAGCAGTTCCCGGGCGCCGTCGTGGCGCACGCCAACGGTCTCCAGGACGGGCATGCCCAGTTCCTTCGACAGCAGTCGCCGGTCGATCACGGTGCCCTCATGAACGGCAAGGTCGCTCATGTTGAGTGCCAGCACCAAGGGCAAACCCAGCGCCTTCGCCTCCAGCACCAGGCGCAGGTTCAAGCGGAGGTTGGTGGCATCGACGACGCAGACGAGCAGTTCGGGCAACAGCTCGCCGGCACTGTGCCCCGTCACCACATCACGGGTGACCGCTTCGTCTTCACTCAATGCGTTGAGGCTGTAGGCACCTGGCAGGTCGAGCACCTGCACGCGCCGTCCGGAAGCGGTGACCAGGTGCCCTTCCTTGCGCTCGACCGTCACGCCCGCGTAGTTGGCCACCTTCTGCCGGCTGCCAGTCAGCAGGTTGAACAGCGCCGTCTTGCCGCAATTGGGATTGCCAAGCAAAGCCACTCGCACACCGGATGATGAGCCGGTCTGCTGAACGGTCATGAATCGCTCCCGACCGGCACCACCCGGATCAGCGCGGCCTCGTGCCGGCGCAGCGCAAACGTGGTATGTCCGACGCGCACGGCCAAAGGGTCGCGCCCGGGGTAGCCATGCGCCATCACGCGGACCTGTTCACCGGGCAAAAACCCGATCTCCAGCAATCGCAACACCCGCTCCCGGTCTTCGGCGGTTTCAGGTTGCGCAAGCCGTCGAACCTGGGCGACGGCCAGGCGCGGCAGTTCGTCGAGCCCCAGCTCTGAGATCTCCGTCCGTCCATCTCGGTTGCGATTGCTGGCTTGCATAGGCCTCTCAAACGAAAACGATTCTCATTTTACTCAATGAATTCCCACACAGTTTTTCGCGCCTGTTGGAGAAAACCGACACCACGGCGGCGCGCCGCCGCTACCGTCCGGTGTCATGAAACGGCTTTGGGACATTACTCCTCCGGTGGACGCCGGCTCCCCGGTCTTTCCCGGCGACACGCCCTACCGACAACTCTGGGCCACCACCCTGGGACCCGGCTGTCCGGTGAACGTGAGTGCAGTGACGCTGTCGCCGCACGTCGGTGCTCATGCCGACGCACCGCTGCATTACGACCCGCAGGGCGCCAGTGCCGGCGAACTCGACCTCGCACCGTTTCTCGGGCCGTGCCGCGTGATCCACGCGATTGGCGCCCGACCGCTGATCGAATGGGGCCATCTTTCGCACGCGACCGACGCCCTGCCGCCAAGGGTTCTGGTGCGAACGTGCGAGCGCGCGCCAATCGACCACTGGGACCCCGACTTCGCTGCGTTTTCGCCGCAAACGGTAGCGCAACTGGCCGCGCTGGGCGTGGTTTTGATCGGCATCGACACCGCCAGCATCGACCCCGCCGACAGCAAGTCACTGGACAGCCACCAGGTGATTCGCCGCACCAACCTGCGCGTGCTCGAAAACCTCGTGCTCGACGACGTTCCGGAGGGAGACTACGAACTGATCGCCCTGCCCCTGAAGCTCATGACGGCGGACGCCAGTCCGGTACGTGCCGTCCTGCGCGAATGGCCTTGAATCAACTTGGTGAAAGACGCTGAAGACCGGAACAACCGACATGACCCTGAGAACCCTGAACGACTGCCAATCGCTGGATGCCAACGACCCCCTGCGCGCGCTGAAATTGCAGTTCAACCTGCCCGAGGGCGTGATTTATCTCGATGGAAACTCTCTGGGCGTGCTGCCCGCATCAGCGGCCGCGCGCGTGAGTGCCGTGGTGAATGTCGAATGGGGCGAAGGCCTGATCCGCAGCTGGAACAGCGCAGGTTGGTTCGAAGCCCCACGGCGCGTTGGCAACAAAATCGCGCGCCTGATCGGAGCCGGCATCGACGAGGTGGTCGCCACCGACAGCACGTCGGTCAACCTGTACAAAGTTCTCAGCGCCGCCCTGAACCTGGTCCGCCACGATGCCCCGCAGCGCAAGACGATCGTCAGTGAGCGCAGCAACTTTCCCACCGATCTGTACATTGCCGAAGCACTGTGCCGCGAGCGCGGGTGCAGTCTGAAACTGATCGAGCCCGACGAGCTTGCCGCTGCGCTGACGCCGGACGTCGCCGTTTTGATGCTGACCCACGTGAACTACCGCACCGGCGCGATGCACGACATGCGCGCGCTCACCGCCGCTGCCCATTCGGCGGGCATCCTGACGGTGTGGGACCTGGCCCATAGCGCGGGCGCCGTGCCGGTGGATCTGAACGGCTCTGGCGCTGATTTCGCCGTGGGCTGCGGTTACAAGTACCTCAACGGCGGCCCCGGGGCGCCGGCCTTCGTCTGGGTCGCCCCACGGCACGCCGACCGCTTCTGGCAGCCGCTGGCCGGTTGGTGGGGCCATGCCGCGCCGTTCGCCTTCACGCCCGGCTACCAGCCAGCCCCAGGCATCGCGCGATACCTGTGCGGCACCCAGCCCATCATCAGTCTCGCCGCGCTGGACTGCGGCGTGGACACCGTGCTCGCGGCAGAACCCATTGGCGGCATGAGCGCACTGCGCGCCAAATCGCTGGCTCTGACCGACCTGTTCATCGAACTGGTGGAGGCCCGTTGCGCCGGCCACGGCCTGACGCTGGTCACGCCCCGCGAGCACGCACAGCGAGGCTCACAGGTCTGCCTGGCGCGGGCGAACGGCGCCTACGCCATCGTCCAGGCCCTGATCGCCCGCGGCGTGATCGGGGATTTCCGCGCGGGCGATGCCGGGGACCACCCGGACATCCTGCGCTTTGGTTTCACCCCGCTGTACATCGGGTTCGAGGATGTCTGGAACGCGGTGGAGCACCTGAAACAGGTGCTTGACAGTGGCGAATGGCAGCGCAGCGAATTCAACCGGAAACACGTGGTGACCTGATCATGACCCCTTCATCCCACACTCCGTCGAACACCGAGCGCATCGTTCAGGACGAAAAGGCCCAGCTCGACTTCAGCCGGAGCATGAGCTACGGCGACTACCTGCACATCGACACCATCTTGTCGGCGCAGAAGTGCCTGTCACCTGCACACGACGAGATGCTTTTCATCGTGCAGCACCAGACCTCCGAACTGTGGATGAAGCTGATGCTGCATGAGGTGGGCGCGGCCATCCGCCACATTGCAGACGACGATCTGCCTCCGGCTTTCAAGATGCTGGCACGGGTCAGCAAGATCATGGAACAACTGGTTCACGCCTGGGACGTGCTCGCCACCATGACCCCGCCCGAGTACAGCGCGATTCGCCCCTATCTGGGCCCCAGCAGTGGATTTCAAAGCTTCCAGTACCGTTGCATCGAGTTTTCGATGGGCAACAAGAACGCCGCCATGCTCCAGCCCCATGCACACCATCCGGAACGCGCTGCTTTGGTACAGGCCGCCTACCAGGCGCCTTCGCTGTACGACGAAACCTTGCGCCTGATGGCGCGCCGCGGGCTACCGGTGCCGTCCGGCTGTCTGGAGCGAGACTGGACACAACCCTATGCCGCCAGCGCTGAGGTGGAAAAAGCCTGGTTGCAGGTGTATCGACATCCCGACGAGAACTGGGACCTGTACCAGCTCGGCGAAGAATTGACCGACCTGGAAGACGCGTTTCGGCTTTGGCGATTCCGCCATCTCACCACCGTCGAACGGGTGATTGGGTTCAAACGGGGCACCGGCGGCACTGGTGGCGTGAGCTACCTTCGGAAGATGCTCGACGTGGTGCTGTTCCCGGAAATCTGGAGCCTGAGGACCAGTTTATAAAGCCATTTCAGCCCCTTTCCAGCGTCAAACGGCCACCAGCAGCTATCTTTTCTATAGCATATTCGAAGTAACCGGACCACGATACAGCCAGGGAACATCCAGCAGTCGCTCGCCAAAGGCTCGCAGGGCCAGGTCCCGTCCCCAACGAAGCACGCCCTGCGCGTGAAAGATGGTTCCATTGCGGATCGAACGCGCCTGGACCCTGGCGCATCGCCGCCAACGCGCATCCGCGTAGTGTTGCAGCCGCTGGCTGGGCAGCAGTTCCTTCATCGCCAGCGAGCGCGCAAGTTGCTCCGCATCCTCGATCGCCATGCCCGCTCCTTGGGCCAGATAGGGCCGCATCGGATGCGCCGCGTCACCCAGCAGCGCCACGCGGCCGGCTGCCTGCTGCCACGGCCCTTTCATCGGCGGTCGATCGCACAGTGCCCAGAGCCGCCAACTCGGCACGGCGGCGATGAGGTCCTGCAAAGCCACACAGGTGGAACCCATCTCGCGCTGCAGATCAACCGCGTTGGCCGAATGATCCCACCCGTGAAGATCGCCGCCGACTTCGCCATGCACGATCGCCACCACGTTGAGCCAATCGCCGCCCCGCACCGGGTATTGAACCACATGCAATCGCGGCCCGAGCCACGCTGTCACCTGCTGACTGCGCAGGTGGATGGGCAGGTCCTGCTGTGGCAACATTGCCCGGTACGCGAGGTGCCCGGAAACCCGGGGTGCACCGTCGTTCAGCAGTATCGCGCGGACCCGACTCCACAGGCCGTCAGCGCCAACCAGCACATCGCCTTCCACCGTCAGCCCTTCGGTGGTTTCGAGGCTCACGAGGCGTTCACCCTCTGAATACGACGCCAGCCAGCTTCCCAAGGCCAGCCGTGCGGCACCATCACGCTGCACGGCTTGCAACAACAACGCATGCAAGTCCGCCCGATGGATGGTTGCGTAGGGCGCCCCGTACAGGCGGATGGATCGCTCCTTCGTTGGCAACACGCCCAGTTCTCGCCCCGTAACGGCGTTTCGAACCTGGAGCCGCTCCGGGAAGGCAGCCACCAGGTTCAGAGGACGCTCCAGACCCAGCCCGTGGAGCACATGGACCACGTTGGGACCGATCTGTATCCCTGCGCCGACCTCGCCGAAGGCGGCCGCCCGTTCAAACAGGCGCACATCACAACCAGCGCGCGCGCAGGCCAGCGCAGCCGCCAGCCCGCCAATGCCCCCGCCGACAATCAGTACCCGCGTGTTCATGGAGCCAGATTTTTCCCGTCAAGTCGGACATTTCGCTGACACGCAGCGCCGCACTCGACTGGCGGACGGCCAAAACGGCAACGCCAGCTCGGGGCTGGCGTTTACGTTAGGTGGGGTGGCTGATGGGACTCGAACCCACGACGACCAGAATCACAATCTGGGACTCTACCAACTGAGCTACAGCCACCGCAAGCTTCAAATTATATCGCGATCTCTCACTGCACCGACCCGCCCTCTGCAACGGTCGCCGCAGGTTTGGCGACCAATATTTCGGCCTTGAATCGGGCTTTCAGGTCGTTGTAATACGCCAAGGTCTCGGCGCCCGACCACAGCTGGCTGTATTGGTTGAGGTGTTGGCGCTTGACGGCCTCATTGGGCGGCTCGTACGCGATCACCTTGTTCACGCGGACCACCGCAAAACCCTGTGGTCCCAGATCCACGCCCACCAACGCGGGCAACGTCGCCGCATCGGCCCGAAGCGCTGCATCGATCAGCTTGCCGGGAAACTGTTGCGTCTGTTCGCGAGAGATCGTCAACGAGGCTGGAAACTCCGCCGCCGAAGGACTGGCCTGCCAGGCTGCCAGCTTGGCCGCACCCTCCTTGCGAGCCAGTTCGGCTGCGCGATCCGCCACCAGGCGCGCCCGCACGACGTCACGTACCTCGGCCAGCGGCTTGGTCCGGGCGGGGGTGTACTGAACGATTCGCGCGGAAACCAGCTGGTTGGGCGCCGTCTCCACCGCTTCGGTGTTGCGTTTCTTCTCGACAGAATCCGGCGCAAAGACGGCGTTCAGGAGCTTGGGATTGGCAAGCACCCCGCTCGCGCCCGTGGCGGGCGTGCGCGTGATGTTGTTTGCGGTCTGGATGTCGAGTTTCAGGCGCTCGGCAACGGGCTTGAGGCTGTCCGGCTGCTCATAGACACCATTGGTGAACGCGTCGGCCACTTCGGCGAACTTGCGCTGGGCCTGCTGCTTCTTCAGTTCAGCCTCAAGCTGCGCTTTCATGTCTTCGAAGCTTCGGGCCTTCGGCGCCTTGATGTCGGTGAGACGGATGATGTGGTAGCCGAACTCGGATTCGACAATGTCGCTGATGTCGCCCTTTTTCATCGAAAAGGCTGCATCTTCGAATGGCTTCACCATCGCACCGCGGGCGAAAAAGTCCAGGTCGCCACCATTCGGCGCCGAGCCCGTGTCCTGCGAATGTTTCCGCGCCAGATCGGCGAAGCTGTCCGGCGACTTCCGCGCCGCGGCAAGCAACTCGTCGGCTTTGGCGCGGGCCTTCTTGCGGTCGTCGGCACTGGCCGTCTTGGGTGCGTTGATCAGGATGTGGCTGGCACGGCGCTCCTCCTGGCCGCTGAGCCGCGCCGCGTTCTGCTCGAAATAGGTTCGGAGGTCTGCCTCGTTGATCACCAAGGTTTTCTTGATGGTGTCCAGATCCAGCACGACAAACTCGATCGTCGCCTGTTCAGGCGCCTGGAACATCGCCGGGTTCTGCTTGTAGAACGCCTCGATGTCGGCATCGGAGACCGTGACTCTTGCACTGAAATCACCGGGATTGAAACGCGCGACCTGTACCTCGCGGCGCTGCAACAGCGCACTCAGCGCAAGATTGGCATCGGCAGCGGGCGCGAATCCGCTGGCGGAAACCCCCGCCAAGACCTGCCGCGACGACAAGTCTGCGCGCACCTGGGCTTCGAACATTTCCGGGCTCATGCCTTGGGCAGCCAACAGTTGCCGATAGCGCTCCATGTCGAGCGAGCCATCGGGTCGCTTGAGGCTGGCGATAGTCGGGTTCTGCTGCAGGTCGCGGGCGAGTCTGGCGTCGGGCGTCACTAATTTCAGCTTGGTCGCTGCCGCCGCGAGTACCCGATCACGAACCAGTCGCTCAAGCGTGGCATACCGCGCCTCGGGCGATTCAAGCAGTTTGACATCCAACGTCGGCATCGACTCGCGCACCCGGTCGACCTCATTCTTGTGGGCAAAATCCCATTCGGCCTGGGTGATATCAACACCATCCACCCTGGCGACCGGAGTGCCTTTGTTCTGTGCACGGTTGTAGCCCTCCAGGCCGAAAAGCACGAACGATGGAAAGATCAGCAGGAACAGCAGAAATTGCATGATCCTGGTGTGCTTCCGAACAAAATCAAACATGCGCAGACTCTCAGTATCAAAAACAGAAAAGGCGAACACGATGTTCGCCTTTGCAGTGGTGGTGGGTGCTGACGGGTTCGAACCGCCGACCTACGCCTTGTAAGGGCGCCGCTCTACCGGCTGAGCTAAGCACCCCACCCGAAACAGATCTCAGTTCAGGGCATCCTTCAATGCCTTGCCTGGACGAAACTTCGGCACTTTGGCAGCCTTGATTTTAATCGTTGCGCCGGTGCGCGGGTTGCGCCCGCTGCGAGCCGCCCTCTTTCCGACAGCAAAGGTGCCAAAACCGACCAGCGACACCGATCCACCTTTTCTGAGCGTTGTCTTCACCGCGCCAACCATCGAGTCAAGCGCTCGCGTCGCGGCCGCTTTGGAAATGTCGGCATGTTTTGCAATGTGCTCAATCAGTTCTGTCTTGTTCACAAGGATCCCCTCGTTGTCTGGAAAATGTTGATCGTAGGCCGTTGCCAGCACAGCGGGGATCGGTCCAGGATCGGCCATTCAAACCCGACCGATCCGACCATCCCGCCATTTGATTAGAGCCACCTGCCCAGCTGGTGTCAATAACCTCAGCGAACTGCCTGCCAGATTGCTCCGGGAGCGGATTCTAGACGCTTTCCAAACGGCCGCTCCTCGCACCTGCCGCTTCTGGACAGCGACCGCACGGATTCGATTGCGTTGGGATCACGTCGCAAATTGACTGCGCGTCGCTCATTTTCCGGGGGTTCGCATGACGAGGCTGACGCCGGTCGCTGTGAGCAGCACACCGAAGACTGTGACGACCGTGATCGGTTCACCAAACAACAGCCAGGCGATCACCGCAGTCGTCGGAGGAACCAGGTACATCAAGCTCGCAACGGTGGCGGCAGCGCCACGTTGGATCAGAAGAAACAGCAGGGAGCTGCCGCCAATCGTCAGACCAAGGACCGACCAGGCCATGGCGCCGACGAGTTCAAGATTCCATCGCATCGAATCGGATTCGACCAGGGCCAATGGCAGCGACACGAGCAAGGCTGCCCCCAGTTGCACCGTGTTGGCCGTACGTACATCACACGATTCGACAAATCGCTTCTGGTAAAGCGTACCCGCGGTGATGCTCAACAACGCGGACAAAGCGAACGCAAGATTGACCAAGTTGGCCGAGTCCCCTGGCGCGCCTTGTCCGAATTTCCGGGAAACAACCAGAAGCAAGCCCAGGAAGCCGAGCAGCAGTCCGACCCATTGGCGCCGTGTCACCCTTCCCGTCTGCGCGGTCAAGCTGAACAGCGAAAGCCAGATCGCCGTCAGTATCGGTTGCAATCCGACAATCAAAGCGGCCAGCCCGGATCCCATTCCCGCTTTGACAGCCGCCCAGACGCCGCCGAGATAACCGGCGTGCATCAGTAAACCCGTGATGCCAAGATGCCTCCACTGAGCGCCTGTCCGTGGCCATTTGACCCCCGCCAGCAGAATCCAGGGAATAAAACAAATGATCGACAACGCGTAACGAACGACCAGAAATTTGAACGGAGGGGAATTCGGCATCCCATAACGGGCGACGATGAAGCCCGTGCTCCATATCAACACGAACACCATCGGCATAAGTCCGATCAGGCCGGTGTTTCTGCCTTGGGTGTTCAATGGACGCGCGCCCTGATCTCCGGCAATGCCTTTTGCAGGTAATACACCATGGACCACACCGTCAGCACAGCCGCGATCCAGATCAGCCAGACGCCCCAAGCGCGGGTGTCGACCACGTCGAACAACCGATCGTCATACAACAGGAATGGAATGGCGACCATCTGGGCAAAGGTTTTCAGCTTCCCCACCATATGAACCGCCACGCTCTTCGATGCGCCAATTTGCGCCATCCATTCGCGTAGCGCAGAGATGGCGATCTCCCGACCGATGATGATGAGCCCAACGAAAACGTCAGCCCGGTTGAGATGAACCAGAACCAGCAGTGAAGCGCAAACCAGAAACTTGTCGGCCACCGGATCAAGAAAAGCGCCGAACGACGAAGTCTGGTTGAGTCTGCGTGCCAGGTAGCCGTCCAACCAATCTGTTGCGGCAAAGAGAACGAACATCACGGTGGCGATTCGATTCTTGCTGGTGATTGAAGCAAAGCTCTCCGGCAGATAGAAAACCCCCACGATCAAAGGAATCGCCAGAATGCGAGTCCAGGTCATGATCGTCGGTATCGTCAGAAACATGACTCGATTGTGGCACGGCGCGATCGCGCGCGTCGCGCCATCAGCGCAACGCCCGGTAAATGGCCTCTGCCAAGACGCGGGAAACGCCATCGACCGACATCAGGTCGTCCACACTCGCATCGGCGACGCCGCGCAATCCGCCGAAGCGCCGCAACAGATTGGCCCGCTTTTTGGGCCCAACGCCGGGAACGTCCTCCAACTTGCTGCCACCGACACGAACCTTTGCACGTTGCGCTCGCATGCCCGAAATCGCGAAGCGATGGGCTTCGTCCCTTATTTCGGCCACCAGCAACAGTGCGGCAGATGTGTGGCCCAGATGCACCTTCTCCCGTCCGTCGGCGAAAACCAGTTCCTCCAGGCCCACTTTTCGCCCCTCGCCCTTTTCCACGCCGACGATCAAGGAAGTGTCCAGCCCCAGTTTCTTGAAGACCTCGCGCGCGATCGCAACCTGCCCCTCGCCGCCATCTACAAGCACCAAATCCGGCATTCGTTGGGCATCACGATCCTCCACCGCCAGCAGATCGGCGCCTCGGGGCGATTCGGACCGACCATAACGTCTGCTCAGTACCTGCCCCATCGCCGCGTAGTCGTCGCCTGCGGCGACCCCTTCGATTCGGTAGCGCCGGTATTCCTTGTTTTGCATTCTGTGGTGGTGGAAGACCACGCACGAGGCCTGGGTTGCCTCGCCGGATGTGTGCGAAATGTCGAAGCATTCAATTCGAAAGGCATCCAGATCATCCGGAGCCAGATCCAATGCGTCGACCAAGGCTCTGGTCCTTGCCTGTTTCGAGCCCTCTTCAGCCAGCAGGCGGGCCAATTGAAGCTCTGCGTTCTTCTCTGCCATCTCCAGCCAAACCCGCCCCAATTCACGGGGCTGGTGCACGAGGTTGACTTTGCCGCCTTTGGCCTCTGATAGCAAATCAATCACCGAATGACGAATTCGATGGCTGGTGATCAGTGTCTGCGGCAGGGGAATGCCAAGGTAGTGCTGCGACACAAACGACTCAAGCACCTTGGCTTCAAACGAAGTGGCCTCGTCGATTCCCGATTCAGCGCACTCAAGGCCAGATTCGTCCTGCGCCATGTCATCGAGGGACACGGCATGGTCGACTTGCGATGGGTAATAGGGTCGGTCGCCGAGATGACGTCCGCCTCGAACCATGGCCAGAATGACGCAGGCCCGACCGCCTTTCGTCCGAACAGCCAGGATATCGACATCGCGATCCGTCGCTGTGTCCACGGCCTGTTGATGCAATACCCGGGACAGGGCGTTGATCTGATTCCGGGTTTCCGCGGCCTTCTCGAATTCCAGCCTTTCCGCACTGGCAAGCATTCGCGCCTCGAGAGTCGCCAACACCTCCCCGGCTTCACCTTTCAGAAAGGCGCTTGCGTTGGCGACGTCCGCCAGGTAGGTTTCTCTGTCAATGCGCCCCACACACGGTGCAGAGCACCGTTTGATCTGAAACAACAGGCAGGGTCGTGTACGGTTGGCAAAGACCGTGTCCTCACAGGTCCGAAGCCTGAATACCTTTTGCAGCAGCAAGATCGTGTCTTTGACGGCCCAAGCGCTTGGATATGGACCGAAATATTGGTCACGTCGATCCACCGCACCCCGGTAATACGCGACACGAGGAAACCCTTCGGCGCCTGGAACATCGCGCTTCTGGCTCCAGCCCCCTCGCGGCAACGACATTCTCAAATAGGGGTAACTCTTGTCGTCCCGAAACAGGATGTTGAACTTCGGACTCTGTGTCTTGATGAGATTGTTTTCGAGCAGGAGTGCCTCTGCCTCAGATCGAACGACAGTTGTCTCGACGCGGACGATCCGGCTGACCATGTGACCGATCCGGGTCCCACCATGATCGCGATGAAAGTAGGAAGAGACCCGCCGTTTCAGGTTTCCGGCCTTGCCGACATAGAGCAGCACGCCTTCGGCGTCGAAATAGCGGTACACGCCGGGTAGAGCCGGCAAATTGGCCACATCCCGCAACAGTTTTTCGGGATGCGAAGGCGGCTGAACGTGGCCCTCTCCCCCCCGCCTTTCGGGCGAATCCTGTGAACGATCTGTCATCTCAAGAAAAAACGGGCTACAGCGCAAAAGGCTATAACCCGTTCCCGAAAAATGGTCGGCGTGGCGGGATTCGAACTCGCGACCCCTTGCACCCCATGCAAGTGCGCTACCAGGCTGCGCTACACGCCGACAAGCTTTCAATTATAGCCTGTCAACGCAACGCCCAGTCAGTGACTGGCGGACAGCAGGTCGCGAATCTCGAACAGCTCGCGCCGCACCAGCAGCAGTTTTTGTGAAACGGCGCCATCGTCTTCATCGCCGACGCTGTCTTCAAACTCGTCAAAGGCCGAGTCTTCCACCTCGATCACCTCCACGCCTTCCAGCATGACTTCGCCCGCCTTGCGCTTGTCGCGCTCGACCTGCACGATTTCCTGCAGCTTGTTGCGCGCGCCGCTGATCGTGAAGCCCTGGTCGTACAGCAGGTCGCGGATGCGGCGAATCATCAACACTTCATGGTGCTGGTAGTAGCGCCGGTTGCCGCGCCGCTTCATGGGCCTCAGCTGCGTGAACTCCTGCTCCCAATAGCGCAGCACGTGCGGCTTGACGCCACACAGGTCGCTGACTTCACCGATGGTGAAGTAGCGCTTCGCGGGTATTGGGGGGAGAGCTTTCTCCATTGAAATCAATGTTGTACAAGAGAAAGCTCCTAGGTTACTCTAAGACAGCCCGGCATGCAAAGCCTGCCCGTGCCGAATGCGCGAACTGTTGTTTCAGGTCACGACTGGACCGGTTCGTCGCCCTGAATCTGTTCCTTGAGCTTGTGGCTGGCATGGAAGGTCACCACCCTGCGGGCCTGGATGGGGATGGCCTCGCCGGTACGCGGGTTGCGGCCCGGCCGCGGCGCCTTGGTACGGATCTGGAAATTGCCAAAGCCCGAAATCTTGACGTCGCCCCCCTCCACCAGACTGTCGGCGATCAGGTCGAAGAACGCGTCAATCATGTCCTTGGACTCACGCTTGTTCAGACCGATCTGCTCAAACAGCAGCTCTGCAAGCTGCGCCTTGGTCAACGCCGGTGTCTCAAGGCTTTCGACTGCAAACTCCATGGTGTCCTCCGTTCTTTTTGTCGTCAGGTGGCCGGCGCTCATCCGCGCAGCCGGGCACCCGTTGAAGCAGCCAGCTGTCGCATCACAGCGTTCACCACCCCGTCGATCTGTTCGTCGGTCAGTGTCGCGTCATCGCTGTTGAGCGTCAAGCGCACCGCCAGGCTCTTCTCCCCGGCCTGCATGCCCGCAACGGGGGTCTTGGGCCGGTACACGTCAAACAGCAGTGCGTCGCGCAGAAGCCCACCCGTGGGGGTCGCGAGCACAGCGGTCATCAGGGCGGCGTGTGTCACGGCGTCCGGCACGATGACGGCGAGGTCACGCTCGACCGCCTGGAACCGGGCGACGCTGCTGAACTGCGGGACGGTGCGCTGTAACACGGCGTCGAGTTCCAGTTCAAACATCACCGGTGCGTGGGACAGCTCATGGCTCTGGCGCCAGCGGGGGTGCAGCTCGCCCACAAAGCCCACCGGCTTGCCATCGAGCAACACACGGGCACAACGGCCCGGGTGCATGGCCGGGTGGCTGGCTGGCTCGAATGCCGGCACGCGCGGTGCCAGCAAGGATTCCACGTCCCCCTTGACATCGAAGAAATCGGCAAGGCTGTCCTTGCAACCCCACTGTGCACGCGCCACCGGTCCATAGGCCAGGCCCGCCACACGCATCGGCTGGTGGAAGCCTTCCACCGTGGTGTCGGTATTGCGGGACGCAGGGTCGCGCAGGAAAACACGCCCCAGTTCGAACACCCGGACACGGTCTGCCTTGCGGTCCAGGTTGAACTTCAGTACGTGAAGCAACGACCCCAGCAACGAAGAGCGCATCACGCTCATCTGGCTGGCGATGGGGTTGAGCAGCCGGATGGGGTTGCTGTTGCCCGCGAGTTCGCTCTCCCAGCGCTCCTCCACAAAGCTGAAGTTGATGGTTTCCCGGTAGCCCTGGCTGGCCAACAGGCGACGCACCGCAAACGGGCTGCGCCGTGCCTCGGTGAGCACCTTGGCCGTGATGGGTGCCAGCGGCGGCGTCGTCGGCAACTGGTTGTAGCCCACCATGCGGGCGACTTCCTCGATCAGGTCTTCCTCGATCTGCAGATCAAACCGGTACGGCGGCGGCACCACCGTGACCACCCCGTCGCCGTGCGTCACTGGCAGGCCCACCGCGCCCAGCCCGTCGGCGCACTCGGCCTGTGTGAGCGGCATGCCGATGACCCTGGCGGCGCGCGCAGTACGCCAACTCTGCGG
>ERZ724507.384-NODE-384-length-20096-cov-7.220498_pt1 | contig 20096 bp, 12 predicted proteins | sample MGYA00376040_ERZ724507 | MGnify/ENA primary metagenome ERZ724507 (study PRJEB28724, sample SAMN07190883) | activated sludge metagenome | isolation source: activated sludge of sewage treatment plant in Hong Hong | place: Hong Kong | collected 2016-03-17 ...
TCGGGCTGACCAAGCCGGTCGAGTTCGGGGGGATGGGGCTCGATTTCAGCTATGCCGCCGTCCTCGCCGAGGCGCTTGGCGAGGTCGACTGCGCCGGGATTCCCATGGCGATCGGCGTCCAGACCGACATGGCGACACCGGCGCTGGCCGAGCATGGCTCGGACGAATTGCGCCGGGAGTTTCTTGCGCCGGCGATCGCCGGCGAGTTGGTCGCCTGCATCGGCGTTTCCGAAGTCGGCGGCGGTTCGGATGTGGCCGCGCTGAAGACCGCGGCGCGCTCCGACGGTGACGACTACATCATCAACGGCGGCAAGATGTGGATCACCAACGGCACCCAGGCCGACTTTTGCGTGGCGCTCGCAAATACCTCGGAAGGGGCGGTTCACCGCAACAAGTCACTGATCGTCGTGCCGATGAAGACGCCCGGCGTCACGGTCGCGAGGAAGATCCGCAAGATCGGCATGAATGCCTCGGACACGGCGCAGATCTTCTTCGACGACGTCCGCGTGCCGAAGCGCTTCCGCATCGGCGACGAAGGCAAGGGCTTCACCTACCAGATGAAGCAGTTCCAGTATGAACGGCTCTGGGGCGCCCTGAACATCGGTGGCGCTCTGCTCAAGATCATCGACCAGACGATCGACTATACGAGGACGCGCCTGGCGTTCGGCCGCTCGATCCTGGACAACCAGTGGGTCCATTACAAGCTGGCGGAGTTCAAGACCGAGGTCGAGGCGCTGCGCTCGCTCAGCTACCGCGCGGTCGATATCATCGTCGCCGGCGGCGACGCGACCGAGCTGGCGTCGATGGCCAAGCTGAAGGGCGGACGCCTGATGCGCGAAGTGACCGACGGTTGCCTGCAGTTCTGGGGCGGCATGGGCTACGTCTGGGAAAGCCCGGTATCGCGCGCCTACCGCGATGGCCGCCTGCCGTCGATCGGCGGCGGCGCCGACGAGGTCATGATGCAGATCATCGCCAAGTACATGGGAACGCTGCCGAAGAGCGGCTGAACCCGACCCGATTTGCCGAACAGAAGACGCCATGGCGACCACGACCCCTTTTTGCAAGATCCTCATCGCCAATCGCGGCGAGATTGCCCTGCGCGTCATCCGGACTGCACGAGCCATGGGCTACCGGACCGTCGCTGTCTTCTCGAGCGCCGACGAGCACGCACGGCATGTGCGCGAAGCCGATCAGGCGGTCCCTATCGGCGAGGCGCTGCCGGCGCAGTCCTACCTGAACATCGCCGCGATCATCGAAGCCGCCCGGATCAGCGGCGCCGACGCCGTGCACCCCGGCTATGGCTTTCTCGCCGAGAACGCCGGCTTTGCCCGGGCGTGTCGCGCCGCCGGCCTCGTCTTCATCGGGCCGTCGCCGGAGGCCATCGCGGCCATGGGCAACAAGGCCGGCGCCAAGCAACTGATGGCCGCGGCGGGCATCCCCTGCATTGCCGGTTATCAAGGCGCCGACCAGGGCGAGGCTACATTGCAGGCGGCGGCGGACGCGATCGGCTACCCGGTCATGATCAAGGCCACCGCCGGTGGCGGCGGGCGCGGAATGCGCCTGGTCGCCGGCGCCGGGGAGTTTCTTCCGGCACTGCGCAGTGCAAGGTCGGAAGCGCAGAGCGCCTTCGGCAATGCGGAAGTCATCGTCGAGCGGGCCATCATCGAGCGGGCCATCATCGAGCCGCGCCACATCGAGATCCAGATCCTCGCCGACCGCCATGGCCAGGCGATTCATCTCGGCGAACGCGACTGCTCGGTGCAGCGGCGGCACCAGAAACTCATCGAGGAAGCCCCTTCGCCGGCGGTCGGCGCGGCGCTGCGCGAGCGCATGGGAGCGGCGGCGGTGGCGGCGGTCAAGGCGATCGGCTACGAGGGCGCCGGTACCGTCGAGTTCCTGCTCGACGCTAGCGGCGAGTTTCATTTCATGGAAATGAACACGCGTCTCCAGGTCGAACACCCGGTGACGGAAGCGATCACCGGGCTCGATCTGGTCGAACTGCAGTTGCGCATCGCCAGCGGCGAACCGCTGCCGCTGACGCAGGACGATGTCCGCCTGAACGGCCACGCGATCGAGGTGCGTCTCTGCGCCGAGGACGTCGCCCGAGGCTTTATGCCGCAAAGCGGGACGATGACGCTGTGGACGATGCCGTGCCGAATTCGCGTTGACGATGCGCTCGAATCCGGCGGTGAAATATCGCCCTATTACGATTCCATGATTGCCAAGCTGATCGGCCATGGCGCATCGCGTGAGGAAGCGCGGCGAAAACTCCTGGCTGCCCTCGAAGACACCGCAGCCCTTGGCGTCAGGACCAACCAGAAATTCCTCGCGAACTGCCTCGAGCATCCGGTTTTTGCCGCCGGCGAGGCGTCGACCGCGTTCATCGACCGACATGGCGAGGAACTTGTGCAAGGGGACAGCGAAGTCGACAGCCGCGCCCATGCGCTCGGCGCCGCCCTGCTTTATGCAACGGCCGGCAATTTCGCACCGGGTCGCGGCACCTCGAGCATCGCCCACCGCCTGCCGATCGCCTTCCGCTTCGACAGCGATGCCGGCGAATGCCACGCCAGCCTGCTCAATCTCGGCAACAACCGCTACTCGATTGAAATCGGCGAACGGGTCTTCGCGCTTCGCCTCATCGACCTCGACGTCAATCGGGCTCGTTTCGCCTGCGACGGCCTGCTCGAATCCGCGGTATTCGTCCGCGCCGACGGCGAGTTGCTGTTGCAGTATCGCGGCAATGCCTATCGCATCCAGGATCAGACGCACGTCACCCAGGCACTTCAGGGGGACATCGGCGGCGACGGAAGGGTCCGCGCTTCGATGAACGGGCGCGTGGTTGCCGTCCATGTCGCGGTCGGCGACGAGGTCAAGGCGGGGGAGCCGGTCATCACGCTAGAGGCGATGAAGATGGAACATGTCCACGCGGCACCGATCACCGGGCGCGTGAAGTCGTTGAACGCCGCGATGGGCGATCAGGTTGCCGCTTATCGCGTCGTCGCCGAAATCGAAGGCGGCGAATCCGCCGGCGAGGGCGCATGAGCGCGGCGGCATTGCCGGAAAGGCGCCACCCGGTGTGGGCAGGCCGCCAGTGGGGAGGGGCATGACAGCAACAAACGGCAAGGTCGTCCGGATTGGCGGCGCCTCGGGGTTCTGGGGCGACAGTTCCGTCGCGGCCCCGCAACTGGTCGGCAGCGGCATAATCGACTACCTGGTGTTCGACTATCTGGCCGAACTGACCATGGCGATCCTGGCCTCGGCGCGCAGCAGGAATCCGGAACTGGGCTATGCAACCGACTTCGTCGATGTCGCGATGAAGAGCGTCCTTGGCGATGTCGCGGCCCGCGGAATCAAGGTCGTCAGCAATGCTGGCGGCATCAACCCGCAAGGCTGCGCGGACGCCCTGACCAGGCTGGCGCACGACATGGGGATCGCCCTGAAGATTGCCGTGGTCGAGGGCGACGATGTCAGCGACAAGATCCCGGCGTTGCGCGAATCGGATCAGCGCGACATGTTTACCGGCGCCCCGCTTCCCGAGCGCATCCTTTCCGCCAATGCCTACCTCGGCGCCCTGCCCATCGCGCAGGCGCTCGCGGCGGGCGCCGACGTGGTCATTACCGGCCGTTGCGTCGACAGCGCGGTGACGCTCGGCCCGCTGATCCACGAGTTCGGCTGGTCGCCGACCGACTACGATCTGCTGGCCGCCGGCAGCCTTGCCGGCCACGTCATCGAATGCGGCGCGCAGGCGACCGGCGGACTGCATACCGACTGGGAGCAGATCCCCGACTGGGCGAATATCGGCTACCCGATCATCGAGTGCCATGCCGACGGGACATTCGTCGTCACCAAGCCCGCAGGGACGGGCGGACGCGTTCTCGCGGCGGCGGTTGCCGAGCAAGTGCTGTACGAGATCGGCGACCCCGGCGCCTATGTCCTGCCGGACGTCGTCTGCGACTTCCGCATCGTCCGCGTCGCGCAGGTCGGCGACGACCGGGTCGCGGTTGCCGGCGCGCGCGGCTTGCCGCCGACCGCTGCGTACAAGATTTCTGCGACCTACATGGATGGCTTCCGCTGCAGCGGCATGCTGGTCATCATCGGCATCGACGCCGCCGCCAAGGCGCGGCGCACCGGCGCGGCGATCATCGAGCGCACGCGGACCCTTCTCGCCAAAGCCGGCCTGCCCGATTTCAGCGCCACGCATGTCGAGGTCATCGGCGCCGAGAGTATTTACGGCCCCTATTCCCGGGCGGGCAATGCGCGCGAGGTGATGCTGCGCGTTGTCGTCAATCATGTGAGCAAGCAGGCCCTCGACATCTTCGCCCGCGAAATCGCCCCCGCCGGAACATCGTGGTCGCCGGGGACGACCGGGCCGGCGCTCGGGCGGCCGTCCGCCTCGCCGCTGATCAAGCAGTTCGCCTTCACCCTGCCCAAGCGCGCGGTCGCCATTCGCCTGCGGCTCGACGGTGAGGCAAGAGCGGTCGCTGTCGCGGTCGACGGCGGATATTGCCCGGAAACCGCCAATCCGGCTCCGGAGGCACGCGCCTTCATCCCGGATGCCGATGCGCTTTACATGCCGCTGGTCAGGCTGGCCTATGCGCGCAGCGGCGACAAGGGAAACATTTCCAACATCGGCGTCATTGCGCGCGAACCGGAGTTCCTGCCGATCATCCTGCGGCAACTGACGCCCGCCAGCGTCAAGGCGTACTTTGCCCATCTCGTTGCCGGAGACGTCGTGCGCTACCTGGTACCCGGTCTGCACGCCTGCAATTTTATCTTGAATGACGCCCTCGATGGCGGCGGCACGGCATCGATGCGCCTCGATCCGCTGGGCAAGGGCATGGCCCAGATGCTGCTCGACATGCCGATCGCGGTGCCGCCGGCGCTTGCCCGCAGACTGGGCGGCGCCCTGGGTGCCGGCACGCCTAGAAGGAATCGAAGCGAATGATCGAACCCATCCTGCTGGCGGCCGCGCGCATCTGCACTTTCGACGGGCAGAGGCCCATGACGAACGCCAGCGGATTTTTCTTCGAGCGCGGTCGACGCCTGTTTCTGGTGACCAGCCGGCATGTCATGATCGACGAGCCGAGCAAGCATTTCCCTGACCGGATCGAGGTCGAACTGCACGTCGATCCGGCCAACATGGCGAGGTCCACCGGGTTCTCGATTCCGCTGTACCGCAACGGCAAGAGCCTCTGGCGCCAGGGCCTCGATACCGCAGGCGAAATCGACGTCGCCGCGATCGAAATCGAACGCCCGGCGCTTCCGGCAACGGCGGTGTTCCGTGCCTTCACCCCGCAGCATCTGCTCGGCCGGCTGGACCAGGTCGAGGTCGGCAGCTCGCTGCTGGTGGTCGGCTTCCCGCTCGGTTTCCACGACACGCTGCACCACATGCCGGTCGTTCGCCATGCCGTCATCGCCTCGTCGTTCGGGCTGCGCTTTCAGGGTGAGGGCTACTTCCTGACCGATGCGCGCACCCATCGCGGAACCAGCGGCGCGCCGGTCGTCATGCGCGTACCGGAAGGGAATCGGGTGCACGGCGACCTGCCGTGGCTGTTGCTCGGCGTTCATTCGGCGCGCCTCGATGTCGGAACGCGCGACCTGAAGCTGGACGAGGCGCTGGGGCTGAACTGCGCCTGGTACGCCGACATCCTGCTGACCCTCACCGAGCGCTGACACCGGTTGCCGGAAGGCGTGACAATCAGGGCCGCCGCGCGTCGATAGCCGGCGCCGCCCGTTCCGCTTCGTCGCCGGGCTTGGCATTGCCTGCGGTCAACGGTAAAAAGGGAGGCAAGAACGAATCACGGCGATATCGACCGCGACGAAAACCCGCGCTGCAGGATTGCCAGCAAGCCGTGCCGGAGGGGACATGAACGACATCCACAACCAAACGATTGCCCAGCGGATCGACTGGCTTTTCGATCTCGCCCGCCGCCATGGCGAAACCTTCCGCGGACCGGAAGCGTGGCTGGCGCGCGAACGCTACCTCGCCGAGCACCCGACCGCCATCGGCGTCCTCAAGTGCATGGACGGCCGCATCAACATTCCCGTCGCCACCCATACCCCGACCGGCATCCTGATGCCGTTTCGCAACCTCGGCGGCATCTTCGACCTCGGCTGGCCGCACCTCGGCGAGGTGCTGGCCCACCACGTCCAGCGCATGACCGGCACCGGGCACCGCGTGCTGTTCCTCATTACCTACCACTGGTCGCGCGGCAATCCCCGGCGCGGATGCGCCGGCTTCAATTACGACACCGCCGCCGCCATCGCCCACACCGAGGAAATCCGTCGCCAGATGGAGCACATCTTCGGCAGCGGCCACGGCACCGTCTACCCGCTGGTCTGCGGCTTCGAGACCGACGAGGAAGCGCTGGCCATCCACGGCAGCGACGGCACCGTGCTCGACCTCGCCGGTCTCAACACGGCCGATGTCGCGACGCTCGAACCCCGCCTGGCCGCCCTGCTCCCCGACATGCCGGCGCAGATGCGCGCCGACCTGCTGCCGCTGCTGCGCGGCAATCTCGATCACATCGCGCAAGTCCGCGAACAGGCGGCGCGCAACGAACGCCGGCTCGACATCGAGCACCGCGAATGGGTGATCTGCGTCGGCCGTGGCTTCGACTTCCTGCACACCCCCAACCTCGCACTGATCATCGGTCCTTACAGCCCCGATCTCGCCGACCCGCTGCGCAAGGCTGCCGGCATCATCAAGAGCAACATGGAGGCGGGGCGTATCCCGAACGACGGCTTCCTGCTGCTCGCCTCGGTTCCCTACGACGAAATCGGCGTCGACCGGGCGCGCGCCGAAATGAAGTCGCGCTTCCTGTCGCGCTTCGCCGCCGACGTGGTCAGCGAGGAATTTCCCGAACTCGCCGGCCGGATGACCACCCGCACCGCCGTTCTCGACTGGCGGTCAAGGAATCTGGAGTTGATCGGGGCCTGAAATTGGCCTCGCTGGCGAGAATTGCGTGCAAAGCAGGGCTCGTTTGGCGAGTCTTTCACTTCGACCCATCCAATCCGACCGGTCGAGCCGTCAGGGGTTCAATGGCAGGAATCTGAGTGGAGCAGTCGCTTGAGGCGTCAACTCACGGACAGCAGTTTGGCCTTATGTGGATCTCTACATAAGGCCGAGGTGCCGCCTGTTGTCGCTGGCATAAAGTCGAATCGGCGATTGCGGAAGTCTATGGTTCTGTCGTTAATGTCCGCTGAGCCCAAGATAACTAACGTACCCTGTCATTTTAGTTAGGGGCGATTCAATTTGGGTTTGCGGTAAACCAAATGCAAACTCGAAATAGCCCAACCATGCCAAACCTTATGATGCCATATCGCATATTTCTATCCTCTCCAGGAGATTGTGTCGAAGAACGTAGCGCCGTTCATGTGGTGGTGGCGCGACTAAATGCCGACCCATTGGTAAGCGGATTTGCTCATTTGGAAGTTATGGCTTGGGATTGGGGCGCAGGAGTTCCGTTGGAAGCGCTTTCTTCGCCGCAACTCTCTGTAAATAGGCATCTTCCTACTCCGGACGATTGCGACCTGTTTCTCGGCATCTTCAACTGCCGTTTTGGGACGCCGTTGCCGGGACGGGAGTTCAGGAAGCTTGATGGCACGCCTTATCAGTCAGGCAGTGAGTATGAATTTCATCGTGCATGGGAGGCGCGCAGACGCGGTTCGTCGCGCCCCGAGATTCTCATGTATCGGCGGCAGCAGGAATTGCCTGCCTGCCGGGATAGTGAGCAATGGGAAAAGCTGGAGGTGTTTTTTCAGCAACCGCCATTCATGGAGAATGGTCAATGGACTGGCGCCGTGGACAGGTACCAATCCCCGGAAGAATTCGCCCGGAAACTTGAAGGGCACGTGCGCAGGCTATTGAGTCAACGACAACCCGGCTCTCTGCCAATATTCAGGGACTGGCTCAATAATCAGGCATCCCTTTTGACCGCTAACGCTGGGCCGCGCTACACCAGCGATGCTCACGTAGAAACCGACATCGGGCAAGCATTCGACTGGTTATTGGTCAGGCAGCCTGCCATAGCCGAGTTGGATAAGGCATTCTCAGAGGTCTGGAAGCATCTTGATCGGGACGACGCATTCTCCCTTATCCGTGCAGACATGGAGTGGATTGCCGAGGCATTGCGCGCCGACATGTATTGGCAAGCCACTCCCGATTTCGCCTTCATGCTTGATACCTTGGCTCGCGTGGAAGCACATGCATGGGCCGAGCACGAGGCGCATGAACGCGCCAAGGAGCAAGAGGCAAAGAATGATACTTGGCGGTATCGTGAATATTCCCTGCGGCAAGCCGCCTACATGGCACAGAGAGCAAGTGATCTCCTGCGAAACTATTCCAGCCTTTCACGGCAACGAGTGATGCTGCTTACTGGCCCAGCAGGGCAAGGCAAGACCCATACTCTGGTTCACGAGGTTAATCAGATACTGGCCGCAGGAGGGATTGCCTTGGGTGTTCTGGGGCAAACCTTGAGTGCTGCGGATACTCTGTGGGATGCAATTTGTCGGCGCGCTGGTTGGCGGGGAACGCATGACCAATTGTTGGACAAGCTAGAGAACGAAGCCGCTAACCGCAACCAACGCGCGTTGTTGGTGATGGATGCGCTCAACGAGACTCCAGATCGCAGGCGCTGGCGCAATGAGTTGGCCGGAATGATTCAGGAAGTATTGCGACGGCCACATCTGGCTTTGGCTATCTCTGTCCGCACGGATTACCTGAAACAAACCTTGCCGTTGTTGCCCGATGGTACGGATACACCTTGGGTGAGGTGGGAGCATCCAGGATTTTCTGGAATCGAGCCTGATGCATTGTTGCAATATTTTGAGCACTATGGCGTCAAGGCTCCTATCGCGCCGCCGTTGGGTGAGTTTGGTAATCCACTGTACGTACAGCTTCTGGCGAGAAGTATGCGAGGCCATCCATTGCAGCATTGGCTGCCATCTTGGCTGGAAGTTTGGCATGCATGGATGGCGCGATTGGAGGAGGAAGCAAAGGATAGGTTGAGCCTGGATAACGCATCACGTCCGGAAGTCATGCGTCGACTAATGAGCAAGCTGGCGCAAGCGATGCTGGAAGATGGGCAGTTCAATTTGCCGCGCCAGCACGCAGATGACCTGGCAAGAGGGATGACGGGGGTAGACGGCGTCATTGCTTTTCTCTGCTCTTCCGGGGCTCTCATAGATCGGTTAGAGGATGACGAAGATGTCGTTGAATTCGGCTTCGAGCGACTATCCGATACCTTCCTCGCTGACCGGTTGTTGGCGAAATTGTTTGAGGGGAAAGCCAGCAGGGAAGAAAAGCTGGGTACGTTCCACTGCGCTTTCGCCCCCGGCGGCGACCTTCATCCGTTGATATCCAAAGAGTATGTGGATCACCCGCTGTATTTTCGCCGCGCCGGTTTGCTGGAGGCGCTATGTTTGGCTGTTCCTCTATGTACAGGGGCTGAGCTTCCAACGCTATTGCCGGACAATGACGCGGATTTTCATAATTGGCAGTTCTCCCAAGCTTTCTGTGACAGTTTGCGCTGGCGTTGCCGCCCCGAAGAGTTCGGAATGGATGGCAAGGCATTGCGTAAGCTGTGGCGACATTATTCGGATAACAGCAATCCGGAATCTGAACTGGATGAACTCATTCGCTTTGCCCTGATTCCTGGTCACCCATTTACGATGGATCAGGTCATCCATCCGAGATTGCTGGCTCAGGAAACTCCGGGGGCACGCGATGCGATGTGGTCAGTGAATCTGGTTCCCTTATGGATTGATGAGCATTCCAATTTGCGTCAATTGGTTATTTGGGCGCGGGATGCCAATCTCCATGGCATACACGCCGATATAGCCTTGCCCGCGGCCCGATTACTGGCCTGGATCTGCGCAACATCGCAGAAAGGTTTGAGGCTGGCCGCCATGAAAGGACTTACTCGATTGCTTGCGGCCTGCCCTCAAGTAATGGAGGCATTCCTTCTCGATTTTCTTGGCGTCAACGATGCGTATGTTCTGGAAGCCGTGCTGGTAGCTGTATGGGGTGTGGTGCTGGATGGGAGAGATACTCAAACCGCAACATTTGCGGCACGTCAAGTCTATGAAAGCCAATTCCCAGAAGGGAACGCGCACTGGTGTCATATCACCTTGCGCCATTACGCACGTCGAATTGTGGAAGAGGCGTGTCGCAAGGGATGGCTGCCGGATATTGACTCAAGCAGCGTCAGACCGCCTTATCGGAGCACATTGCCGTTGGGTGAAGTGCCGAGCAAAGAAAGATTGAAAGCACTCGATGCATCGAAAGGATTCGGAAGGATTATTTCTTCCTGCACGGATAATGACTTTTACCGCTACATCATGGGAGGCAACTCAGCTTCACTCGACTTCCTGGCACAGCCATTGCCGAATTCTGCAGAACCCGCCAGACCATTTGCGCGTGCAGAAAGCTTGATATCCGGGGGGGCTGACGAAAGCATATTCGATTTGGCGCTGGCAGCTCGTTTCGTGGCTTGGAATTGTCTGGGTTCGGGCTGGACGGCAGAACGATTTGAAGATTTCGATACTGGTTATCACACACGAGGCCATAGTCGGATGGGCGATGATGAAGGCACGGAGCGTATCGGAAAAAAATATCAGTGGGTCAGTTGGTATACCTTGCTTGCCTTCCTTTCAGACAACTATGCCATGAAGCCGGACTGGAACAAGGAACCTCGCGTATATGAGACGCCAGCTCAAGTTCATGTCAACCCTCATGATCCGGCGCGCTGGCTGCAAGTTGTTGCACCGGCCATTGCTAGAAATGACAAACAGGATTTCTGGTGCATCCCCAGCCTGCCATCTTGGCCCCTACACAACCTGAAAGAAATGAAAGCTTGGGTGGCCTCTTCGAGTTGCGACCTGCCACCTGCGGATGTTATTGGCTATGTACCAGCCTTGCCACAGGCATGGGGAGATGGGCCTTGGCTGCGGCTGGCTGCGGAACATATTTGGCAAAGTAACTTCGCCCCGGGCGGCTGGGGTCTTGGGAAAGATTATTTCACCGACCTCTGGTTGCAATGTTGGCCGATGCTTATTCATGCTGAGGACTTGCCAAAGTTGCTGGAAAAGGTGAGTAAGCCAAAGGCGCAGAAAGAGTTGGCCGCTGTAGGACGAATTGATCCCGCGAATGATTGGCATGCCCCGCTTGCTCAGTGGCCCACCACACAGGCTGATTGGGACAGCGGGTTTCGAAAATCTCAACCAAATATCTGGCATGACTTCTGGTTGCCGGTTAGGTGGCGACCAATGGTTGGAGAATGCGGGCATCCGGATCGGCGCGATGATCATGCGCCGATACTGCTACCCATGCCATCGTTATTTCGTGAGTGGGGGCTTGAGCTGGATCTGCGGCGTGGTTTGGTATTACATCAAGGAGAACCAGTATTTGGATTGGCGGGATGGTTATTTGGTGAGAGTGCGTTGTTTGTAAATTTACCCAGATTGCTTGGCTTGCTGGATGCATCGGGATATTCGCTGATCTGGCGGTGGTGCGGCGAACGCAGAGCATTCATGAATCTTGGCTTGGGAGACCAAGATGAAGAGGATTTTGCTTGGGCGGACTACCACGGTATCGGCTACTTGGGCGCAGATGGACGTGTACAGGGTGCTTGGTCGGAAAAAATAATTCGTCGCAGAGAATAGGTGGCTCGCCAAAAATCCATGGAGCCAACTTCGCCCTCGTTCTGCAGAGTCCGATAACACATGCCAACAAGGCGGACGCGACTCAGCCTGATGGTCTGGTATGTGCCTCAAGGTAGACGTTTGGTCATACAGTACTGTTTGTCTGCTAAAGCCGATCTGCTGAAGTAGATTATCCGGCAGGTTTGGGGGCAGAGACGACGCTCGAATATCTGTTGTGGAGCGAAGCTAACCTGCCGGTTGTGGCCGGACCGAGACGTTCATTCTGACAACTTATGTCAGATCAAGTCTGAACGTCTGCACTTGATGGATCCCATGCGTTTGTTCGATGGTCCCGGCCTCCCTGATCCCCCGGGCAGCGGGCCGCATCAGGACAGGCGCAGCCAGCTCCGGTGGTATTTGCGCAGGCGCTCGACATCCTTGTCCAGCAGTTCTCCGAGGCGCAACAGGTTCATGTTGTCTTCGAGGTCGACGAGTTTCACCGCCCTGGCGAGCGGGTTGCTCGCCGCACGCTCGATGAACGCGGCGTAGTCTTCATCGGTGGCGAGCTTCGTGACGCAGCGCAGCGCGTCGATGACGTTTTCCGGAATGCCGGCTCTGCCAAGGCGCTCGAAAGTCCAGCCCTCGTGTTCGTGGTCTTCGATCACGTCGTGCAGCACGGCGGTCATGCGCGCGTCATCGCCGTCCAGGCGCATCATCATGCGCAGCGGGTGCAGGATGTAGGGGGCGCCGCCCTTGTCCGGCCGGTGGGTGGCATGAGCATTGGCGGCGATCTTGATCGCCAGCGCCAGCGGATGCATGGTCGGGCCAGCCTTCAGTTCCTCGAACCGGGCAAACAGGGCGTCGAAGTCGGCGAGAAGCGCCGGCGCTTCCAGGGCCGGGGTGCCGTTGCGCAGTCCGTTGGCGACGTCATTGGCCCAGACGAAGTAGCGCAGTTGTCGTTCAAGGCTCCAATTGACCGGGGGATGCACCAGCATGTCGCTCAGGTTGGCGACCAGGTCGGAGAGTTTCAGGATCTTGGCGCGCGCCGACTTGTGTGGGGCCTGGTCGACCTGCAACAACTTGCGCTCTTCCTTGGGCAGTGACTTGTCGTCGGTGACTTCGGCAACGAGGGCGGCTACATCGTCCCCGAACCGTTCCTCGATTTCGGCCCGGGTGACCCCGCAGTCCTCGATGCAGTCGTGCAGGTAGGCGGCGATGATCAGGTTGGGATCCTGCCCTCCGGTCGCCCTGGCGACGTTTGCGGCAACGGCGGCGAGATGATTGAAATAGGGGGCCTCGCTGGCGCCCTTGCGGCGCTGGTGTGTGTGCCTGACGGCGGCAAATTCAACAGCTTCGGCGATACGCAGCAGGTCGGACATGGCAGACTCTCGAATGGCGGGCTTGGCGGTGTCGCTAATATACCAATGCCTCGGCCATGGCGCTTACGACATGCTCCGATCGCATTCGACATCTGCCGGGGCGGGGTGTTGATGAGGGTCCGGGTGGGCGTACCGGCGACCGTGGTTCCGGAAGATAATGGGCTCCCTGGCAGGATGCCATCCCGTTGCAGTTCGCGCCATCCGTATGAAAAAAACACGTTATCGCGGCCGTTTTGCTCCCTCGCCGACCGGCCCGCTGCATTTCGGTTCGCTGGTCGCCGCGGTCGGCAGCTATCTCGATGCCCGCACTCATGGCGGCGAGTGGCTGGTGCGCATGGAGGATGTCGATACGCCCAGGAATGTTCCGGGGGCGGCCGACGGCATCCTGAAAACCCTGGAAGCCTTCGGCTTCGAGTGGGACGGTCCGGTGCTTTGGCAGAGCCGGCGTTCTGATGCCTATGCCGAGGCGCTGGAAAGGCTCAGGGCCGCGGGCCTGGCTTATGGGTGCGCGTGCTCGCGCAAGGAAATCGCCGACTCGGCGACGCGCGCCGCCAGCGACGGTGGGCTGGCCTATCCGGGAACCTGTCGCAACGGCGTGGCGCACGGGCGCGGCGTCCGTTCGTGGCGGCTGCGGGTGAGCGACGAGGAGATCGCGTTCAGCGACCGGGTGCAGGGCCGGCAAGCCCAGAACCTTGAGCGCGACGTCGGTGATTTTGTCTTGCTCCGGGCCGACGGTTTGTACGCTTACCAGTTGGCTGTTGCGGTCGACGACGAATTTCAGGGCATTTCCGATGTCGTCCGTGGCGCCGACCTGATCGCCTCGACGCCGCGCCAGATCTGGCTGCAGCGCTGCCTCAATTACGCGACGCCGCGTTACGCGCATCTGCCGGTGGCGACCAATGCCGCCGGCGAGAAGTTGTCCAAGCAGACCAGGGCGCCCGCCTTGCGGCCGGATCAGGCCGGCCGGGCATTGGCTGCCGCGCTGGCCTTTCTCGGCCAGGCGGTGCCGCCGGATGTGGCGCGGGCCGGGTTGCGCGATCTCTGGGACTGGGCGCTGCGGCACTGGTCGTTCGCTGACATTCCACGGCAGGCTGCTGCCGGTCGGGTCGCCGCTGCCGATGCCTGCTGATCGTTCCAGCCATGTCCGCCCGGCTTTTTCGTCATGATCGGCAACGGCGAGAAAATGGCGCCCGAACTTCAACGATAATTGGGAATGGCCAACGATTCGACAAAACCGCCGGCACGGACCGGGAAGCTTTCGGCACTGGCCGGCCTGTGGCCTTTTCTACGGCCCTACCGCGCGCGCGTTGCCCTCGCCTTCGTCCTCCTGTGCCTCGCTTCCGCGACGATCCTGCTGGTGCCGCTGGCGTTCCGCGACCTGATCGACTTCGGCTTCGGCGAACAGGAGCGGCAAGGCGGGCGTCTGCTCGGCGCCTTGAGCCTGAACGGGCACTTCATCGCCTTGTTCGGACTGGCGAGTATCTGGGCACTGGCGGTGGCGGCGCGTTATTACACCGTCTCGTGGGTCGGGGAGCGGGTCACGGCCGATCTGCGCAACGCCGTCTATGCACGGGTCCTGGCGCAGTCGCCGCAATTCTTCGAGACCCTGCAGACCGGGGAAGTGCTGTCGCGACTGACCGGCGACACGACGCTGATTCAGACCGTGGTCGGCAGTTCGATTTCGATGGGTTTGCGCAGCGTCTTCCAGTTCATCGGCGGCATGGTCATGCTGGCGGTCACCAGCTTCTACCTGTTCTCCCTGAACCTGGGCCTGATGGCCTTGCTCATCCTTCCGATCGTTGCCATCGGCCGCAAGGTCAAGAAGCTCTCGCGCGAATCGCAGGACCGGATCGCCGATGCATCGGCGCTGGCGGGCGAAATCCTCAACGCGATGCCGACCGTGCAGGCCTACACCCAGGAGGAACAGGAGGCCGGCCGCTTCGCCGCGCGCACTGAACTGGGTTTCGCCACCGGGATCAGGCGCACCCGGGTACGCGCGGCGCTGACGGCACTGATCATTACCGCGGTGATGGGAACGATCATCTTCGTCCTCTGGATAGGCGCGCGTCAGGTCCATGCCGGTGCGCTGACCGGCGGCGAACTTGCCTCCTTCGTCCTTTACGCCGCGCTGGTGGCCGGCGCTGTCGGAACCATGGCGGAAGTCTGGGGCGACGTAATGCGCGCTGCTGGCGCGACCGAGCGCCTGCTCGACTTGCTGCATGCCCGCTCGGCCATCCGCGAGACGCCCGCGCCGCAGATGCCGGTGGTCGCGGAGCAGGCGGCGATCAGCTTCGAGCATGTCGTGTTCGCCTATCCGGCCCGCCCGCAGGTCCGGGCTCTTGACGACATCTGCCTCGATATCGCGCCCGGCGAGAGCGTGGCGCTGGTCGGGCCGTCCGGCGCCGGCAAGACCAGTCTGTTTCAGCTCCTGCTGCGCTATTACGATGTTTCCGGCGGCTGCATACGGGTCAACGGGCAGGATATCCGCCAGTTGCGCCTGCGCGACCTGCGCAAGGACATCGCCATCGTCTCCCAGGATCCGGTGATCTTCTCCGCGAACGCACTGGAAAACATCCGCTACGGCCGGACCTCGGCGAGCGACGCGGAGGTCATGCAGGCGGCGCGGGCAGCGCTGGCCGACGAATTCATCGAGCGCCTGCCCGAGGGCTACCTGACCTTTCTCGGGGAGCGGGGCACGCGGCTGTCGGGTGGCCAGCGCCAACGCATCGCGATTGCCCGCGCCATCCTCAAGGGCGCCCGTCTCCTGCTGCTCGACGAAGCCACCAGCGCCCTCGATGCCGAGTCCGAGCTCCTGGTGCAGCAGGGTCTCAGCGCCGCGATGATGGGGCGGACGACGCTGATCATCGCGCATCGGCTGGCGACGGTGCAGAAGGCCGACCGGATCGTCGTCATGGATCACGGGCGGATCGTCGAGACCGGCACCCCGGAGGAACTGCGCCAGCAAGGCGGGCTTTACGCGCGGCTGGCGACCCTGCAACTCGATTTCTGATCCTTGGTCAGGTGGGGCGCCTGGATCGGCTGGTCAGGCCAGAGCTTCCGGAATGGCCTGCGCCAGGAAGTTGTAGACCGCGCGGATGCGCGCGCTCGAACGGATCTCGCGGTGCACGGTGAGCCAGATCGGCATCGCAAGGGCCAGGCCGGGGAGGACGCGCTGGACCCCGGCTTCCTTGTCCCCCAGCCAGACTCCGGCAAAGCCGATCCCCAATCCGGCGCGCAGCGCTTCCCAGAGCACGAGATGGTCGTCGCTGCGGATTGCGAATCCGTCACGCGCGATCGACAGTCCGATTTCCTGAAACCGGCGGATGATCAGATCGCCCTGGTCGAAGCCGATCAGGTCGTGTTGCAGCAGGTCGGCTGGCGTCAGGGGAACCCCGCGACGGCGCAGGTAATCCTCGTGGGCATAGGCGCCGACCGTGGAATCGGCGATGTGCCGGGTGATCAGCGAACCCTGCTCCGGTCGCACCATCCGGATGGCGATGTCCGCTTCGCGCCGCAGCAGATTGCTTATCGCATTGGACGCCACGACCTCGATCGCGATTCCCGGCTCCTGCGCCCGCAGCCGGGCGAGGATGGGCGGCAGCAGGTGCCCGGCCACCGTCTGGACGGCGGTGATGCGGACCGCGCCCGCCAACTGTTTGCTCTGGCCGGTCAACACGCGGCTGATGGCATCGGCGTTGTCCGCCATGGCGCGGGCATGATCGGCGATGGAGAGCGCGACCTGGGTCGGCACCAGGCCGCGTCCCGTACGCTCGAACAGCACCATGCCGAGCTGGCGTTCGAGTTCCGCGACATGCCGCCCGAGGGTAGGCTGGCTGCTGCCGAGGTGGCGAGCGGCGGCGAGCAGACTTCCTCTTTCCAGAACTGCCAGAAACGAGCGCATCAACGTCCAGTCGAAGGGCGCGCCCGCTTGCGAGCTATTCATTATCGAGATAATGGTATGTCATTGCATGCAATTGTGGAGCACTGGGCAGCTCTGCACAATGGGGGCTCCTGCAACGTCAATAGGAGTACGTCATGTATCAGGATCCTTTCATCAGTGCCGCTCCGCTTGTCTTGATCGTATTGGCCTGCGGCATCGCTTCCCTGCTGATCCTCGCGATTTCCATCCTTGGCGATTCGCTCGCCCGGCGTTCGAGTTATCCGGCGCCGGCAAGACCACCGCTTCCCGCCGGGCAGGCGACCCCGGCCCAACGGGCGCACGGTTCGCGCCGGCAACGGATAGCCGGCGGTCGCTGGTTCAAGCCGTGCGCCTCGTGATTTCCGTGGAAGTTGCCTGAAGTTGCGAGCAAGAAGGGGCGCTGCTCAGGAGTTGGTGCCCGGCGTCTGTTCGTCCGACTGCCAGTGCTTCGGGCCGTAGCCGGTCAGGCCGACGATGGCCCGCACCAGTCCGTAGCTTAGCCAGCGCAAGGAACGGATGTACCAGGGGTGGGCGGTGAGTTCGTCGGCCAGCACTTCGCGTGCGCCGCTGGCAATGGCGTGGCCGACGCTGGCATGAAGTTCCGCCGCGAACGCCGGGTTGCGCACGAACAGGTTGGCCTCCTTGGCGAGCAGCAGGCTGAACGGGTCGATGTTGGAGGAGCCGACGGTTGCCCAGAGGCGGTCGATGACGGCGACCTTGGCATGCATGAAACTCTTCTCGTACTCGTAGATGCGCATCCCCGCCTTGAGCAACGCCGCGTAAAGCGTCTGCGTCGCGTAGCGGAGGAGCGGGTGATCGGTCTTGCCCTGGAGCAGGACGGTGATCCGCACCCCGCGCCTGGCGGCCGCGTGCAGCGCCAGGCCGAAGCGCAGGCCTGGCAGGAAGTAGGCATTGGCGATCAGGATTTCCTTCTGCGCTCCGTTGATTGCCGCGATGTAGGCATGCAGGATGTCGTTGCGGTGGCGGATGTTGTCGCGGATGAGAAAGGCGGCCTCCTGATCGCCGGCAATCTCGCAACCGGCGGTGGCCGGCAGGGTGTGGCGGAAGCGGCGCCTGAATTTCGCCCAGGAAACGACCTCCCACATGCGCCGGACGGCATGGTGAACCTGGCGCAGCGTCGGGCCTTCGATGCGGACTGCGTAGTCATAGTGCGGGCGCATGTCCTCCGGCGCATTGTTGTCGTCGACGATGTTGATGCCGCCGACGAAGGCGACGCGGGCGTCGATGACGACCAGCTTGCGGTGCAGGCGGCGCAGGCGGTGGCGGCGCAGATGAAAGGGACTGATTTCCGGCCGGTAGAACATCGCGCGGACGCCGGCGGCGGTCAGTCGCGGCAGGAAATCGGCGCGGAAATTCCGGGCGCCAAAGCCGTCGACCGTGACATTCACCTGGACGCCGCGCGCGGCGGCGCGGGAAAGGGCTCCCGCGACCTCGTGGCCGATTTCGTCATCGGCGAAGATGTAGGTTTCAACGAAGATTTCGCTGTGCGCCGCCTCGATGGCCGACAGCAGGGCGGGAAAATACTCGGCTCCCGAATTGAGCAGCGTGATCCGGTTTCCTGGCAGGAACTCAGCGAGCATGCCTTGCCAGATGGGCCGACAGCGCGGCGTGGTCGGAAATCGCCGACCACGGTTGCCCGAAATGAACCTCGGTCCGGCGCACCTTGAAGCCACGAACATAGATGCGGTCAAGGCGGAACACCGGCAGGGCGGCGGGATAACTGCGCACCGGCGCGCCATTCCGGTTGCTGAAGACTTCGGTCAGACCCAAACGTTTCACCAGTTCGTGGCCGGCCCGGTTGCTCCAGTCGTTGAAATCGCCGGCGATGATCAGCGGCACGTTGGGACCGGAGGCTGCGTCCAGGTAGTCGGCCAACGCGGCGACCTGCCGGCGGCGCGAATAGCCGAACAGGGAGAGATGGACGCAGACGCAGTGTGCCGTGGGGCCACCCGGCAGATCGATCCGGCAGTGCAGCAGGCCGCGCTTCTCGAACTGGAGATGGGTCACATCCTGGTTGTGCGCATGCAGGATGGGAAAGCGCGAGAGAATCGCGTTGCCGTGATGACCGTGGTCGTAGACCATGTTGCTGCCATAGGCCGAGTCGTGCCACACCTCCTCGGCCAGGAACTCGTGCTGCGGTTCGCTCGGCCAGTCGTCGTGATTCTCGGCATGGCCGAGATGGAGCCCCTGAACCTCCTGCAGAAAGACGATGTCCGGATTCAGTTCACGCAGGCGTTCGCGCAGCTCGTGCACCATCATGCGCCGGTTGAACTGGGAAAAACCTTTATGGATGTTGAAGGTCGCGACGTGCAGGGAGCCGGACTTGCGCATGGCTGGTCAGGAAATCGCCAGCATGCGGTCAAGCGCCAGCTTGGCCAGCCTGGCCTCGTGTTCCGGCACCTTGATCTGGTTGACGACCTTGCCCTCGGCCAGGTTTTCCAGCGTCCACGCCAGATGCTGCGGGTCGATGCGCTGCATCGTCGAGCACATGCAGATGGTCGTCGCCATGAACTGGACGATCTTGTTCTGCGGCAGGACCTCCCTGGCCAGGCGGTCGACCAGGTTGAGTTCGGTGCCGACCAGCCAGCGTGTGCCTGCCGGCGCTTCCTTGATGGTCCTGACAATGTGCTCGGTCGAGCCGACGTAGTCGGCGGCCGCGCAGACTTCAAAATTGCACTCCGGGTGGGCGATCACCAGGCCGTCCGGGTACTTGGCGCGGAAGGCGTCGATGTGCGATTTCTGGAACATCTGGTGCACCGAGCAGTGGCCCTTCCAGAGCAGGATTTTTGCCCTTTTTATCTGGTCGACCGCAAGCCCCCCCATTTCGAGGTCGGGGTCCCAGACGACCATCTCGTCCATCGGAATTCCCAGTTTGTGGCCGGTCCACCGCCCGAGATGCTGGTCGGGAAAGAAAAGAACCTTGGGCCGGCGCGCGAAAGCCCATTCGGCGATGGTGCCGGCGTTCGACGATGTGCACACGATGCCGCCATGTTCGCCGCAGAATGCCTTCAGATCGGCGGCTGAATTGATGTAGGTGACCGGCGTCACCTCGTTGTCGACGTCGAGCACTTCGCCCAGTTCGCGCCAGCAGCGCTCGACCTTGGCCAAGTTGGCCATGTCGGCCATCGAGCAGC
>ERZ724507.390-NODE-390-length-19971-cov-6.193111_pt1 | contig 19971 bp, 21 predicted proteins | sample MGYA00376040_ERZ724507 | MGnify/ENA primary metagenome ERZ724507 (study PRJEB28724, sample SAMN07190883) | activated sludge metagenome | isolation source: activated sludge of sewage treatment plant in Hong Hong | place: Hong Kong | collected 2016-03-17 ...
CGGCCGCGCCGTCGTCCAGTGGGCCGATACGGCGAGAATGGCGCGCGGCTTCGGCAGTTCGCGTCCGAGCGCCGCCCACGCTGCGCCGGTGCGCGAGGCTTCCACCGCCAGCATGGGCGAGCCGTGGGAAACGAAGAGGGGCGGGATGAAGTTCATGCCGCCAGTCTAGCGCCGCGTGGCGCCGGTTCGCGCCTGCGACGCGGAACAGACTGTTACGGCAAGGGCAACAGCCGTCAGCCGACGAGGGCGACGGCCTTGATCTGGGCCCACACTGCCAGGCCGGGACGCAGTGCGAGACGCGCCGCCGAGCGCCGCGTGACGCGCGCCAGCAGCGGCGTCGGGCCGATGGCAAGGCGCACGATGGCCTGCGCCGGATGGTCCTCGGTACCCAATTGCACGACACTGGCCGGCAGCACGTTGAGGATGCTGGTGTCCTCGTGCCGGCTGGCGGCGATGGAGACGTCGCGGGCGAGAATGCGCACGCGGACGCGGCGGCCGAGCGGCGTGCCGTTGTCGCGCACCCAGAGTTCGCCGCCATCGAAGGAGACGCGGGCGAGGTGCCACTCGGCGTCGCGCTCGGCCACCGTCGCCTCGAACACCGCGCCGGCATCCTCGCCCAGGCGCACCGGCAGGTCGATGCTGGCCAGGGTCTCCGCCAGCGGACCCTGCGCCACGGCGCATCCGGCGTCCATCACCACCAGGTGGTCGGCCAGGCGCGCCACTTCGTCCGGGGCGTGGCTGACGTAGATCAGCGGGATGTCGAGCTCCTCGCGCAGCCGCTCCAGCCACGGCAGGAACTCCTGCTTGCGGGCGTGGTCGAGCGAGGCCAGCGGCTCGTCCATCAGCAGCAGGCGCGGCCTTGCCAGCAGCGCGCGGGCGATGGCGACACGCTGTTGCTCGCCGCCCGACAGGTGTGCCGGCATGCGGCCGAGCAGCGGCCCGAGGCCGAGAAGATCGAGTACGTCGTCGCCACCGACGCGGGGCGCGTTGCCGCTGCGCCGGCGCCCGTAGTCGAGGTTGGCGGCGACATCGAGGTGGGGGAAGAGCCGCGCGTCCTGGAAAACGTATCCCAGCGGGCGGCGGTGCGTCGGCATGAAGCAATGCGCGTCCTGCCACGTCTCGTCGCCGACCACGAGGCGGCCCGATCCGCGCTCCAGCCCGGCCATGCAGCGCAGCAGCGTGGTCTTGCCGCAACCCGAGCGCCCGAACAGGGCCGTCACGCCGCGCCCCGGCAGCTCGAGATCGACATTGAGCGCAAAGCCCGGATAGTCGACCCGGAAGCGTGCGGCGATGCTCATGCCGTGCGCCTCGCCGTCGGCTTGAGCAGGTAGAGCGCAAGCAGCACGAGGAAGGAGAAGCCGACCATGCCGCCGGCGAGCCAGTGGGCCTGGCCGTATTCCAGCGCCTCGACGTGGTCGTAGATCAGCACCGAGACGACGCGTGTCCGCTCCGGGATGTTGCCGCCTATCATCAGCACCACGCCGAACTCGCCCACGGTGTGGGCGAAGCCGAGGATGGTGGCGGTAATGAACCCCGGCCGCGCCAGCGGCACGGCGACGCTGAAGAAGGCGTCGATGGGCGAGGCGCGCAGCGTTGCAGCGGCTTCGAGCATGGTTTCTCCCACCGCGTCGAAGGCGTTATGCAGGGGTTGCACGACGAAGGGCAGCGAGTAGATCACCGAAGCCACCACCAGGCCGGCGAAGCTGAACGGCAGCAGGCCGAATCCGGCCGCGACCGTGAGTTTGCCGACGAGACCCTGCGGCCCCATCAGCAGCAGCAGGTAGAAGCCCAGCACCGTCGGCGGCAGCACGATGGGCAGCGCCACCACCGCGGCGACCGGGCCCTTCAGCCGGGAGCGCGTGCGCGCCAGCCACCAGGCGATCGGCGTGCCGATCAGCAGGAGCAGCACCGTGGTGACCGTGGCCAGTTTGACCGTCAGCCAGACTGCGGCAAGGTCGCTCGCATTCATCTCACAAGGCGTAGCCGAAGGACTTGATCACCGCACGCGCCTTGTCGCTGCGCAGGTAGGCGAGCCAGGCCGCCGCCGCCGGACTGCCCTTGCCCTTTGCGAGCAGCACGGCATCCTGCCGTATCGGTCGGTGCAGTTCCGCGGGTACGACCCATGCCGAACCCTCGCCGATCCTGCCGTCCTTCATCACCTGCGAGAGCGCGACGAAGCCGAGTTCCGCATTGCCCGTGGCGACGAACTGGTAGGCCTGGGCGATGTTCTCGCCCATGACGAACCTCGGCTGCAGCGCGTCGCCGCGCTTGAGCGCGGCCAGTGTCTCCATGGCGGCCTGGCCATAGGGCGCGAGTTTCGGGTTGGCGATCGCCAGGTGCCGGAAGCCTCCCTTGCCGAGCACGTCGCCCTTGTCGTCCACGAAGCTGGCCCTGGCCGACCACAGCACCAGGCGTCCGGTGGCATAGGTGAAGCGGCTGCCGGGCACGGCGTCGCCTTCCTCTTCGAGCCTGGCAGGCGTTTTGTCGTCCGCCGCGAGCAGGACCTCGAACGGCGCGCCGGCCTTGATCTGGGCGTAGAACTTTCCGGTTCCTCCGAAGGCGAGGGCGGCCGTGTGGCCGCTGTCCCGGGCGAACTCCTCGGCGATCCGCTTCGCCGGCGCCGTGAAGTTTGCGGCGACGGCGACCTGCACCTCTCCCGCAATGGCAGGGGCGGCAGCGAGGAGAAAAGCGGAAGCCAGAATCCGTTTCATGGCGGTACGGTCAGGCATTGACGGCCAGGATGATGTGCGACGCCTTGATCAAGGCGCAGGCGCGGACGCCGACGGCGAGTCCAAGGTTCTTCATGCTCTCGTTGGTGATGACTGCAGTCACCGCCTTGCCGCCCGGTAGGTCGATGACGACCTCGCCATTGACCGCGCCCTCGATGCAGCGCGAGACGGTGCCGCACAGCCGGTTGCGGGCGCTGGTGCGCAGGTTCTCGTCGGTGGTGACGATCACCCAGGGTGCCTTGATCAGCGCATAGGCCTCGACGCCGGGCGCCAGCCCGAGGTTCTCCACGCTGGTGTTGGTGACGACGGCGGCCAGGCTGTCACCGCCGCCGATGTCGAGTACGACTTCGCTGTTGATGGCGCCGCGCTTCAGCGTGGTGACGGTGCCGAGGAACTGGTTGCGCGCGCTGGTCTTCATGTTCCACTTCCTCACGAGCTGGAAAACCTTGTAGAAGCGTTCGAAGCGCCCACGGCCGCCGCCCATCGCGGCGAGAAAGCCCTGGAAGTCGCTGTCCATGTCCCGCAGCAGCGACAGCACCTTTTCCCCGTGCGGCGTAAGCCGGGTGCCCCCGCCCCGTGCGCCGCCGGCGCTGCGCTCTACGAGCGGCGACGGCGAGAGATTGTTGAGCGCCTCGATGGCCTCCCACGCGCCCTTGTAGGAAACGCCGAGCGCCTTGGCGGCGGCATTGATCGACCCCAACTCGGCCACCCCGGCCAGCAGGGCGACGCGGTCGAGCTTGGCTCGACGCAGCGGGGAGGAGGCGCGGGGCATCGTTATTTAGCAAAGTACATAACGGATGGATGCTAGCCGAAACCGCACTCTGCGGCAACCGCGGGCCAATTGCGTTCGCTGGAACCGAAATGGGGAGCCCGTGGACATCGGCGCACCAATTGCGGGCGATCGAACTTCGGGCGGACGCCATTGTGGTGCATCGAAGGACTGCGGGACATGCGTTGTGCACCAGGCTGCTACGGCGTGCCATCGCCTGCATCTCCGCGGCTGGCGCGGGTTTGCGCCCGCCAAGTGCGACATGGCACGGCCTTCGCTAAGAAGCCAGTACACCGTGTCCTGCCAACGGTCGGTCCGATCACATCCAACAGAAAGGGGCAATTCCATGCAACGTCGCAACTTCATCAAGGCCACGGCGATGACCGTCGCCCTGTCGGCGGCCGGCTTCCTGAGCCAGCCCGTCCTGGCCGCCGATACCATCAAGGTCGGCATCCTGCATTCGCTGTCCGGCACCATGGCGATTTCCGAAACGGCGCTCAAGGAAACCGCGCTGATGACCATCGAGGAAATCAACGCGAAGGGCGGCGTGCTCGGCAAGAAGCTCGAGCCGGTCGTCGTCGACCCGGCCTCGAACTGGCCGCTGTTCGCCGAGAAGGCGCGCCAGCTGCTCACCCAGGACAAGGTGGCCGTGGTTTTCGGCTGCTGGACCTCGGTGTCCCGCAAGTCGGTGAACCCGGTGTTCAAGGAACTCAACGGCCTGCTCTTCTACCCCGTCCAGTATGAGGGCGAGGAACTCGAGAAGAACGTCTTCTACACCGGCGCCGCGCCCAACCAGCAGGCGATCCCGGCCGTCGAATACCTGATGAGCAAGGACGGCGGCTCGGCCAAGCGCTGGGTGCTGCTCGGTACCGACTACGTCTATCCGCGCACCACCAACAAGATCCTGCGCGCCTTCCTCAAGAGCAAGGGCGTCGCCGAAGCCGACATCATGGAGGAATACACCCCCTTCGGTCACAGCGACTATCAGACCATCATCGCCAAGATCAAGAAGTTCGCCGGCGAAGGCAAGAAGACTGCAGTGGTGTCGACCATCAACGGCGACTCCAACGTGCCCTTCTACAAGGAACTCGGCAACGCCGGCCTGAAGGCCACGGACGTGCCGGTAGTGGCGTTCTCGGTGGGTGAAGAGGAATTGCGCGGCGTCGATACCAAGCCGCTGGTCGGGCACCTGGCCGCCTGGAACTACTTCCAGTCGATCAAGAACCCGCAGAATGACGCCTTCATCAAGATGTACAAGGACTGGGCGAAGAAGAAGAACCTGCCCAAGGCCGACACCGTGGTCACCAACGACCCGATGGAAGCCACCTATGTCGGCATCCACATGTGGGCGCAGGCGGTCGAGAAGGCCAAGACCACCGACGTCGACAAGGTGATTGCCGCGGTGGGCGGGCAGAAGTTCAAGGCGCCGTCGGGCTTCGAGATCCAGATGGACCCGAAGAACCATCACCTGCACAAGCCGGTGTTCATCGGCGAAGTGAAGGCGGACGGCCAGTTCAACGTCGTCTGGAAGACCAAGGGCCCGGTCAAGGCCGCGCCGTGGTCGCCCTTCATCGCCGGCAACGACAAGAAGAAGGACGAACCCGAGGGCAAGTAAGCCTGGGTGGTTCCGGCAGGGCGGCGGCGTGATGCCGCCCTGCCGGCCTTCCTCGAATCCATGACAGCCATGCGCCATCTTCTCCTCGTACTTTCCTGCTGCTTGAGCCTGCCTGTGCTGGCCGCGGTCGATCCCGCGCTGGTGCGGCAGCTTGCCGCCGAAGAGTCCGACGACAAGATTGTCGCCATACAGAAACTCGCTCGCACCGCCGATCCGGAGGCGGCCAGGGTCCTGCAGCAGCTCGCCGACGGCAGCCTGAAGGACGCCAAGGGTGAGGACATCACGATCAACAACCGTGTCCGGCGCGAAGTGGAAGGCGCGCTGGCGGTGCTCAAGCTGGTCGATCCGGATCCGGCCGCCCGCTACAAGGCCGTCAAGGAGATGGCGACGACGGGCATCGATGCAGGCATGGCGCCGATGCTCGCTGCGGCGCGCGATCGCGAAGTCGAGCCGAGGGTTCGCGCACTGCTGGTCGAGCTCCATGCACTGGCGACGCTCAGGGACGACGACCCGAAGGTCCGCATCCAGGCCTCGCTGGCGCTCGCATCGAGCGCCGACCCGAACACCAAGGCCGTGCTCAAGGCGCAGTCCGAACCGGCCAACGAGACCGAGGTCGAGGTGCGCCGCGCCGCGTTCAAGGCCTACCTCGAAGTGAAGGACCGCCTGACGATGTCCGAAACCATCGGCCGCATCTTCTCCGGCCTGAGCCTGGGCAGCATCCTGTTGCTGGCCGCGCTGGGCCTGGCCATCACCTACGGCGTGATGGGCGTCATCAACATGGCGCACGGCGAGTTGCTGATGGTCGGCGCCTACGCGACCTATGCGATTCAGGGTTTGTTCCGGGCGCACCTGCCGGCCTGGCTGGACTGGTATGTCGTTGCCGCGGTGCCCGTGGCCTTCTTTGCGGCAGCGGCCGTCGGCGTGCTGCTCGAGCGCACGGTGATCCGCTGGCTTTACGGCCGGGAGCTGGAAACCCTGCTCGCCACCTGGGGCCTTTCGCTGATGATGATCCAGGCGGCACGCGTGGTATTCGGTGCGCAGAACGTCGAAGTTGCCAATCCCTCGTGGATGTCGGGCGGCATCGAGATCCTGCCCTCCATCGTGCTGCCGCTGAACCGCATCGTCATCGTCGGCTTCGCGCTCTTCGTGCTCGTCCTGGTCTGGGTGCTGATGAACAAGACCCGGCTGGGCATGTTCGTCCGCGCCGTGACGCAGAACCGTGCCATGGCCGGTTGCGTCGGCGTGCCGACGGCGCGCATCGACACGGTCGCCTTCGCGCTGGGTGCCGGCATTGCGGGTCTGGGCGGCGTGGCCCTTTCGCAAATCGCCAACGTCGGTCCCGACATGGGGCAGGGCTACATCGTCGATTCCTTCATGGTCGTGGTGCTGGGCGGTGTCGGACAACTGGCCGGTGCGGTCTGGGCCGCGCTGGGCCTGGGCGTGGTCACCAAGTTCATCGAAGGCTGGTCCGGCGCCGTCATCGCCAAGATCGTGGTGCTCGTCTTCATCATCATGTTCATCCAGAAGCGGCCGCAGGGACTGTTCGCCCTCAAGGGACGCTTCGTCGAGAGCTGAACGATGGAACGCACGCCCTTCATCGTCCGCTTCCTCTCCGCTACGCCGAAGCGGGGCTGGCTGGCGCTGGCCATCGCCGCCGCCGTGCTGCTGGTCCTGCTGCCGGCGCTGCACCTGCTGGTGCCGGCCGGCAGCCCACTGCACGTCTCGGCCTACTTCATCACCCTGGTCGGCAAGATCATGTGCTACGCCATCGTCGCCGTCGCGATGGACCTGATCTGGGGCTACACGGGCATCCTCTCGCTTGGGCACGGCCTGTTCTTCGCTCTGGGCGGCTACGCTTTCGGCATGTACCTGATGCGCCAGATCGGCCGCGACGGCTCGTATCAGTCGGACCTGCCCGACTTCATGGTCTTCCTCGACTGGAAATCCCTGCCCTGGTACTGGACGGGTTCGGACTCCTTTCTCTGGGTGCTGTTGCTGGTGCTCACCGTGCCGGCGCTGGTGGCCCTGGTGTTCGGCTTCTTCGCCTTCCGTTCGCGCATCAAGGGCGTGTACTTCTCAATCATCACCCAGGCCCTGGTGTTCGCCGCAATGCTGCTGTTCTTCCGCAACGAGACAGGCTTTGGCGGCAACAATGGCTTCACCGACTTCAAGCGCATCCTCGGCCACCCGATTACTGCGCCGGAAATGCGCGTCACGCTGTTCGGTCTGACGGCGGCCATGCTGCTCGCTACGCTGGTGCTCGGCCGCTACATCGTGACGTCCAAGTTCGGCCGCATCCTCGCCGCCATTCGTGACGCCGAGTCGCGCGTGATGTTTCTCGGCTACAACCCCCTCTACTACAAGCTGGTGATCTGGACGCTGTCCGCGCTCCTGTGCGGCATCGCCGGCGCGCTGTACGTACCCCAGGTCGGCATCATCAATCCCGGCGAGATGTCGCCGGCCAATTCGATCGAGATCGCCATCTGGGTCGCCGTCGGCGGCCGGGCGACGCTTATCGGGCCGGTGATCGGCGCCTTCATCGTCAACCTGGCGAAGAGCTTCTTCACCGTGACCTTCCCCGAGTACTGGCTGTTCTTCCTCGGCGCCATCTTCGTCGGCGTCACGCTCTGGCTGCCGGATGGCGTGGTCGGCCTGTGGCGCAAGTGGAGGGCCCGCGCGTGAGCATCCTTTTCCTGCACGAGGTGACCGTCAGCTTCGACGGTTTCCGCGCACTCAACGACCTGTCGCTCGACATCGAGGAAGGCGAACTGCGCTGCATCATCGGGCCCAACGGCGCCGGCAAGACGACCATGATGGACGTCATCACCGGCAAGACGCGCGCCGACAAGGGCAAGGTGATGTTCGACCAGGACATCGACGTGCGGCGCATGTCCGAGGCCGAAATTGCGCACCTGGGCATTGGCCGCAAGTTCCAGAAGCCGACGGTTTTCGAGAACCTCACGGTGTTCGAGAACCTCGAACTGGCCATGAAGATGGACAAGCGGGCGCGTGTCAGCCTGTTTGCCTGGCTCTCCGGCGAGGCGCGCGACAAGATCGCCGAAACGCTGCGTGTGATCCGTCTCGACAAGGAGGCGGATCGCCAGGCCGGGCTGCTCTCGCACGGGCAGAAGCAGTGGCTGGAGATCGGCATGCTGCTGGTGCAGGACCCGAAGCTGCTGCTGCTCGACGAGCCGGTGGCCGGCATGACCGACGACGAGACGGCACGCACCGGCGAGCTCTTCAAATCGTTGGCCGGCAAGCACAGCCTGGTCGTGGTCGAGCACGACATGGCCTTCATCGAGCAGCTGGGCGGGAAGGTCACGGTACTGCACGAAGGTTCAGTTCTGGCCGAGGGCGACCTTGCCACGGTGCAGAACGATCCGCGCGTGATCGAAGTCTATCTGGGGCGCTGAGCCGAAGGCGGGCCATACATCATGCTGAAGGTCGAGAACCTCAACCAGTACTACGGTGGCAGCCACATCCTGCGCGATTTGAGTTTCGAGGCGCCGATCGGCCAGGTCACCACGCTGCTCGGGCGCAACGGCGTGGGCAAGACCACCCTGCTCAAATCCCTGATGGGCCTGGTGCCCGTCAAGAGCGGCAGCGTCTCCTTCGATTGCAGGGACCTGACGCGCGCACCGTCCTACGAGCGCGTGCGCGCCGGCATCGGCTACGTGCCGCAGGGTCGCGAGATCTTCCCGCGGCTGACCGTGCAGGAGAACCTGCAGATGGGGCTGGCCACGCGGCCCGGCGGCAGCCCCGTCCCGGAGCGCATCTTCGAGATGTTCCCGGTGCTGAAGCAGATGCTGCGCCGTCGCGGCGGCGACCTCTCGGGCGGGCAGCAGCAGCAACTGGCGATCGGCCGGGCGCTGGCATTCGGGCCGCGCCTGCTGATCCTCGACGAGCCGACCGAGGGCATCCAGCCGTCGATCATCAAGGACATCGAGCGCGCCATCCGCGCCCTGGCCGCCGAGGGCAGCATGGCCATCCTGCTGGTCGAGCAGTACTACGATTTCGCCGAGAGCCTCGCCGACCAGTATCTGGTCATGGAACGCGGCGAGATCATCAAGCGCGGGGCGGGCCGCGACATGGCGGCCGATGGAGTGCGCGAACTGCTGGCGGTTTGAAGCGGCGCTATGATCCGGCCATGCATCCCGCTGATCCCCTCGTCGCATGCTGGCCGGCCCGGCTCGAACTCGGCTTCGAACGACGCGGCGACCCCACCCGGCTCGTGCATCGCGTCCACCACGGCCCGTTGCGGGTGCAGAAGCCATTGCACCCCGAAGGCCCGGAGCTCTGCCATGCGATCGTCCTGCATCCACCGGCCGGGATCGTCGGCGGCGACCGGCTCGACCTCGACATCACGCTCGGCGAGAACGCACAGGCGCTGCTTACCACCCCCGGGGCGGGCAAGTGGTACCGCTCGCCGGCCGAAGGGCGTGTTTGGGCCGAGCAGCGCGTGCGCCTGACGCTTGGCGCCGGCGCCACCGCGGAATGGCTGCCGCAGGAAAGCATCGTCTTCGATGGCGCCGAGGCGCGCATGGAGACGCGCGTCGAGCTTGCGTCCGGTGCCCGTTATCTCGGCATCGAGACGCTATGCCTGGGTCGCCGTGCCAGCGGCGAGAAGTTCGCGCGCGGATGCCTGCGGCTGGCCAGCGACATACAGCTCGACGGCCGGCCGCTGTGGCGTGAGCGGGGGATCATCGATGGCGGTTCGCCGCTGCTGGATTCGCCGATCGGCATGGCCGGCTTCAGTGTTTGCAGCACGGTCCTGGCGGCGGGGATCGACCTGCCGCCCGAGGCATTGGCGGGATGTCGGGCAGCCAAGCCGGACGAGGCCGGTGCGCAGACGGGCGTCAGCGCCATGCCGCAGCTTTTCGTCGGCCGCTACCTCGGCCATTCGGCAGAGTCGGCGCGCCGCTGGTTCGCCGCACTCTGGCAACACGTGCGGCCCGTCGTGATCGGCCGGGAGGCAGCAGTCCCGCGCATATGGAACACCTGAGAAACGTCAAGGAGGACGCATGGAACTGACCCCACGCGAAAAGGACAAGCTGCTGATCTTCACTGCCGCGCTGCTGGCCGAGCGGCGCAAGGCGCGCGGCCTCAAGCTCAACTACCCGGAGGCCGTGGCCTTCATCACGGCCGGCATCCTCGAGGGCGCGCGCGACGGGCGCACCGTGGCCGAACTGATGAATCATGGCACGACGCTGCTGAAGCGCGACGAAGTGATGGAGGGCGTGCCGGAGATGATTCCGGACATCCAGGTCGAGGCGACTTTTCCCGACGGCACCAAGCTGGTCACCGTCCACAATCCGATCGTGTAGGGGGTGCGATGATTCCAGGCGAAATGCAGGTCGCGGCCGGCGAGATTGAACTCAACCCCGGCCGACGCACGCTGACCATCGAGGTCGCGAATACCGGTGACCGGCCGATCCAGGTCGGCTCGCACTACCACTTCTTCGAAACCAACGATGCGCTGTCCTTCGATCGCGCCGCTGCGCGCGGCATGCGGCTCAACATCGCCGCCGGTACGGCGGTCCGCTTCGAGCCGGGCCAGACGCGCACGGTGCAGCTGGTGGATTACTCCGGAGAGCGCAAGGTCTACGGCTTCCAGGGCAAGGTGCAGGGGGCGCTGAAATGAAGATCACCAGACAAGCCTATGCCGAGATGTTCGGGCCGACCGTAGGCGATCGCGTCCGCCTTGCCGATACTGAACTCTGGATCGAGGTCGAAAAGGACTACACGATCTATGGCGAGGAAGTGAAGTTCGGCGGCGGCAAGGTGATTCGCGACGGCATGGGCCAGGGCCAGAAGCTGGCCAGGGACGTAGCTGACACGGTGATCACCAATGCCCTGATCGTCGATGCCGTGCAGGGCATCGTAAAGGCCGACGTCGGCCTCAAGAGCGGCCGCATCTGGCGCCTGGGCAAGGCCGGGAATCCCGATGTGCAGCCGGGCGTGACGATACCCATCGGCGCCGGTACCGAAGTCATCGCCGGCGAGGGGATGATTGTCACCGCCGGCGGCATCGACACCCACATCCACTTCATCTGCCCGCAGCAGATCGACGAAGCCCTGATGTCCGGCGTCACCACCATGATAGGAGGCGGCACCGGGCCCGCCACGGGGACCTTCGCCACGACGTGCACGCCCGGGCCCTGGCATCTTCATTCGATGCTATCCGCGGCCGATGCCTTCCCGATGAACCTGGGCTTCCTCGGCAAGGGCAACGCCGCGCTGCCGGGACCGCTCAGGGAACAGGTGGAAGCCGGCGCCATTGGCCTCAAGCTGCACGAAGACTGGGGCACCACGCCGGCGGCGATCGACAACTGCCTGACGGTGGCCGACGCGCTCGACGTACAGGTTGCGATCCATACCGACACGCTCAACGAATCCGGCTTCGTCGAGGCGACCATCGCCGCCTTCAATGGCCGCACCATCCATACCTTCCATACGGAAGGCGCCGGCGGCGGCCATGCGCCCGACATCATCAAGGCCGCGGGGTTGCCCAACGTCCTGCCCAGTTCCACCAACCCGACCATGCCCTACACGCGCAACACCATCGACGAGCATCTCGACATGCTGATGGTGTGCCACCACCTGGATCCGGCAATCGCCGAGGACGTCGCCTTCGCCGAATCGCGTATCCGCCGCGAGACCATCGCCGCCGAAGACATCCTGCACGACCTTGGCGCATTCTCGATGATGTCGTCCGACTCGCAGGCGATGGGCCGCGTCGGCGAGGTAGTGATCCGCACCTGGCAGACGGCGCACAAGATGAAGCTGCAGCGCGGGTCCCTCAAGGGCGACCCGGCGCGCCACGACAACCAGCGCGTCAGGCGCTATGTCGCCAAGTACACCATCAACCCGGCCATTACGCACGGCATTGCCCATGTCGTCGGCAGCATCGAGCCGGGCAAGCTCGCCGACCTGGTGCTGTGGAAGCCGGCCTTCTTCGGCGTCAAGCCGTCGCTCATCCTCAAGGGGGGCATGATTGCGGCCGCCGCCATGGGCGATCCGAATGCATCGATCCCGACGCCGCAACCCGTGCATTACCGCCCGATGTTCGGTGCCTACGCCGGCGGACTGAAGACGTCGCTCACCTTCGTTTCCAAAGCGGCGCTCGCCAACCCGGCCGTACAAGCGCTCGGGCTGCAGAAGCGGCTCGAGGCGGTGCAGGGTTGTCGCAGCGTGACGAAGAAGGACATGGTGCGCAACGATGCCACGCCGGTCATCGAGGTCGACCCGGAAACCTATGCGGTGCGCGCCGACGGAGAGCTGCTGGTCTGCGAGCCGGCTAGCGTGCTGCCGATGGCGCAGCGCTACTTCCTGTTCTGACCCGGTCTGTCACGCAGCGGAATTTGGTAGTCTGAGCGGATCGAAACGGAAGCAAGGATAGGACTGCCATGCCGCACATCGACCTCGGGGACGTCAAGTACTACTACGAGCTCCACGGCGAGGGCGCCGAGACCATCACCATCCTCAATGGGCTGACCATGAGCACCGTGGCCTGGGCCACCCAGCTCAAGGACTTCGTGCCGCATTTCCGCGTGCTGCTGCTCGATCTGCGCGGACAGGGCCAGACCGAGCGTACCGACGAGGAAGCGTATCCGCTGCAGCGCCAGGCCGACGACCTTGCGCGCCTGCTGGACAAACTGGGCATTGCCCGCACCCACCTGTTTGCGCTTTCCTACGGCGGCATCGTCGCCCAGTACTTTGCCCTGAGCCACCCGCAGCGGCTCGGGCGCATGGTACTCGCCGATACCATCGCCTGGTCCGACGAAGTGAACCGTGCGCTGCACGACGGCATCGTGGCCGCGTGGGACGCGGGCGGCTCGAAGCTGCGCTTCCGGGTCATGCTGCCCATCACCTTCGGCGCCAACTTCCTCAAGCTCGCCGCGCCAATGATCCCGGCGCTGGAGGCGGCGGCCGAGGCGCTGCCCTGGGCGGGCACGCGCGCCATGATGGTCGGCGTGCTGGACCACGACCTGCGGGAACGGCTGAAGGACATTCGTGCCGAGACCCTGCTGGTCTTCGGCGAGGACGACCGCTTCACGCCGCTCTACCATGCCCGCGTCCTGCAGGCAGGCATTCCCGGTGCGCAATTGCGGATCATCCCCGGTGTCGGCCACGCCTCGCCGCTGGAGAATCCGGGCGCCGTCGACGCCCTGGCGCTGGCCTTCTTCCGCGGCCAGCCGCTGCCAGGCTGATGCTGCTGATCGAGAAGCTCGCTCCAGCGGGTGCCGTCGCCAGCGAGCGTCTCGAGCTTTCGTTCGAGTTGCGCTGCAAGAGCCGGCTGCGCACCCGCCTGGCCAGCGGTGAGGACTGCGGGCTGTTTCTGGAGCGCGGCACGGTGCTGCGTGGTGGCGACCGGCTGCTAGCGGGCGACGGACGCATCGTCGAGATGGTGGCGGCGCCCGAGTCGCTGCTCGAGGCCGGTACCGACGACCCCCTGTTGCTGGCCCGCGCGGCGTACCACCTCGGCAACCGGCACGTCGCGGTCGATATCCTGCCCGGAAGGCTGCGCATAGGTGCGGATGCGGTACTCGGCGAGATGCTGCGCGGCCTCGGACTCGCGGTCAGCGCCGTGGTTGCACCGTTCGAGCCGGAAAGCGGCGCCTACGGATCGCATGGGGGCCACGCCCATCCGCAGGGGCACAGCAGCGACGGCGAAGGGCGCGGACCGCGCATCCACGACCACTTCGCCTCGCGATGAATCACGCGCTGCCTCGCCTGCTGCAATTGGCCAGCCCGGCGCTGCCGGTCGGCGCCTATACCTATTCGCAGGGCCTCGAGTGGGCCATCGAGGCCGGTACCGTGCGCGACGAGCTTACGGCGCTCGCGTGGGTCGGCGACCAACTCGAGTGGAACGTCGGGCGCTACGAGGCGCCGTCGCTCGGTCGACTTGTTGCGGCCTGGTCCGAGCGCGACATCGACGCCGTGCACCGGATCGATGCCGACTACCTCGCCAGCCGGGAAACCGCCGAATTGCGCGCCGAGACGCTGCAGATGGGACACTCGATGCGCCGGCTGCTGGCCGAACTGCACGACTTCCCGGCCGCTTACGCAGCCGAACTCGCTGCCATTGCCACGCCGACCTTTCCCTGCGTCTGGAGCGCCGCGGCTGCCGCCTGGGACGTCGTTCCGCGCGACGCACTCGCCGCCTGGCTCTGGAGCTGGGCTGAGAACCAGGTCATGGCGGCCCTGAAGGCGGTACCGCTGGGCCAGGCGGCCGGGCAGCGCATTCTCTTCGCCGTCGGCGCGCGCATCCCCGCGCTGACCGAACGCGCGCTGCGCCTCGGCGACGACGAGACCAGCAATTTCGCGCCGGGCTTTGCCATAGCCTGCGCACTGCACGAAACCCAGTATTCGAGGCTTTTCAGGTCATGAGCGAGAACAATTCGAGAGTGGACCGTTTGCGGCCTGCATCCGCGTTGCGGGTCGGAATCGGCGGCCCGGTCGGGTCCGGCAAAACCGCGCTGACGCTCGCACTGTGCCGGGCGCTGCGCGATACCTACAACATCGCCGCGGTCACCAACGACATCTATACCGAGGAGGATGCGCAGTTTCTGGTGCGCAACGAGGCGCTGCCTCCGGAACGCATCATCGGGGTGGAAACCGGCGGCTGCCCGCATACGGCGATCCGCGAGGACGCCTCCATCAATCTCGAGGCGGTGGACCGCCTCAACGCGCGCTTTCCCGGGCTGGAGATCGTCTTCATCGAAAGCGGCGGCGACAACCTCGCGGCGACCTTCAGTCCGGAACTGTCGGACCTGACGCTCTACGTCATCGACGTTGCCGCCGGTGACAAGATTCCGCGCAAAGGTGGCCCCGGCATCACCAAGTCCGATCTGCTCGTCATCAACAAGATCGACCTCGCACCCATGGTCGGCGCCTCGCTCGACGTGATGGAACGCGATGCAAAGAAGATGCGCGGAGAACGGCCCTTCGTGTTCTCCAACATGAAGACAGGTTCCGGCCTCGACCGGATCATCGCCTTCATCGTCGACAAGGGCATGCTGCCGGCGCGTTGAGGGACGCGCTTGCTCAGCCGGCGCCGGTCTGCGTCCGCTACATCTCGACCTGGGTGCCGAGTTCGACGACGCGGTTGGGTGGCAATCCGAAGAAGGCGGCTGCGCTGCCCGCATTGCGGAACATCGCGACGAAGATCTTCTCGCGCCAGAATTGCATTTCCGATCCGAGCCTGGGAATCAGGGTTTCCCTGCCAAGGAAGTAGGACGTGTCCATGGGATCGAGGTCGAGGCCGTCTTCGAGACACCACTCGAGTGCCGTCGGAATGTCCGGGCGCTCCATGAAGCCGAAGAACACCTTGATCCGCCAGAAGTCCTTAGGCAGGTGCTGCACGGAAACGCGCTTCGAGTCGGTGAAGCGGGGTACGTCGAGAATGACCACCGAGACAAGCACGTTGCGCTCGTGCAGGGCTTTGTAGTGCTTGAGGCTGTGCAGCATCGCATTGGGAACCGCTTCTGGATTCGGCGAGAGGAACACGGCCGTCCCGGGTACGCGGATCACCGAGTCGTCGATTCCCGCTACGAAGCCATCGAGTCCGATCGCGTCCGCCGCCAGGCGCCGGCGCAGCATGTCACGACCCAGTTTCCAGGTCGAAAGCAGCAGGTAGACGCCGAAGCCGAACACCAGCGGGAACCACCCGCCGTCGTGGATCTTCACCGAGTTGGCGGAGAAGAAGGCCAAGTCGATAAGCGCAAACGGCAGCGCGCCGAGGAATGCACGCCACGCCGGCCACCCCCACAGGTAGCGCGCAACGACGTAGGCCAGAATGTCGGTGATGAACATGGTTCCCGTAACGGCGATGCCGTAGGCGGCGGCAAGGTTCGATGAACTGCCGAAACCGACAACTAGGGCCACGACGGCCAGCAACAGGGTCCAGTTGATCGCCGGCAGGTAGATCTGCCCGATTTGTTCGTCGGACGTATGGCTGATTTCCATGCGTGGCGAGAAACCCAACTGGATCGCCTGCTGCGTAATCGAGAAGGCACCCGAGATCACGGCCTGCGAGGCGATGACCGTGGCGACAGTGGACAGCACGACCATCGGCAACAGCAACGCATCGGGGGCCAGCAGGTAGAAGGGGTTTTCGATCGCCTTGGGGTCCTGCAGCAACAGGGCGCCCTGGCCGAAGTAGTTGAGCAGGAGCGCCGGAAGCACGAGCCCGAACCAGGCGTACTGGATCGGCTTCTGGCCGAAGTGGCCCATATCGGCATAGAGCGCTTCGGCCCCGGTCAATGCCAGCACGGTGGCGCCAAGGGAGAGAAAGCCGAGCATCGGGTTGGCGTCGAAGAAGCGCAGGGCGTGCAGGGGATTGATCGCCTCGAGCACGTAAGGGTTGTGGGAGATTCCGGAAATGCCCAGCACTGCGAGCGTGAAGAACCAGAGCACCATGATCGGACCGAAGAGCACGCCTACGGCCGCCGTACCGCGTCGCTGGACGATGAAGAGTACGACCAGGATGACCAGCGAGATCGGCAGGACATAGGGCTTGAAGGCGGGCGTAGCCACTTCAAGGCCTTCAACGGCGGACAGTACCGAAATCGCCGGAGTGATGACGCCGTCGCCGTAGAACAACGCCGCCCCGAACAAGCCCAGGACCAGCACGATGCGGCGCCCGCGCGAGCTGTCTGCTAGCGGCCGCATGGCCAGCGCCATCAACGCCATGATGCCACCCTCGCCCTTGTTGTCGGCGCGCATGATGAAGGTGACGTACTTGAGACTGACCACTACCATGAGTGACCAGAAGATCACCGACAGGATGCCGAGCACGTTCGCCGGCGTGATCGGCACCGGATGGTGGGCGCCGCCAAATATCTCCTTGATGGCATACAGTGGGCTGGTGCCGATGTCGCCGTAAACGACGCCGAGCGCGGCGAGGGCCAGCGCGGCCAGGCGGCCGTTCTTGTTAGCGTCGGACATGGTAAACCTCGTGCCTAAGGTTGAAAGCGGTAGCCGATGCCGGTTTCGGTGAGGATGTGGCGGGGCCGGGTCGGGTCGGCTTCCAGCTTCTGGCGCAGGCGGCCGACGTAGACCCGGAGATAGTGGTTGTTGTCGCGATGGCCGGGGCCCCAGACCTTGTCGATGAGGAAGCCGTGAGTCAGCACGCGCCCGGGGTTGGTAACCATCAGGGTGAGCAGGCTGTATTCCTGCGGAGTGAGGTGAATGTCCGTTCCGGCGCGCTGGATCACGTGACGGGACAGGTCGAGTTCCACCTCACCGAAGGCGTGGCGTGCGCCGGCATCGCCGTGCATCTGGTGGCGGCGCTGCATCGCCCTGACGCGCGCCTGCAACTCGCCGACACCGAAGGGCTTGGTCAGGTAGTCGTCGGCACCGGCATCGAGCGCGGCGATCTTGTCGGACTCGGCGCTGCGTGCGGACAACACGAGGATCGGCACCGCCGACCACGTTCGGAGCTCCCGGATCAGAGCGACACCATCACGATCGGGCAGGCCCAGGTCGACGACGACCAGCGTCGGGCCATCGCTGGCGACAATCTGCAACGCCTGGGCGACGGTACCTGCCTCGCGGCAGCGGCACCCTTCATCCTTGAGGGCATTGCAGATGAATCGCCGAATCTGCATTTCATCCTCGACGACCAGGGCAAGGGGGGAGGACTGGCTCATGGCGTCTCCTCTTCGATCGCCGGAGGCGGTCCGCTAGGCAGCGCAAAACGTACGCACGCACCGCTGGGGGTGTTTTCCGCCCGGATGCTGCCGCCGTGCGCGACGACGATCGCCTTGCAGATCGCAAGGCCGAGGCCGACACCGGGTACGCTCGATTCCTCGTTGCCGCGCACGAACAAGTCGAACATGGCGCTGAGGCGGTCGTTCGGGAACTTGCCACCCTCGTTGCACACGGTGACCTGGAACTGTTCGCCATCGTGTCGCGCAGTGAGGTCGATGCGGGCGCCCGCCGGCGAGTACTTGAACGCGTTTTCGAGGAGATTGCAGATCACTCTTTCAACCAGCACGGCGTCGAAGAATACGAGGGGCAGGTCCTTGCCGAGATCGACCGTCACCTGTCGTCCCGGCCATGCACTTTCGACTAGGCGCAGGCTGCTGCCGACGACTTCCTCGAAGGGTTGCCACTCACGTCGGAGGGCGGTATCGGTGCCCTGCAGGCGCGCCATGTCGAGCAGATCGGAAAGCAGGCGGTGCATTGCCTCCGCCTGGATGCGGATGACGTTCGCCATTTCGGCCAACTCGGCCGGGAGCTTGTGCCTTTGGAGGGCAAGGCTGTCGGCAAGCCCGACCAGTGTCGTCAGCGGCGTGCGCAGATCATGGGACAAGGAGGAAAGCACCGATGTGCGTAGCCTCTCTTCGGCGATCACCAGTTCTCCGCGCTTGGCGGCCTCGGCAAAACTCAGTCGTTCAAGTGCCAGCGCCGCGAGGGAGGCAAGCGCCTCGATGGCCTGCCGCCTTTCCCGTATGGCCTCCGTGTAGATCGTGCTCGACGTAATGGCGAGCACGCCCTGGATACTCGATGGTGCGCGCAACGGAAAGTAGTCCGTGGCCAGCCCGACACGTGCGAGATCGTAGGCCTCGATGATTTCGTTGCGCTCGAAGGCGGATTCCGCAAAGCTGCGTTCCATTTCACCGAGCCGGTGCGGCCCGCCGGGCTGCTCGGCAAGCAGGCCGGTTCCCCCGCTGACGAGCAGATGTCCGCCCATGCCCAGCCCGTCCAGACAGGTGCAAACGGCGGAAGTAACCTGGTCGAGGGTATGCGCACCGGCCATTTCGCGCGCCGCTTCATACAATTGACGTGTCTCCCGCTCGGCGGCGCGTGCCTGCTCGGCCTGTTCCGCGATGCGTGACGTCAGATGCGCTGTGGCCAGGCCGACGGCGAGCATGACGCCGAACGTGACCAGGTACTGGGCATCCGCAACGTCGAACGAAAGCTGTGGCGGTACGAAGAAGAAGTCAAACAGGGCGACGGCCAGAAATGAAGCGAGCAGGGCCGGCCCCCGGCCGAGGAACACCGCGACCAGAAAGACCGTGAGCAGGAACAGCATCACGATGTTGGCCAGGTCGAGAACCTGGTGCAAGGGCATGGCAATCGCAGTGGTCAGGCCACAGGCAATCACCGCAATCCCCAGGCGTGCGGTCCGGCGCTTCGGAGTCGAATTGGATGGCAGTTCGGTACCCATCGGTTCTGAGATCCCTTCCTTGCGGCCAGTTTGCTACGGACGGGGTAAACAGTGTGTATACGCGCCCTGGACTCAATCGCACCGACTACCCCTTGGGTCCGGCACCTGCGGCACAATGTTTGTAAGTCATTCGACCAGGGAGTTCCGCGATGAAATCGAGAACACGCTTCGTCGCTGCAGTCTTGACCCTTGCTGCCTGCGGATCGGTTGCGGGCCCCGCGGCGGTTGCGCAGCCTGTCGTGGCGAACTCGCCGACGTTCACGATGCAGCCGGTCGGCTGGGTGCGCAAGGCCGCGGGCCGAACCTACATCGAGATCGAGGCGCGCTATCGCCCGGCCATGCTCGGGCTGGACCAGTTGGCTACGATCCAAGTGCTGTACTGGTTCGACCGCAATGACTCGCCGGAGAAGCGCGCGGTGCTGCAGGTCCATCCGCGCGGCAACCCGGACAACCCGCTGCGCGGTGTATTTGCCACACGCTCGCCCTTCCGGCCAAACCTCATTGCGCTGAGCGAGGTGCGCGTGATCGGCGTGCGCGACAACAAGATCGAGATCGACGGCATCGACGCTTTCGCCGATACGCCGGTACTCGATATCAAGCCCTGAGCAGGATCCTCGAGAACGTACGCTAGGCGCGCTGGATCAGCTCGATCTTGTAGCCGTCGGGGTCTTCGACGAACGCG
>ERZ724507.396-NODE-396-length-19829-cov-6.726560_pt1 | contig 19829 bp, 22 predicted proteins | sample MGYA00376040_ERZ724507 | MGnify/ENA primary metagenome ERZ724507 (study PRJEB28724, sample SAMN07190883) | activated sludge metagenome | isolation source: activated sludge of sewage treatment plant in Hong Hong | place: Hong Kong | collected 2016-03-17 ...
GCGGCCGTGATCGAAAAGGCCAACAAGGCGATCAAGCAGATCGCCGACGCGGAAAAGTTCGATCTGATTCTACAGGACGTGGTCTGGGTGAGTCCGCGACTGGACATCACCGATCGGGTGATCAAGGCGCTGGCCGAAGGCAAGTAATGACCCGGCAGGGCAGGGTCATTCTGAAGCTTTCCGACATCGCCGCCCAACTGGGCGGCGATGTGCTTGGGGACGGGCAAACCGAAATCCTGCGTGTCGCCACCTTGGCGTCCGCGGGTACCGGGGATATTGCCTTTCTGTCCAACCGGAAATATCGGATCCAGCTGCAGATGACCAGGGCGGCAGCGGTTATCGTCGCTCCCCCCTTTGCCGATGATTTTGCCGGGCCGCGCATCGTTACCGGCGATCCCTACGCCTACTACGCACGGGTTGCCAGCCTGCTCAACCCGGACCGGACCAGCTTCAGCGGTGTCCATCCCTCGGTGGCGAGCGGATCGCCGCTGCCGGCAAGCGCAGCGGTCGGTGCGCACGTGAGCATCGGCCGCGACGTGGTGCTGGGCGAGAACGTGGTGATTCATGCCGGCTGCGTGATCGGCGACGAGGTCAGCATCGGCGACGGTAGTCTCCTTTATCCAAATGTCACCATCTACCACGGCTGCCGCATCGGCAAGCGCGCGATCCTGCATTCCGGCGCGGTGATCGGCGGCGACGGCTTCGGGTTTGCGCCGGAGGGCAGGCAGTGGCTCAAGATCCCGCAACTCGGTGGCGTCCGCATCGCCGATGACGTCGAAATTGGCGCCAATTCGACGGTCGACCGCGGAGCTCTCGACGATACGGTGATCGGTGAAGGCTGCAAGATCGACAACCTGGTTCAGATTGGGCATAACTGCAACATCGGTCCGCACAGCGTGCTCGCCGGCTGTACCGGGATTGCCGGCAGCGTGACCCTGGGCGAGCACTGCATCGTCGGCGGCGCCGGCATGATTTCGGGGCACGTCACCCTGGCGCCCGGAACGACGATTTCCGGCGGCTCGCTGGTCATGAAAAGCATTGCCCAGCCGGGACTGTATACCAGCGTTTTTCCGCTCGACACCCACGATGAATGGGTGCGCAATGCGGCGCATATCCGGCGCCTGTCGCACCTCGCGGAGCGCGTCTCGAATATCGAGAAATTACTTAAACAAGCTGAACTAAGGGATTGATAAAATGGATATCATGGAAGTTCTCGAACACCTGCCGCAGCGCTATCCTTTCCTGCTTGTCGACCGCGTTGTCGCCATCGAACCGGGCAAGTGGATCCACGCCTACAAGAACGTCAGCATCAACGAGCCGCACTTCGTCGGCCATTTCCCTGGGTATCCGGTCATGCCGGGGGTGCTGATCATGGAGGCGCTGGCGCAGGCCGCGGGCATTCTGGCGTTCAGGACCGCGGGCGAGAAGCCGACCCCGAACAGCCTTTTCTTCTTCGCCGGGATCGACGAGGCGCGCTTCAAGAAGCCGGTGGTGCCCGGCGACCAGTTGCACCTGCACGTGGAGATCGAGCGGCACATGCGCGGTGTCTGGAAATTCAAGGCCGAGGCCCGTGTTGATGAGCAACTGGTGGCCGAGGCACGGCTGATGTCGGCCAAGCGGGACATCTGAGATGATCCATCCCGCAGCCATCGTCGATTCCGGCGCCAGGATAGGTGCCAACGTCGACATCGGCCCTTATTCGATCATCGGTCCGGATGTCGAAATCGGTGACGGCACCGAGATCGGTCCGCATGTCGTGATCAAGGGACATACCCGGATCGGCCGCGAGAACCGCATTTTCCAGTTCTGTTCGCTGGGCGAGATGCCGCAGGACAAAAAATACGCCGGCGAGCCGACGCGCCTGGAAATCGGCGATCGCAACACCATCCGCGAGTTCTGCACCTTCAATCTGGGCACCGTTCAGGGCGGCGGCGTGACCCGCGTCGGCGACGACAACTGGATCATGGCCTACGTGCACATCGCGCATGACTGCCACGTCGCCAACAAGACCATATTTGCCAACGGCGCTTCGCTGGCCGGGCACGTCACGGTCGATGACATGGTCATCTTCGGCGGATTTACCGGTGTGCACCAGTTCTGCCGGATCGGCGCACACGTGATTACCGCTGCATCATCCCTCGTCCTTCAGGATGTGCCGCCCTACCTCATGGTTGCCGGCAACACCGCGCAGCCCTATGGCATCCACGTCGAGGGGCTCAGGCGCCGCGGCTTCACCAGCGAGGCCATCACCGAGCTCAAGCGCGCTTATCGCACCCTCTACAAATCCGGACTGCTGCTCGAGGAGGCCAAGGGCAAGCTGGCCGAGCAGGCGAAAACGCAGCCGGATGTTCAGCTCATGGTCGATTTCCTCGAAACGTCCAAGCGCGGCATCATTCGCTGATGGGCAAGGTTGTCCGGATTGCCATGGTGGCGGGCGAGGCCTCCGGGGACCTCCTGGCCAGCCTGCTGATCGGGGCGCTGAAGAAACAACTACCGGAAGCCGTCTTCTACGGCATCGGCGGGACCAGGATGCAGGCCCGGGGCTTCGACGCCTGGTGGCCGCTCGACAAGCTGTCGGTCATGGGCTATGTCGACGCGCTCAGGAACTACCGCGAGATTGCCGGCATCCGGCGCCAGTTGAAGAAACGGCTGCTCGAGTTGCGACCGGACATCTTCATCGGCGTCGACGCGCCCGACTTCAATCTCGGCCTCGAAAGAGAACTGAAGGATGCCGGGGTCAAGACCATCCACTACGTCAGTCCGTCGATCTGGGCCTGGCGTGGCGGGCGGATCAAGAAAATCGGGCGGGCCGTCAATCGCCTGCTCGCGCTGTTTCCGATGGAACCGCCGCTCTACGAGAAGGAAAGAATTCCGGTGACCTATGTCGGGCATCCGCTGGCCGACATCATCCCGTTGGAAACCAGCAAGATTGCGGTGCGCGAAAAACTTGCGATTGCCGATGACGTGCCGGTTTTCGCCCTGCTACCCGGCAGCCGCAGGGGGGAACTGGAAAGGATGGCCGACACCTTCGTGCAGACGGCCAGGCTCATCCGCGAGCGTTTCCTGCCCGACGCGCAATTTGTCGTGCCGCTGACCACCCGCGAGACCCGCCTGCAGTTCGAAACGGCGATCCATGCGCGACAGGCGGACGACGTGCCATTCCGGCTATTGTTCGGGCACGCCCAGGATGCTTTGGGCGCCGCCGACGTGGCGCTGGTGGCGAGCGGAACGGCGACGCTCGAAGCGGCGCTGATCAAGCGGCCGATGGTCATCACCTACAAGATGGCGCCCTCTTCCTGGTGGATTGGCAAGCGCCTGGTCAAGTCGCCCTATGTCGGGCTGCCCAACATCCTCGCCGGGCGCTTCGTGGTGCCGGAGATCCTGCAGGACGCCGCGACCCCGGAAAACCTGGCCGAGGCGCTAGCCAAGCTTTACGAGGACAAGGAAAACGCCGAGGCGGTGGCGGCGGCGTTCTCCGACATCCACCTGCAACTGCGCCAGAACAATGCCGAGAAGGCCGCTGCGGCCGTCATCGAATGCCTGAACTGATCGTCCCGCCGGGCCTCGTCTGCGGCATCGACGAGGCCGGACGCGGGCCGCTGGCCGGGCCGGTGGTGGCGGCCGCCGTGATCCTCGATTCGGCGCGACCGATTGCCGGGCTCGACGACTCGAAGAAGATTGGCGAGAAGAAGCGCGGCGCGCTGGCGCTGCTGATCCGCGAGCGGGCGGTGGCCTGGGCGGTGGCCGAGGCATCGGTCGAGGAGATCGACCGCCTCAATATCCTGCAGGCGACCCTGCTGGCGATGCAGCGTGCCGTGGCGGGACTGGGCATCCGCCCGACAAGTGCCCTGGTGGACGGCAATCGCTGTCCGCGCCTCGACATTCCGGTTGCCGCGGTGATCAGGGGCGACGGCAAGATTGCGTCGATCGCCGCCGCTTCCATTCTCGCCAAGACGGTTCGCGATGCCGGGATGCTTGTCCTGCACGCGCGCTATCCGCAGTACCGGTTCGCCAGCCACATGGGTTACCCGACGGCCGCCCACATCAGGGAGCTGGAAACGCATGGCGTATCGCCGGCGCATCGCCGCAGCTTCGCGCCGGTGGCCAGGCGGCTCGCGCGGCCATGCAACTGATCCGGTCGCGTGACAATCCGTTCTTCAGGAGCCTGAAGCGCCTGGGTGAATCCGCTCGCGAGCGCCGCAAGACCGGGCGCATCCTGCTCGATGGCTTGCATCTGGTCCAGGCTTATGAAGCGATGCATGGCCCGGTCGAAACGCTGGTCGTCGGCGAATCGGCGCTGGCCGGCGGCGAAATCGCCGATTTCGTTGGCGGACGCCCGGTTCTCGTCCTGGCCGACAGCCTGCTGCGCAATCTCGGTCTGGTCGAGACGCCGAGCGGCGTGCTGGCGGTCGCGGCCTTGCCGGTGGCGACGGTTGCGGTCGACCTCGAAAAGGATGCCATTTTGCTCGACGGCGTCCAGGATCCGGGCAACGTCGGCGCGATCCTGCGCACCGCCGCCGCCGCCGGTGTCCGCCAGGCCCTGCTCGGCCCCGGCTGCGCCTCGGTGTGGTCGCCCAAGGTGTTGCGCGCCGGGCAGGGCGCGCATTTCGCGTTGTCCGTTCATGAGGACGCCGACCTTGCAGGTTTCATGGCCGGCTACCGGGGAACGACGGCAGTCACTTGCCTGAACGATGCGACTCCACTTTATGAGGCACGCTGGGAAGGCCCGCTGGCCTGGGTTTTCGGGTCCGAAGGCCAGGGCGTTCGCGCGGATCTGGTTGCTGCCGCTCGACTCCGGATACGGATTCCGATGCCCGGTGCGATAGAGTCGCTGAACGTCGCTGCCGCTGCCGCGGTCTGTCTGTTCGAAACCCTGCGCCGGCGAGGGGAACCTCAGGAATGGCCGCATCAACCATCGAGCGCCCTGATCAGTTCGAACAGCCGCTTATAAAATCCGGGATCGATGACGGTCTCCTCGCCGACTTTCACCAAGGTGTCCTTGTCCAGAGACCAGGGCAGCGAAAGCGATCCGAGGGCCGGAACGCTCACACCGGCATTGCTCCCTTTGGATTTCATCTCGAACTGCGTTTCCAGTCCGCTCGCATAGATGACGGTCCCCGGATTGCCGGGCAGGCAGACGAGGATGATCGACAGCCTGGTGGCTTCATCGGGCTTCGGCCGAAAATACTTTTCACCCCGCATGTTGCGCGGTTTCGCTTCATCGACCTGATACCCCTGACTCAACAATGCCCGCCTGGCGACTTCACACGCCTCGTCAGGCTCCCGGCTGCTGAAGTACTGAAAAGGAGTCTCGCTCGGGAACGCCTCGGTCTGATACGAACGCGGAACCTTTGTCGAACTGCATCCGCTCAGCAGTGCTCCCGCCAGTGCGGCGATCGCCAGCGAACGACAGCACGGAAATATCGACCTGTGAAAAACTCTCATCGCCGGTATTTTAAGCAGTTGAGTCCATGGATTGCCAGTCTTCCGGAATGCGCGACTTGACCGGCAGGCCAGGTCGGATGCGTGATTCATCGCCTCTGCTTATACTTGATGTCGTGAAGGCCACCCCGCGAACCGGAGCAGGAAAAGCATGGACATGATCATCACTTCAAGCGCGTTCTCCCACAACTGCGCGATCCCGAAGACTTACACCTGCGAGGGCAGGGACACTTCTCCGCCGCTGGCGTGGAAGGGAATTCCCGAAAGCGCCAGAAGCCTGGCCTTGATCGTTGACGATCCCGATGCGCCGGATCCCCGTGCGCCACGCATGACCTGGGTGCACTGGGTGCTGTACAACCTGCCGGTCGGCATCTCCGGACTGGCCGAGGCGGTGCGGTCACTGCCCGCTGGCGCACTGGAAGGGCTCAACGACTGGCAGCGTACCGGCTACGGCGGCCCCTGTCCTCCGATCGGGCGGCACCGTTACTTCCACAAGCTGTACGCACTCGATGTCGTCTTGCCGGACCTGGGCCGGCCGACCGGCAAGGCTCTGGAGCAGGCCATGAGGGGGCATATCGTTGCCGAAGCCCGGTTGATCGGCAGCTATCAAAAGAGCGGTTGACCGCGGGGATCGGCAGGCCTTTTTCCGGCAAACCCCTTAAGGCACGGAGTTGTCGCGGTCAACGTCCAGAAACCCGCGACTTCCGGAAGTTTCCCCCTTGCGCGCCGCGACGGCGAGACTACGAGGTTAATCATGGAGGGGACATTCCAAACGAATGGTTACAGCGACATTTTGCTTCCACGAGGAACTCAACGAATTCCTGCTGCCCGAACAGCGGGGCAGGGAGTTCACCGTGCCCTGCGCGCGCAATGCCACGACCAAGCATATGATCGAGGCGCTTGGCGCGCCGCATACCGAGGTCGAGGTGATTCTGGTCAATGGCCGGGCGGCCGGGTTCGACCGCCTGCTGAGCGACGGGGACCGCGTGGCCGTCTACCCCCGCAGCTATTCGCCCGTCGTCGCGCCGATGCTCCGCCTGCGCGAGTGGCCGCTGCCGGTAATCCGCTTCGTCGCTGATTCCCATCTCGGCGGGCTCGCCCGGCTGCTGCGCATGGCGGGTTTCGATACCCTGTATCGCAACGACTTCGGGGACAGCGAGATTGCCGGGATCGCCAGCCGTGACCGACGAGTCGTGCTGACGCGCGACCGTGACCTGCTCAAGCAGCGCGGCATCAGCCACGGCTGTTACGTGCATGCGCTGAAGCCGGCGCGGCAATTCGGCGAGATCGTGGCGCGACTGGATCTGGGCCGCAGCTTCCGCCCGTTCGCGCTTTGCCTGGAATGCAATGCACCGGTTCGTGAGGTAGAAAAAAACATGTTGTCAGAGATTTGCCGCCGTCTGTTCGAGCAAGACATGAATATTTCACGATCTGCGATCTCTGCGGCCGCGTCTTCTGGGAGGGGTCGCACTGGCAGCGCATGTGGCAGCTGCTGGACAAGATGATCTGGCCGGGCGGCGCTTCTTCCGACGACCGCTGAAGCCAGCGGTCGAACGCCGCGCTGGCCGACCGGCCAGGCTGTTCAACCCTTGATGCAGACCAGCGGCGCGAGCCGCGCGACCTTGCCGGCGAGCCCGGCGTGGCCGGAGGCATCGACCACGGCAGCGACGTCCTTGTAGGCGAGCGGCGCTTCCTCGGCGACGCCACGCCAGATCGGGCTGCGAATCAGGATGCCGCGCGCCGCCAGATCGTCGATCAGCGTGCGGCCGTTCCAGCGGCGCGTGGCCTCATGGCGGCTCATGGCGCGACCGGCGCCATAACAGGCCGAGCCAAAGGCGCGTTCCCCGGTCCCTGCCGCACCGGCGAGGATGTAGGACGCCGTTCCCATGCTGCCGCCGATCAACACGGGTTGCCCAACCGCCGCGTATTCGCGTGGCAACTCGGTGTGCCCGGGCCCGAAAGCCCGCGTCGCCCCCTTGCGATGCACGAACAGATGGCGCCTGCGGCCGGCAACCAGGTGAAGCTCTTCCTTGCAGGTGTTGTGCGACACGTCATAGAGCAGCGGCAGCCCGATGCCAGGAAAAACCTCAGCAAAGGCCTCCCATGCTCCACGTCGAATCGCGAAAACAGCATGCGCCGCGTTGCAATTTCGTCGATCAGCGCGTTCAGCCAATCGACGAGCAGCAACTCGACGTCCTGCGCCGCGCATTCGACGGTCACCGCCTCGCCATCCGCGATTCGATCCGGATCGCAGATGACCGACGTCATCGCCGTGGCGCCGCCGGCAAAGGCATCGGCCAGGGTCGAGCCGCTGCCACGGACGCCGACATCGGCCTCATGGGCAAAGCTCTGCTACTCCATCAGCGCACCCGCGCCAACTGGCCATCCAGCAACGCCGCCGGCAGGTCTTCCGGGAAAGGAACGCTGGTGTCAATGCGCAGGGTGCAGGCTTCTTCATCAGGCGTAATCACCTCGCGGGCGCGCATCTGGTACGCTAGCACCGCCTGGTCTGCCTCCGAGGCGTCGCCGCCGGCCGCCTGACGGCTGGCCAGCCGGGACCGCAGGACCGCTTCCGGCGCGGTGCAGTCGAGGATGACGAAGGGAACCCCCCGTGCTGCCGCCAAATCCCGGAAGGCCGCGCGCTGCCAGACCTTGAGGCTGGCTGCGTCCACCAGCACCGGATAGCCTGCGGCAAGGATATCACCGGCCAGCTCGACGAGGCGGTCATAGGTTGCCGTCGTCGCCGCCGTATCGTAGATCCCGTCGCCGACAGCGGAGTCACTGCGGGCGAGGGCGGGTAGGCCGCAAAGGCGCTTGCGCTCGACATCCGAACGGATGCGCAACGCGCCCAGTCTCTCCAGCAGTTGCTGCGCGAGCCAGCTCTTCCCCGAACCGGCAAGGCCGTGCATGAGCAGCAGCCTGGGGTTGCGCGGCAGGGTGGCTTTCGCTGCACAGTTCAGGTACTGATCGCAGTTGGCGAGTTCCGCGACCCTGTCTGCGGGGTTTTCCTGACTCGCCCGGATCGCGGCGACCTTGGCCCGCACCAGGGCGCGGTAGACGGTGTAGAAGGCGAGCAGCGGCAGACCGCGGTAATCGCCCATCGCCTCCAGATAGCGGTTGAGCAGGCGATGCCCGTAGTCGGCACGGCCACGCTCCGCCAGGTCCATGGTGAGAAAGGCGATTTCGTTGAGCACGTCGATCCATCTCAGCCCGGGGTCGAATTCGATGCAGTCGAAAATCCGCAACCCGGCGCCTGTCCTGACGATGTTGCCGAGGTGCAGGTCGCCATGGCATTCGCGGATCCAGCCGTCACGCAGGCGGGTCGCGAGCAGGTCGGCCAACTGGCTGAAGCGTCGGCGGCTCCATGCTTCCAGGTCGGCGAGCCGGGCGCGGTGGGCCGCGCCGGATAGCTGATCGCCGAGCTGGGCGAAGTTCTGCGCGATCGGTTCCCACACCGCTTCCGGCGAGCCGGACCGCCGGTCGGGCGGAGCCCGTTCCGCCCGTTCGTGAAAATCGGCCAGCTGATCGGCGAGCTGGTCGATCACATTCGGGGAAAGGCATCCCGCCGCCAATTGCCTGTCGAGCAGGGCCTCCTGCGGGAAGCGGATCATCTGCACCGCATACTCGATGGCCTCGCCGTTCGCGGCGAACTGCGGCGCATCGGGGGGGCCGGTGATCGCGACCACCGCCAGATAAAGTTCCGGAGCCAGACGGCGGTTGAGACGCAACTCCTCTTCGCAAAAGAAGCGGCGTCTGGCGAGGGTGCCGAAATCGAGAAATCCCAGCGCGACCGCTTTCTTGATCTTGTAGGCATAGGCGCCGCTCAACAGCACGTACGAGACATGCGTCTCGATCACTTCGACCTGCCCGGCCGGATGCGGATAACAGGCCGGATTCCTCAGTGCGGCGACGAGAGCCGCCTGTTCGCCAGCGACATTGCGGCCGTCCGCGGTCATGGCGACCCGCTGCACACGCCGGGGCAAATGCTCAAACGGCAAGGCGCACCGGAATCCGCCGCGGCCCGAAAGCGTGGCCGTCGCGGCCGAGCGTCCTGCCGAAGCGGCCGGCGATGGCGGTCTGGCAGTGCGGGCAATGGCCTTGCGGGTCGAGGTCGTAGCGGCGGATGTCGTACCAGTCGCGGATGATGAGCGCGGCGTGACAGCTCGGGCAGTAGGTGGTGCCGCCCTCGCTGTCGTGGACATTGCCGGTGAACACGTGGTGCAGGCCGGCGTCGAGGGCGACGCGGCGGGCCTGGATCAGGGTGGCGGGCGGCGTTGGCGGCAGGTCGTTCATCTTCCAGTCGGGGTGGAAGGCGGTGAAGTGCAGCGGCACGTCCGGCCCCAGTTCGCGGGCGACCCAGGTGGCGAGTTCGTTGATTTCCGCCGGGCTGTCGTTCTGGCCGGGGATCAGCAGCGTGGTGATTTCGAGCCAGCAGTCGGTTTCGTGGTGGATGTAGGCCAGCGTGTCGAGCACCGGCTGCAGGTGGCCGACGCAGAGCTTGTGGTAGAAATCCTCGGTGAAGGCCTTGAGGTCGACGTTGGCGGCATCCATGACGGCGAAGAGTTCGCGCGCCGGTTCGGGATGGATGTAGCCGCCGGTGACGGCGACGTTGCGGATGCCCTGTTCGCGGCAGGCGAGCGCGGTGTCGATGGCGTATTCGGCGAAGATGACCGGGTCGTTGTAAGTGTAGGCGACGGCGTCGGCGCCGTAGCGCTTGGCGGCGCTGGCGATCATCTGCGGGCTGGCGGCATCCATCAGGCGGTCCATGTCCTTCGATTTGGAGATGTCCCAGTTCTGGCAGAACTTGCAGGCGAGGTTGCAGCCGGCGGTGCCGAAGGAGAGGATGCTGCTGCCGGGGTAGAAGTGGTTGAGCGGCTTTTTCTCGATCGGGTCGATGCAGAAGCCGGACGAGCGGCCGTAGGTGGTGAGTTGCATGGCGTCATTGACCCGCTGGCGCACGAAGCAGGCGCCGCGCTGGCCTTCGTGCAGCTGGCAGTCGCGCGGGCAGAGGTCGCATTGCACGCGGCCGTCGGGCAGGGCGTGCCACCAGCGGCCTGGGTAGAGGGTTTCGGGCGTGTTCATGCGTCGTTCTCTTTCCATTTCTTCACGGCATAGCGCTGCAGGCGGACATCCGGTCCCCAGTAGCCGGCCGGCAGCCCGGCCTTCTGCTTTAGACGGGCCATGAAGGCGGCGGGTTCGGGCAATTGTTCCCAGACCTGCGGCAGGAAGGTCGAGCGATGGCGGCCGGCGATGAAGATCACGCCGTCACGGTCGGGGCGCAACTGGGCGAGCGCGTCGGCTTCGCTGGTGAAGGAGATCGGCTCGGCGGGAGTCAGCAGCGAAACCTCGACGCGGGTAAGCGGCAGTTCCTCGGCGGTCAGCGGCTTGAAGCGCGGGTCGCGCAAGGCGGCGCTGCGGGCGTTTTCCTGAACGTCGGCAAGCAGCGGGCGCCATGCTTCGAGACTGCCGATGCAGCCGCGCAACTGGCCATGCTGGGTGAGGGTGACGAAGGTGGCGCCCATTTCGTGCAATTCCAGCAGGTCGACCACAGCAGTGCCCGGCTGCCCGAAGCAGGCGGCGATGGCGTTGCGCGCCAGCGTCAGCAAGGTCGTTCCCAGTTCAGCCATTTTCTTTGGCCTCGTGGAAGGCGAACGCGGCATAGCCGACGACGCGCTGCCGGTCGCCGGCAGTGTCGCCGGAATTGCAACGGTGGATCAGTTGCGGCGCCAGGCCGCGCCGGCGGGCGGCGAGCAGCAGGCCGTTGACCGGGTAGGCGCCGCAGGCCTGCTCGGGGCGGATGTGGGTGTCGAGCTGCAGGATGTGCTGGCAGGTATCGCGGTCGACCTGGTTGGCGGTGGCGTAGGGCAGGAAGTGCGAGAGGTCGGAACTGATGACGATCAGCGTTTCCGGCCCGCCCCACAGCAGGTCGAGCACTTCGGCGACGGCTTCGGGCGGCGCGTGACCGACGGCGAGCGGAACGAGGGTGAATTCGTCGAGCAGGCGCTGCAGGAAGGGCAGATGGACCTCCAGCGAGTGTTCCTCGGCGTGGGCCCGGTCGCTGCAGACGATCTGCGGCAGCGCGGCGAGGCGGGCGATGGCGGCGCCGTCGAGCGGGACGGCGCCGAGCGGCGTGGCGAAGGCATCGGTTTTCGGCACGGCGATGCCGTCGACCGCAACCCGATGGGTCGGGCCGAGCAGCACCACGCGATGGATCGCCGAATGCCACGGGGCCAGCGCCGCATACGCCATGGCGGCGGTCGACCCGGAGTAGACGTATCCGGCGTGGGGCACGATCAGCGCCTTGGGTTGCAGCGCTTCGGTCGGCGGCGCCGCGGCCAGCAACCGGTCGACGGTGGCGGCCAGGACGGCCGGGCGGGCGGGGTAGAACATCCCGGCAACGGCGGGAGAACGGGTGATGGTCACGGTCGACTCCTCAAATGAGCAATAATCCGAGCGCCATGCCGCCGCCGATGGCGAGCAGGCCGGGCAGCGCATGGCGGGCAAGCGGGCCGCCGCCGATGCTGACGACGAGGCCGACCTTGAAGGTCAGGTTGGCCATCAGCGCCAGCGTCACGGCGGTCACGGCATGGTCGGCCGGGATCTTTTCGAGGTTGTACAGACGCAGGGCGGACAGCACGCTGGCGTCGGCGTCGGTCAGGCCGGACGCCAGCGCGACGATGTAGAGGCCCCGGTTGCCGGCGATGTCCTGGAGCCAGGCGGAAGCGAGCAGCACGATCGCGTAGAGGAGGCCGAAGGAAATCGCGGTCTTGAGTTCTGTTGGGTTCTTGACCGAGGGCATCGGCAGCTCGCCGCCGGCGTTGAGAATCGTCCACCCATGGAGCGTGAACGCCAGACCGGGCACCAGGCCGCAGGCGAAGACAACGGCAATCTGCCCGACCAGCGTCGGCGCGACGACGCCGGCCACGACGCCGAGACGAATCATGACCATCAGGTTGGCGATCAGGATCACGATCGCCGCCATGCGCACCAGATGGATATGGTCACGCGCGTGGCGCGAGAACATCATGGTCGTCGCCGTGCTCGACGCCAGGCCGCCGAAGATGCCGAGGAGCGCCGCGCCGTGGCGGGCGCCGATGATGCGCAGGGCAAGGTAGCCGGCAAGGGCGAGGCCGGAAACGAGGACGACCATCCACCAGATCTGGCGCGGATTGAGGGCGCCGTAGGGCCCGTAGTCCTGGCTCGGGAGAATCGGCAAAACGACCAGCGACAGCACGGCGAACTGGAGGATGGAATTGATGTCTTTCGGCGTCATCCGCCGGCTGAAGCGGCTGAGTTCCGCCTTGAAGTAGAGTAGCACGGTGGTCGCGATGGCGAGCATGACGGCCAGCGTCGCGTAGCCGGACCAGACCGCCGCGCCGAGTCCATAGGTAACGATGATCGCCGCTTCGGTGGTGAAGCCGCGATACTGCTCCTCCTGGCGCGCCGAAAAATTGGAGGCGATCATCGCGCCGGCAATGACCAGCAGGCCGGTCACCAGCACCGCCGGGCCGCCGCTCCTGTCGCTGAGCAGGGCAAACAGGCAGCCGAGCATCGAAACCAGCGCAAAGGTGCGCAACCCGGCCGCCGACTCCGGGCGGCGTTCGCGCTCCATGCCGACCAGCAGTCCGATCCCCAGTGCCGTGGCGAAGGCCTGGACGGGCCCTGCCAGTTCGGGATCGACGAAGCTCATCGCCTTTTCTCCTGCTTTGCTTTATTCAGTAAAATTAGTCCATGCCACGCCATTTCGCAATCGTTCCCGCTGCCGGAAGCGGATCGCGCTTCGGTTCGGAGAAGCCGAAACAGTACTTGAGCCTGCTCGGCCGCCCTTTGCTCCATCATACGCTGGCCGCGCTGGCGGCCTGTCCCGAAATCGACCGGGTCTGGGTCGTCCTCGCGCCGGACGATCGCGAATGGGACAGTTACGACTGGTCGGAACTTGGCCCCAAGCTGGAAACCCTGCGCTGCGGCGGCGCGACGCGGGCCGACAGCGTCGGCAACGGCCTGCGGGCGGCGGCCATGGTGGCGAGCGACGACGACTGGATCCTGGTGCACGACGCGGCCCGCCCGTGTCTCAGCCAGGAAATGCTCGCCGCGCTGCTGGTGGGGCTGGCGGATGACCAGGTCGGCGGCATCCTTGCCGTTCCGGTCGCCGATACCCTGAAACGCGCCGACGGCGAGCAGCGCGTCGCCGCCACCGAGGCGCGCGACGGCCTGTGGCAGGCGCAGACGCCGCAGATGTTCCGTTACGGGGTTCTCAGGGAAGCGCTGGAAAAGTGCCGCGCCGTCACCGACGAAGCCGGGGCGATCGAGGCGCTCGGCCTCAAGCCGCGCCTGGTGCGCGCCGACGCGACCAACCTCAAGGTGACCTACCCGGCCGATCTGGTCCTGGCGGCGCTGATCCTCAGGGGGCGAAAATGAATTTTCGGGTCGGGCAGGGCTACGACGTGCATCGGCTGGTCGCCGGCCGCAAGCTCATCCTCGGCGGGGTCGAGATTCCCCATGAAACCGGCCTGCTCGGCCACTCGGACGGCGATGCGCTGCTGCATGCGATCACCGACGCCTTGCTCGGCGCCCTCGCGCTGGGCGACATCGGCCGCCATTTTCCCGACAGCGACCTGCGCTACCAGGGCGTCGACAGCCGCGTGCTGCTGCGCGCCGCCGTCGCCCTGCTGGCCGAACGCGGCTGGCGGCCGGTCAATGTCGACGCAACGATCGTCGCCCAGCAGCCGAAGCTCGCCCCGCACACGGCGACGATGGTTGCGAATGTCGCGGTCGACCTCGGAATTTCGCCCGATTCCGTGAATATCAAGGGCAAGACCAACGAGAAGCTCGGCTATCTCGGGCGCCAGGAAGCGATCGAGGCGCAGGCGGTGGTGCTCGTCGAACGTGCGCCCTGAGAGCGGCCAGCAGCCCGGAACGCGGCCCGAACAGGCGCGGGTCTTCTTCGCCCTGTGGCCGCCGCCGGAGTCCGCAAGGTATCTGGCGGATGTCGCCGGTTCCTTTGCCGCAAGGGCCGGCGGGCGGGCGATACGTCAGGAAGCGATCCACCTGACCCTGGCGTTCCTCGGCGACGTGGCAGTCGAACGCCTGCCGGATCTCGAGCGCGCGACGCGCGAGGTGCTCTGCGAAGCCTTCGCCCTGACGCTGGACCGCTTCGGCCTGTGGCGCCACAACCGGATATTCCAGGCCGGTTGCAGCGTCCCGCCTGCGGCGCTCGCCGGGCTGGCGGCCGCCCTCGCCGCGGCATTGCCGGCAGCCGGATTCGCCGTCGCCGATGCCCGGCGGACCTTCATCCCGCATGTCACGCTGGTGCGCAAGCTGGCCACCCTCGACGCCGAATTGCCGCAGTGCGAACCGGTTGTGTGGAGCAACCGGCAGTTCGTCCTGGCGCGCTCGACCCCGTCGGCGCACGGGTCGTCCTATCGGACCATTGCCGAGTTCCCGCTGCTCGCCAGGGCGCCCTGAGCGCTGGCCGCGACCATTTCCCCGCTGGCGCAGCCTACTTCATGAATTGCAGGGGGCCGCCATCCTGGGGCTTGATCTCTTCCTTGAAGCGACCCATGATGCGCGCCTGCATGGCGGTCGGCAAGGGCACGAAACCCGTGTTGGTGATGATGTCGTCGCCCCTCATGAACGCCCAGTAGAAGAAACCTAGGGTCTGCGAAACGCTTGCGGCAGTCTTCGGCGCCCGGTCGACGAGGACGAATGTCGCTTGCGTGATCGGCCAGGTGGTGCTGCCCGGCATGTTGAGCAGCGACGCGTATTCATCGGCCGTCAGATTCATCGTGGACGCCTTGACTGCGGCTTTGAGGCCGGCCTCCGAAGGCGCAACGAACTTGCCTTGACGGTTTTCCAGCAGAACCGGGTTGAGCTTGTCGCGTGCGATACGGTCCAGCGACACATAGGTAATTGCCCCGCGCGCGCCTTTCAGGGCTTCGACGACGCCATCGTTGCCGCGTGCCTTGGTGACCGTCCCTGGCCAGGACACGGTATTGCCGCTCGCGATCGAACGAGACCAGTTTTCACTGACCAGGGACAGGTAGCTCGTGAAGGCGGCGGTGGTACCCGAACTGTCTTCGCGGACGATACGGGTGATCGTCACCTTGGGCAGGTCGCTGCCCGGATTCAGTTCGGCGATGCGCGGATCGTTCCACTCGGTGATCCGCCCGGCAAAGATGTCGGCCAGAACGGGCCCGGTCAGCCGCAGTTGTCCCGAGCTGCCGGGGCGGAAACTGACCACCGGCACGATCCCGCCGACGACCGTGGGAAACTGGAACAGGTTGTTGCGCTTGATCTCCTCGCGCGAAACGGCGACATCACTGGCGCCGAAATCGACCTCCCTGGCGATGATGCGCTTGACGCCTTCGCCCGAACCGACGGCCTGATAGGCCACGGGAATCGATTTTTCCTTGGCGAAGCTCTGCCCCCAGGAGGTGTAAATTGCTGCCGGAAGCGTGGCTCCGGCGCCGCGAATGCTCGCCGCGTTGCCCTGCTGCGCCTGGACCATGCCCCAATGGACAAGTCCGACCAAGATCAACGCGATGCGTCCGATCGACATGACATTCCCTCCTGATTGACCAATGTTCCAGAACCTGCACGAGCCTGACCGGCGCCTTCCCCGCCTCGCGCCATAACCGAAAAGAATAACACACGCCAATCCGCTTTGTCTGTCCCGGCCCTCCCAACTACTCCTCGCGGGTGCGTCCTGATCCGGTCGCGGCCATGATGACCAGTCTAGCCAGCAGACCGCCGCCGGGATTGGGCAGCAGTTCCAGTCGCCCGTCATGCAGGCGGGCGATGCGGTCGACGATGGCGAGGCCGAGGCCGGTGCCGGTGGCGTTGCTGCGGGCGACGTCCAGCCGCGTGAAGGGGCGCTTGAGGCGCTCGGTCTCGCTGGGCGGAATGCCGGCGCCACGGTCGCCGACTTCGATCCAGACCTCTCCCGCCTGCCCCGACAGGCTCACCGAAACCTCGCCGCCGCCGTATTTCACCGCGTTGTCGATCAGGTTGCCGATGGCCCGGGTGAGGGCGCGCGGGCGTACCGCCAGTTCGGGAAGATCGCCGGCGGTCAAGCGGATCGGCTGTCCGCGCTGTCGCTGGCGTTCGACCACGCCGGCGAGCAGGGCGCCGAGGTCGGTGGCGACGGCTTCTTCACCAGCATCGGTGCGCGCGTAATCCATGAACTGGGCGATCACGGCTTCCATCTGCTCGATGTCGTCGACGACCGACTGTCGTGCCGATTCATCGGCGACGCTCATTTCGGCCTCCAGGCGCAGGCGGGTGAGGGGAGTGCGCAGGTCGTGCGAGATGCCGGCGAGGACTTCCGAGCGGTCCTTTTCGTGCCGCTGCAGGTCGGCGGCCATGGCATTGAAGGCGCCGGCCAGCAGGCGCATTTCCTCGGCGCCGGATTCGGGGAGCGGCTTCGGATTCAGGCCGCGACCGACGGCCTTGGCCGAGATGGCCAAGGCCTTGAGCGGGCGGCTGATGCGCGACGCGATAAGCCAGGCGACCGCCAGCGCCAGTGCCAGCGCCAGCAGGCCCCAGATCAGCCAGTGACCGGCAACCGTGCGTGTCGCGCGTTCGCGCGGCAGGATCAGCCAGTATTCTTCCTCGTCCTCCTCGTCGAGGCGGAAGCTGACCCAGAAGCCGGAGACGCCGTCGACCTCGGCGGCGATCCTGGTGTGCGGTCCGAGGCGCGCCAACAGCTCGCGTTCGATCAGACGGTGAAAGCGGGAATCGGGCATCGCCTCGATGCGGTCGTCGGCCTCGGCCGGCAGGAGGCGGATGCCTTCCCAGGTAGATAGGTCGCTGAACAGCGCCGGGCGTCTTTCCGGGGCGGCGGCGAAAAGCGCGGCCCGGATCAGGTTGACCGCGGAAGCCGCAAGCTGGGCCGTTTCCCTGGCGCGCGGCTCGGCTTCGATGTAGCGGAACAGGCTCAGCCAGGCCGAGGTCGTCAGGATCACGAGAGCTGCCAGCAACAGGAAGGTGCGCGCCAGCAGCGTGCGCGGAATCATTGCCGCTCGGCGCCGTCCGGCACGAAGACATAACCGAATCCCCAGACCGTCTGCAGGTAGCGCGGCTGGGCGGGGTCGCTTTCGATCAGCTTGCGCAGGCGCGACACCTGGACGTCGATGGCGCGGTCGAATGGCCCCTGCTCGCGGCCGCGGGCGAGAGCCATCAGCTTGTCGCGCGAGAGGGGCTGGCGCGGATGCTGCAGGAGCACCTTGAGCACGGCGAATTCGCCGGTGGTCAGTGGCAGCAGTTCGTCGCCGCGCTTGAGCGCGCGGGCGGCGAAATCGACCTCGATGCCGCCGAAGCGGACCGCCGGTTCGTCCGCCTGCGGTGCGCCGGGCGGCGCCGATGACTGGCGGCGCAGCACGGCATGGACGCGGGCGAGCAGTTCGCGCGGGTTGAACGGCTTGGGCAGATAGTCGTCGGCGCCCATTTCGAGTCCGACGATGCGGTCGACCTCTTCGCCCTTGGCGGTCAGCATGATGATCGGTGTCGTGTCGCCGGTGCCGCGCAGGCGCCGGCAGATCGTCAGGCCGTCCTCGCCGGGCAGCATCAGGTCGAGGACGATCAGGTCGAAATGTTCGCGTGTCCGCAACCTGTCCATCTGCGGCGCATCGCCGACGGCCCTGACCTCGAAGCCCTGTTCGCCGAGGTAACGGACCAGCAGGTCGCGCAGGCGGCTGTCGTCGTCGACGACGAGAAGGCGCTGTTGTCTGTCGTTCATGGCGTGAAGGATAATCCGGCGGTCATGGTTGGCATGCGGCCAATGGTAACAAGCTTTTTCAGCGGTGAAGCCGGAAACAAGTTGTTACAAAGCGGCCGGCCAAGCTGCTCGATGCCTTGCCCAAGCAATGCAAGAATGGAGCCGGGTCAAGAAGGAAGGTCATGAAGATGTCTGTGTGGCGAAGGATGGCGCGCTTGCTGCTCGTGTTCTCGGCCTTGTCGGCTGTGACCGGAGTGGCGCACGCACAGATTCCGCCGGACCAGCGCCGCCAGATGCGTCAGGAAATGCGTGAGCAGTGGCGGCAGATGCCGCAGGACGACCGCCAGCGGTTTCGCGAGGACCGCCGCGAACAATGGCGGCCGATGCCGCACGACGACCGGCAGCGGATGCGCGACGAGATGCGCGGCTATGGACCTCCGCCCGGGCATGGCGGTGGAGGTGGCGGTCGCGGGCAACGGGGAGGGTGGCGCTGAGCGGTAGCGCCGCCACTCCGGTAAAATGCCGGGGATGAAGATCCTCGCCATCGAGACATCGACGGATTTCGGAACCTGCGCATTGTGGCGGGACGGCGTGCTCGAGCAGCGGATCTGTCCGCCCGGCCGTCCGCATTCCGAAACCCTCCTGCCGCTGCTCAGGGATCTGGTGGCCGGCGCGGGAATCAGCTTCAATCAACTCGACGGGATTGCCTTCGGTGCCGGACCGGGCGCCTTTACCGGCTTGCGCATCGCCTGTGCCGTCGCCCAGGGGCTGGCGGTCGGCGCCGATCTGCCGCTGCTGCCGGTCTGCGGGCTCGCGGCGATGGCGGAAACCGCTGGCGCAGACCGCGTTGTCAGCCTGCTCGATGCGCGCATGGGCGAGGTCTACCTGGCGGCCTACGAGCTGCGCGCCGACACCCATGAACCGCTCGGGGAGATTCGCCTCGGGCTTCCTGCCATGCTCGAACTGCCGGCGGGAGAAGGCTGGGTCGCCTGCGGCAACGCGCCGGCGGTGTATCCGGCCCTTGCCGGGCGCTTGCTCGATGCCGGAATCCGCCTGCTGCCAGGGATTCTGCCGCAGGCTGACGCGGTGGCGCGACTGGCGGCGCGCCGCTTGCGGCACGGCGGTGGCATCGATCCGGCGCTGGCGGCGCCGCTCTACGTCCGCGACAAGGTTGCCCGGACGATCGGCGAGCGCCTCGGCAGCGGGGGCAAGGCATGACCCCGGCGGGGCAATCCGAAATTTCCCGGATGACCGCGGAGGATCTCGACGCCGTGGTCGCGCTCGAAGCATCGCTGCAGAGTTTTCCGTGGTCGCGCGGCAACTTTGCCGATTCGCTCGCCGCCGGCCACGAAATGCGGGTTCTCCGGCTGGGTGGCGATCTCGTCGGCTTCTCCGTGCTCATGTCCATCGTCGACGAGGCGCATCTGCTGGTCATCGGCGTTGACCGGCGTCATCAGCGGCACGGGCATGGCGTCCGCCTGCTGCAGCAGGTCATCGCAACCGCACGCGCCGGTGGCGCGGTGAGATTGCTGCTGGAAGTGCGGGCGGCGAACACGCAGGCGATCGCCTTCTATCACGGTCTCGGTTTTGCGCAGATTGGTGTGCGCCGGGGCTATTATCCGGCGGTCACCGGGCGCGAGGACGCGCTGGTATTTGAGATCGGACTGCGATG
>ERZ724507.397-NODE-397-length-19824-cov-8.075067_pt1 | contig 19824 bp, 18 predicted proteins | sample MGYA00376040_ERZ724507 | MGnify/ENA primary metagenome ERZ724507 (study PRJEB28724, sample SAMN07190883) | activated sludge metagenome | isolation source: activated sludge of sewage treatment plant in Hong Hong | place: Hong Kong | collected 2016-03-17 ...
ATCCGGTCCAGATTCTGGTCCTGCAGCGTCACCGTCATGCCGCGCAGCGCGCACCAGGCGGCAATGTCGCCACCCATGACGCCGGCGCCGACGACATGGACGCGTTTCGCCTTGAAAGCCGAGTCCTTGCCGAAGCTCTTGAGGCGCTCCTGCAGGAAGAACACGCGCACCAGGTTACGCGCCGTCGGCGAACCGATGATGCGGTCGACCAGCGCCGGGTCGGCCAGCGCGTTGCCGTTGTACTTCGCCCAGAGGTCGATGATGGCGTAAGGCGCCGGGTAATGCTGCGGCCGCGCGCGCTTGGCGACCTGCTTGCGGGCGCCGTTGGCAACCACGCTCTTGAGCGGGCCGTTAAGCAGTTTCTGCATCACCGGCAGTTGATGACGCGGCGCGTTCGACAGCACCATCATCTGGGCAGCGCGCTCCATGACGCGCGGCGGCACCGCATCGTCGGCCAGCCCCATGCGTTTGGCCCGCTTCGCATCGATCGTCTTGCCGGTCAACATCATGTCCATCGCGGCCGCCGGGCCGACCCGGTCGGGCAAACGGAGCATGCCGCCCCACCCCGGCACGATGCCGAGCATGACTTCCGGCAGACCCATCTTCGTCCCCGGCTCGTCGACCGCCAGCAGGTAACGGCACGCCAGCGCCAGTTCGAGGCCGCCACCGAGGCAGTGGCCGCGAACCAGCGCCAGCGTCGGGTAGCGCACGGCAGCCAGGCGATTGAAAAGGTTCCATCCCCGCTCGATCAGTTCGCGCCCTTTCTCGACGCTGTCGAGCTGGGTGAACTCCTGAATGTCGGCGCCGGCGATGAAACCTGCGCTCTTTCCGGAACGGAAGATCAGCGCCTTCGGCGGCTGGCGGTCGAATTCGTCGAGCACCCGGCCGAGTTCGTCCATGACCGCCCGCGACAGCGAATTGGTCGATTCACCAGCCTTGTCGAGGGTGGCCCAGGTGATGCCTTCGGCGTCGACGTCAAGACGCCAGTGTTGCAGATTCAGATCAGACATTGTTCATGCTCCGGCTTCGACCAGCATTGCCCCGCCGAGGCCGCCGCCGATGCAGATGGTGGCAATGCCGCGCTTCGCCTGCTTTTCGCGCAGGACATGCAGCAGATGGAGAACGATGCGGGCACCCGAGGCGCCGACCGGGTGGCCGATCGCCACGGCGCCGCCATCGACATTCAGTTTGTTTTCATCGAGCGCACCGAGGGCTCCCGGCAGGCCGAGCTGTTCACGGCAGTAATCGTCCGACTTCCACGCCTCGATGCAGCCCAGGACCTGGGCGGCAAAGGCCTCGTTGATTTCCCAGGCATCGAGATCGTTGAGACCGAGGCCGTGACGTTGCAGGATCGGCGTCGCGGCATGTACCGGGCCGAGGCCCATCTGCGCCGGATCGAGACCGGCCCACTGGCTGTCAACGATGCGCCCGAGCGGCTTCAGGTTCCATTTCCTGACGGCCTCTTCCGAAGCCAGGATCAGCAATGCCGCGCCATCGGTGATCTGCGAACTGTTGGCGGCGGTAATGTTGCCGTACTTCTTGTCGAAGAAAGGCTTCAGCTTGGCCATGCCGGCCATGCTGGCATCGGGACGCACGCCATCATCTTCGGCGTAGACGTTGCCCTTGTCGTCGATCACCGGGACGATCTCGCCGAAGTGTCCCGCGCTGCGGCCGGCCAAGGCGCGCAGGTGGCTGCGGACGGCGAACTCGTCCATCCGTTGCCGGTCGATGCCGAACTTCCACGCCAGATTCTCCGCCGTCTGGCCCATCAGCAGCCCGACGACCGGGTCGGTCAGACCCTTCATCAGGCCGATGACGGGACTCAACAGCGCCGCCGGACGGAGCTTGACGAAATGACCGGCCTTCTGGCCGGTGGTCCTCGTCGCCATCATGCCGGCGAACCAGCGCACCATCGCGTCCGAATACAGCAACGGCGCGTGCGAAAGCGCATCGACGCCGCCCGCCAGCACCAGATGGGAGCGGCCGCACTGGATGTTGGCAATCGCCGAATCGAGCGCCTGCATGCCGCTTGCGCAGTTGCGCATCACCGTCCACCCGGGCACCTTGTTGCCGCAGCCGAGACGCAGCGCAACCATCCGCCCGATGTTGGTTTCGTCGGGTGAAGGCGCGGCGCAGCCGACGATGACCTCGTCAAGGTCTTCCGGAGCAAAAGGCTGGCGCAGTAGCAGGCCGCGCCCGGCCTGAGTCGCCAGATCGGACGCCGCGAACGGCCCGGGACCGCTGCGCGCCTTGAGGAACGGCGTCCGCGCGCCGTCCACCACGTAAATCGTCTTCATCAGGCCGCCTTGCGCTCCAGCGTCGGCTTGTTGGCCGTTGCCACGTTGAAGTCGAACGGGAAGTCATCGACATGCACGACGATGTCGCGCAGCACGTTGCGCCGCTTCAGCTTCTCGAACTCGGCGGCGGTGATGACGCCGCATTCGACGGCGGCCACCGCAATGTCACGAACATTGGCCAGCGGGTTGTTGGCGAAGCGTCCGGCCTTCTCGGCGTCGCGGATCTTGGCGTCGATCGCCTCGGCCTCGATCGTCGCGACCAGCGCCAGTTCGATGGCGCCCGCCGGTTCGCTCTCGGTCAGCGGCAGGAAGCACTCGGCGGTCAGGCGGTCGCGGGCTTCGGACGGCTCGATCAGCAGCTTGGCAACCTTGTGGCCGAGGTCGTCGGAGGGCACGACATACGGGTGACCCCACGGGAAGATGCTGCGATGCAGGAAGGCGCCGATGAAGCGGTTCGGGAAATTGGCGATGACGCCATCGAACGCCTCCTGCGCCTTGTACATGGCATCCCACACCGCCCAGTCCACCAGCGGCAGATCGGCGGCCTGGCGGCCGTCGCTTTCGAAGCGCTTGAGCGTGCACGAGATCAGGTACATCTGCGCGAGGATGTCGCCGAGGCGCGCCGAGAGCTTTTCGCGACGCTTGACGCTGCCGCCCAGCACCAGCAGCGAGATGTCCGCCAGGAAGGCGAAGGCCGCGGAGAACCGGGTCATCTGCTGGTAGTAGCGGCGGACTTCCGGCGCCACGTCGACATTGACGCCGACAAAGTGCGAACCGGTCATCCCGAGCCACAGGGCGCGGAAGCCGTTCTTGATCGTGTAGCCGATATGCCCCCACAGCGCCTTGTCGAAATCGACCAGGCCCTGCCGCGCATCCGCGTTGTGCGCGGCGTGCATTTCGGGCAACAGGTAGGGATGGCAACGGATCGCCCCCTGGCCGAAGATGATCAGCGAGCGGGTGAGGATGTTGGCGCCTTCGACGGTGATGGCGATCGGCACCTGCTGATAGGCGCGGCCAAGGAAGTTGGACGGGCCAAGGCAGATGCCCTTGCCGCCGACGACATCCATGCCGTCGTTGGCCACCTGGCGGGCGCGCTCAGTAACGTGATACTTGGCGATCGCCGAGACGACGGAAGGCTTCTCACCGAGATCGACGGCACCGGCGGTCATCGTCCGCGTTGCATTCGTCATGTAGGTAAAGGCGCCGATGCGGGTCAGCGCCTCCTCGGCCCCCTCGAACTTGCCGACGGCCATCTTGAACTGGCTGCGCACGCGGGCGTAGCCGCCAACGGTACGCGCGATCATCTGCGACATGCCGGCGTTGGACGACGGCAGCGAGATCGAACGCCCGGCCGCCAGGCACTCCATCAGCATGCGCCAACCCTGCCCCGCCATCTTCGGACCGCCGATGATGAAATCGAGCGGCATGAAGACATCCTTGCCGCGCGTCGGGCCGTTCATGAACATGGCGTTGAGCGGAAAGTGGCGGCGGCCGGTATCGACACCCGGGTGATCATAGGGAACCAGCGCGCAGGTGATGCCGATGTGCTTCTTGTTGCCGAGCAGGCCGTCCGGATCATAGAGGTGGAAGGCCAGCCCGAAGACCGTGCACACCGGCGCCAGCGTGATGTAGCGCTTGTCCCAGTTGACGCGCATGCCGAGCACTTCCTTGCCCTGCCACATGCCCTTGCAGACGACGCCGCTGTCGGGAATCGACGCCGCGTCGGAACCGGCCCACGGGCTGGTCAGCGCAAAGGCCGGCACCTCGATGCCCTTGGCCAGGCGCGGCAGGTAGTGGTTCTTCTGTTCCTCGGTGCCGTAATGCAGCAGCAGTTCGGCCGGTCCGAGCGAGTTGGGCACCATCACCGACACCGATAGCGCCGAGGAGCGTGTCGACAGCTTGGTCACCACCTGCGAATGGGCGTAGGCCGAGAACTCCAGGCCGCCGTATTTCTTCGGGATGATCATGCCGAGGAAGCCCTTGTCCTTGATGTAGCGCCAGGCTTCGTTGGGCAGGTCGTAGAGTTCGTGGGTCACTTTCCAGTCGTCGACCAGACGGCAGGCCTCTTCGACCTCGTTGTCCATGAACGACTGCTCGACGGCGGTCAGCGTCGGCTTCGGATAGGCGTGCAGTTTCTTCCAGTCGGGCTTGCCGCGGAACAACTCGCCTTCCCACCAGACGGTGCCGGCTTCCAGCGCGTCGCGCTCGGTGTCCGACATCTGCGGCAGAACCTTGCGATAGGTCGCAAAGAGCGGGCGACTGATCACGGCCCGTCGCAGAGGGCGAACCAGGATCAGGGCAGCCACGAGGGCAAGCGCCAACGCACCCAGCAGAGGAATGATCGAATATGACATGCTGTTGTCTCCTATGAAACTGAAAAGATTTTTTATGCTGCCCTGAAATCCGAATCGCCAGCCGCTGCCTCGAAATGAGGCAGCGGGGCACGCAGACCACCGAGCAGGAATGACATCAAGCGGGGAACCAGGCGATCGTTGCGGTCGACCATGTCCGCTTCCTCGATTCTCCAATCGGCGACCAGACGTAGCGCGTCGGTGCCGGCAATTGCGTAAGACGTTGCACCGAGCATGAAGTGGAAGCGCCAGACGATTTCCGCCCGCGGCACGCCCGGCAGTGCCCTGAACAGCGCCTGCTGGTAGCGCTCCATGACGCCGGCGTACTCGTCGGCGAGAAAGGTCCGGATGAATTCGGACGGCTCGGTGTGCGTGCGCCCAAGGAGGCGCAGGAAAACGATGCCGCCGCGCTGGTCATCGTCGGCCAGACGCAGCAACGTTCCGAAAAAGCCGTCGACAATCTGCGACGGCTTCAGCGGCTTGCCCGCCGCCGCCCGTTCCATCTCGTCGAGAACACGCAGGCGCTCCTCGTTCAGCCAGTCCAGGCGACGCCGGAAAACCTCCTGCATCAGCGATTCCTTCGACCCGAAGTGATAGTTGGCGGCCGCCAGATTGACCGCCGCTTCGCCGGTAATCTGGCGCATCGAAGTCCCCTCGTAACCGTGCGCCATGAACAGGCGCTCGGCCGCATCGAGGATGCGCTCACGGGTATCAATATTGCGGACTTCTGCCATCGCCCCTGCCTGTTTCGCGAAAGGTTAATTCATACGTTCGTTTTAATGATAGTTGAGATCGGCCACAGCCGCAAGTCAAACTTTTGGGCGAAGTCACCAAATAATCCGGACTCGCGTTGCCTGCCGCCCAATCCTGCCACGCCCTGCCCCGCGATTGACTCCCGCCGCCCTGCTCGGCGATACTCCCGCGTCGCGGCCCCGGATTTCCGGTCGCCGCCCGTCAGTGCCCGCTGCCCGTGGCATCCGAAACCCTGACGAAGAACAATTAAATGGAGGCGGAAAGATGGAATCGTTAACAGTGTGGGTCAACCTTGGACTCATCGTTTTGTTCGTTGCGGGAAATGCCTTCTTCGTCGGTTCCGAGATCGCAATTTCCTCGGCGCGGCGGAGCCGGATCAAGCAGATGGCCGACATGGGCAACAAGGCGGCGAAAACTGTCGAGATGCTGCACAACGAACCGGAGCGCTTCTATTCGGTCACCCAGGTCGGCATCACGCTGGTTTCGCTCGGCCTCGGCGCTTTCGGCATGGAAACGATTAGCACCCTGACCGACCCCTCCTTCGTCGCAGTCTTCGCCTTCTTCGGCGACAGCCATGCGATCCAGACGGCGGCGCATACCGCCTCCTACGCCTTTGCCTTCGTGGTGATCTCCTTCCTGCACGTCGTTGCCGGGGAACTGGCACCCAAGGTTCTCGCATTCCACAAGGCAGAAGCGATCAGCATGGCCGTCGGCTGGGTGATCAACCTGCTTTACCTCATTTTCAAGCCGCTCATCTACATCATGAAGCTGTCGTCGAGTGGCCTGCTCTGGATCTTCGGGCAGCGCGATCTGGCACATGGCGGCGAAAGCCACTTCACGATGTCGGTCGAGGAAATCCGCATGGTCCTCTCGGCCAGCGAGAAGGAAGGCGTCCTCGCTCCGGAAGAGACACAGATGATCCGCGGCGTATTCAATCTCGACGAACACACCGTGCGTGAGGCGATGGTGCCGCGGACGGAAATCCTGGCTCTGTCGAAGGACGCATCGCTGGCAGACGCGCTGCGCCTGTTCCGCGATGTACCGCATGCCCGCTTCCCGGTCTATAACCAGACGATCGACCAGATCATCGGCATCGTGTCGATCAAGGAACTGCTCAGCGTCATGGCGGAGAGCACCGGCGAATCCCTGGAGGAAGTCAGCCGCCACCCGGTCTCCGAATTTGCCAAGCCGCCCCTGGTCGTTCCGGACAGCAAACTGGTTAGCGAGATGCTGAAGCAGTTCAAGAAAACACGGCAGCAGATTGCGATCGTCATCGATGAATACGGCGGCACCGAGGGACTGATCTCGCTCGAGGACATTCTCGAGGGAATCGTCGGCGAATACGACGACGAGTTTTCGCATCAGGCGCGCCAGGTGAAGAAGCTGGAAGGCAGCCAGTACGAGATCGACGCCTCGATGCGGCTCAGCGAACTCGGGCCGATCATCGGTTATCCCTTCGAGACGGATGTCGACTATGTGACCCTCGCCGGCCTGATCTACAACGTTCTCGGGCGCGTCCCGGAGGTTGGCGAAACCGTCGACATCCATTCGGCAAGGATGGTCATTCTGGAAATGGATCATCACCGCATCACCAAGGTGCGCTTCGAGGATATCGCGGTCGACGACAGTGGCGAAATCATTCTGGCCGACGCGAAGTCGCCGGCCGAACCGGCTTGAATCCTGCTCGACCGTAGGGACGCGGCGCCAACTGCCCGAACTGCAGCAGGAGGGGGAATAATCGTGCGGGTCACCCTGGTTCACCCTGCGGGCTTCAATTTCGTCCCCGGCCAGCCCGATTTTTCGGTTCTCGCCAACCGGATGCCGCCAATCGGCATCATGCAGCTCGCTTCGTGGCTGGAAAGATTCGGCCACAGCGTGCATCTGCATGACTGCCTCGGCCCCCATGCGCCGCCGACGATCGCCGAGAATGCCGAGATCGTGCTCGCCAGCGACCCGGAAATGGTCGGCTTTTCGGCGACGACTTCGGGTTTCATGGATGCTTTCGAGATCGCCGCCCATATCCGCAAGCGCCGGCCCGAGATCAGGATCGCTTTCGGCAATGTCCATGTTTCATCGCTCGGCGCGCCCATCCTCGAACATTTTCCGGAAATCGATTACCTAATCATCGGCGAAGGCGAAGGCGCGATGCTCGATCTCGCCGACGGCAAGCCGCTGGAAGCCATCGGCAACCTGATCTACAGGGATGAGTCCGGCAGGATCCGCATCAACCCGCGCCGCGACCGTATCCTCGATCTCGACGAGCTGCCCTTCCCCGCTTACGAGAAGCTGGCCGGTTTCCCCCACGCTTACCACTTGCCGCTGTTCGCCTACGAAAAACGTTACGGGGCGACGATGATCACCTCGCGCGGCTGCCCCTACACCTGCTCGTTCTGCGACCGCACGGTGTTCGAGCGCCTGTACAAGACCAATTCGGCGCAATACACCTACGACCACATGAAGTATCTGCGGGACAGGTTCGGGGTCCATCACATCAACATGTACGACGATCTGTTCACAGCCAAAAAGCAACGGGTCATGGACCTGTGCGACCTGCTGATCGAGAAGCCGCTCGGCGTGCAGTGGAACTGCGCGATCCGCACCGGCCACACCTCGGACGAAATGCTGGCCAAGCTCAAGCAGGCCGGCGTCCTGATGGTCTCGATGGGGATCGAATCGGCCGACCCGGCAATGATGGAAAGACACAAGGCCGGCGTCACGTTGGACGCCGTGCGCGACACGGTGCGCCAGATTCACGCCGCCGGGATGCGCGCCAAGGGCCTGTTCATCTTCGGGATGCCCGGCGAGACGCCGGAGACCGTGAGGACGACCAGCGATTTCATCCTGTCGCTCGAACTCGACGAAATGAACATGACCAAGTTCAGTCCGCTGCACGGGGCGCCGATCTGGGACGAATGCGTCTCCGGCGTTTCCGGCGAGATGATCGAGGACTGGCGCCTGATGAACTGCCTCAATTTTGTCTTCCTGCCGCACGGCTTCAAGTCGCGCGAGGAAATGGACGCGCTGTACAACTGGCACGTCAGGCGCTTCTACGACAGCAAGGCCTATCACCGGCGTTTCGTGAAGCGGCTGTGGGCGCATCGCTGGAGCCTGTGGCATGTCCTCAAGCACCTGCCGGAAACGATCGCCGCCGCCCGCTATTTCAGCGCCAACAAGGAACAACTGGAAAGGGCCAAACGGGAATTCAGGCTGCATCCACGCCAGCCGGTCGGCCTGAAACCCTTCCTCAGCCCGGAATTGCAGGTGGACAATATCGTCGCCATGTCGCCGGTTCGACTCTCGCGGCGGGAAGTGATGAAATCGATCGTGCCGCTGGTTGAGGAAGGCAACGCCTGTTGTCCGCCCCCGGCAGTGCCGGCAACGGTATAATTTTGGCCTTAGGGTGCGATTCAAATTGATGCGCAAAGACATTTTTAGCCATTTTTCCCGTTGACCGCGGCACTGCCGCCGGCATCGGTGGTTGGCGGCAAGGAATCCGGTGCCAGGCCGGGCGACGGCAACTGACTCTTCGCCGCCGTAAGAGAAACTGACAGGCTCGAACTGATGGAAAAGCACGCACAGGGCAGTGATCGTCACGAATGCGACGTTCTGGTAATCGGCGGCGGCCCCGCCGGGTCGACGGTCGCGCCGATGCTGGCGGAAAGGGGTTACCGGGTCGTCCTGCTCGAGAAGGCGCGCCACCCGCGCTTTCACGTCGGTGAGTCGCTGCTGCCGGCCAACCTGCCGCTGTTCGAGCGCATGGGCATCGCCGACGAGGTGAAGGCGATCGGCATGGAAAAGTGGGCTGCCGAATTCGTCTCGCCGCACCACGAGATGCCGCAGTCCTTTCATTTCGCCGACGCCTGGGACAAGTCGATGCCCTACGCCTACCAGGTCAAGCGCGCCGAGTTCGACAACATCCTGATCCGCAACGCCGCAAGAAAGGGCGTCGAGGTTCACCAATCCTGCAAGGCCAGGACGGTCGACTTTCTGCCGAACGACGGTGGCGCCGTGGTTCGCGCGCAGCACGAAGACGGTCGCGAGCAGGAATGGCAGGCGCGCTTCGTCGTCGATGCCTCGGGCCGCGACACCTTTCTGGCCAACCGCTTCCAGATCAAGCAGCGCAACCCGAAACACAACAGTTCGGCGATCTATGGCCACTTTGCCGGCGCCCGACGCCACCAGGGGCAGGCCGAAGGCAACATCACCATCTTCTGGTTCGAGCACGGCTGGTTCTGGTTCATCCCGATGCAGGACGACGTCACCAGCATCGGCATGGTGACCTGGCCGTATTTCATGAAGACACGGGGAAAGCGCAGCGTCGAGCAGTTTCTGCGGGACGGCATCGCCATGTGTCCGGCCCTGGCCGAACGTCTGAAGACGGCAACACTGGTCAATCAAGTCGAAGCAACCGGCAATTTCTCGTACGTTTCGCAGCGCAACCACGGCCCCAACTACCTGCTGCTCGGCGATGCCTATGCCTTCATCGACCCGGTCTTCTCGTCCGGCGTGCTGCTGGCGATGAACAGCGGCGTCATCGGCGCCGAGGCGATCGACACCTGCCTGAGCAAGCCCGCCCAGGCCACAGCCGCACTGAGGCGTTTCGACCAATTGATGAAGCGCGGGCCGAAGGAATTCTCGTGGTTCATCTACCGGGTGACCAACCCGATCATGCGCGATTTTTTCATGCATCCGAAGAACATCTTCCGCGTCAAGGAAGCCCTGCTTTCGGTGCTGGCCGGCGACATCTTCGGCAAGACACCGATCTGGGGGTCGATCCGGATATTCAAGCTGCTTTATTACACCGCCAACGTCTTCCAGCCGAAGCGCGCATTCCTCGGCTGGAAGCGGCGGCGCTTCAACATCCGCCGGGTCGACGATCCGGCGCTGAATTCCGCTTCGTGAATCTCGGCTTTGTTCCCTGCCTGACCGACGCCGATCTGCCTTCAACCTTTGCCGGCCGGGCGGACTGCATCCTCGGCGGCGTCCGCATCGGCGCGCCAAGCGGGTGTCCTGGCCCGGAGTGGCCGCAGCAGTTCATTCCGGCCCCGCTGATCGGCACGGCGACGGACAGTCTGCAGGAAATCTGGCGCTGTGCCACGCCCTGTTCCTCGGGCAGGTTCGCGGACATCGCCTGGCGCCGCGCCGGGCCGGTGCTCTACGGCGTGCTCGAACTGGCGGAGAGCGACTTTCCCGGATCGCCGGCTTGTTCGCCGCTCCAGGCAGCGAGCCAGGAAGCCTATCGCCGCATCTTCCGCTTGCTCGAAGCCCAGGAGTTGCCGCATCTGTGGCGGGTGTGGAATTACCTGGCCGACATCAACCGTGAAACGCATGGGCTGGAGCGCTATCGCCAGTTCAACATCGGCCGCCAGGATGCCTTCCTCGAATTCAGCCGGGGCGCGACCGGGAACGTGCCCGCCGCCTGCGCCATCGGCCTGGCGGGCGGGCCGTTGCGCATCGCCTTCATGGCCGGCAGCGAGGCGGCTGTGGCGCTCGAGAATCCTCGCCAGATCAGCGCCTACGACTATCCGGCCGAATACGGGCCACGCAGCCCGACATTCTCGCGGGCCACTTTGCTTCGCCTGGCACGGCAGGAGATTCTGTTCGTCTCGGGAACGGCCAGCATTCTCGGCCACCGGACGATGCATGGCGGAAATGTCGCGGCCCAGGCGCGGGAATCGTTGACCAACGTTGCCGCCGTGGTTGCCGAGGCGAACCGTCGCGTCCGATCGCTTCCTTACCGGATCGACGAACTGGCTTTCCGGGTCTACCTGCGCCACGCAACCGACTTCGCTACCGTGCGTGCAGTGCTGAACGCGATGCTCGGCGCTGCCGCACCATTCGCCTGCATCGTTGGCGACATCTGCCGTTCCGACCTGCTGGTCGAAATCGAGGCGACGGCCTTGCACAATCTGGAGAGTAAATGATGATGCGTTCCCTTGCGCGTTGCACCAGCCTGATGCTCGCTCTTGCCCTGCCCGCCATTCACGCCCGCGCGGCCGGGGAAAAGCCGTTGTGGGAAATCGGCGCCGGGGTTTCGGCCCTCACCCTTCCCGCCTATCGTGGCTCGGACCAGACCAACAACTTCATCCTGCCGATCCCCTTTTTCACCTACCACGGCGACTTCTTCAAGGCGGACCGCCATGGCATCCGCGGCAGCTTCTTCGATACCGACCGTGTCGATCTGACGGTGAGCCTGGCGCTCTCGCCGCCCATGGGGAGCAATGACATCCCGATACGGACAGGAATGCCCGATCTCAAGGCAACCTTCGAGGTCGGCCCACAGGTCGACCTGACCCTCTGGCGTTCGGAGAACCGAGCCCGCTTTCTCAAGCTGCTGATGCCCCTGCGCGCCGCGCTGACCGTCGAAGGTTCACCAGAGGGTGTCGGCTGGGTATTCAGTCCAACCCTGAACGTCGACATTACCGATCTGCCAGGGATGCCGGGCTGGAATCTCGGGCTGCTGGCCGGGCCGTTGTTCGGCAGCCAGCGCCAGAACGCGTACTACTACTCGGTCGCCCCGCAATACGCAACGCCCGCCCGTCCCGCCTATGAGGCTCCGTCGGGCTACGCCGGCATGCAGTACACGATGGGAATGTCGAAGCGCTTCCCGAACTTCTGGCTCGGCGCCTTCCTGCGCTACGGCAACCTCTCCGGAGCCAGGTTCGAGGACAGTCCGCTGGTCGTGCAGAAGGACACTCTCGGCGCCGGCGTCGCGCTGTCCTGGATCTTCGGCGAGTCGAGCACCCGCGTCATGGTCGATGATTGAGCGCAAGGGCGTTCTCGGATATCTGTGGATCGCCTACGAATATATGGCCATGGTCGCCGGCCTCGGGTTTCTGGCGCTGATCTGCCTGCTGTGGCTGCCCTTCGCGATGATCCTCCGCCTGCTGCTGCCGCGGCGCTGGGGGCAGCCGCTGGGGCGCTTCATGATCATGGCCGGCTTCCGCACCTATCTCGGTTTCCTCAGGCTCTGCTGTGCCTGCCGTTTCGAACTGTCGGCGCTGGACGGCCTACGCCATGAGGGACCGCTGATCGTCGTCGCCAACCACCCGTCGCTGCTCGACGCGGTGATGATTCTCTCGCGCCTGCCGAACGCCGTGTGCGTGATGAAGGCCGGGCTGATGGACAACGTCCTGTTCGGTGCCGCCGCGCGCCTCGCCCGCTACATCCGCAACGACGCGCCCGTGAATCTGATTCTCGACGCCCGCGAGGAGTTGCGGCGCGGCGCGCAGCTGCTCATCTTTCCCGAGGGTACGCGCACCTCGACGTTTCCCGTCGATCCTTTTCTGCCGACAGCGGCAGTGATCGCCGGACGCACCGGGACCCCGTTGCAGGCCCTGTGCATCGCCTTCAGTTCGCCCTACCTGGGCAAGGGCTGGCCGCTCTTCGCCAGGCCGGACCTGCCCCTCGACATCAGTATCCGCCGCGGACGCCGCTTCGCGGCGCAGAAGGACGCCGGCGACCTGACAGTGCAGCTCGAACAATACTTCCGCGCGGAATTGGCCCCTTCCGGAGCGTCGACCGCAACCGGCACGACCGCGTCATGACCCCGGCTTCGCTTAGCCATCTCGTCCTCATTCCCAGCTACAACCCGGGCTCCCGGGTGATCGACACGGTGCTGGCGGCGCGCCGGCAATGGAACCCGGTGTGGATCGTCGTCGACGGCAGCACCGACGACAGCCCCCGGCAACTTCAGGCAATGGCCACAACCGACGATGGTCTGCACGTCATCGTGCTGCCCGAAAATCGCGGCAAGGGCGCAGCAGTGCTGGAAGGCATCACGCGCGCCGTCGCTGCCGGGTACACCCACGCCCTGACCATGGATTCCGATGGCCAGCATCCGGCCGACCTGATTCCCGCGTTCATGGACGTTTCGCAGGCCCATCCCGAAGCAATGGTGCTCGGCAAGCCGGTCTTCGCCGCCGATGCACCGGCGCTGCGCGTCAATGGCCGCAAGGTGTCGAACGGCTGGGCCAATCTCGAAACGCTGTGGATGGGTATCGGCGACTCGCTCTACGGGTTCCGTGTCTACCCGATCGCGCCACTGGTGCGCGTGATGACGGCCAACCGCTGGATGCGCCGCTTCGATTTCGATCCGGAGGCGGTCGTCCGCCTGTGCTGGGCCGGCGTCAGGCCGGTCAACATCGCCGCCCCGGTGCGCTATTTCCGCGCCGATGAAGGCGGCGTTTCGCATTTCCGCTACCTGCGCGACAACCTGCTGCTGACCTGGATGCATACCCGTCTTTTCGTAGGCTTCCTGCTGCGCCTGCCGCTGCTCTTGCTGCGCCGGTTGCGATGAACACGACCGAAATCTTCCTGATCGCGATGGCGATCATCTTCACCGTCCCCTGGCTGATCTGGCGTCTCGGGCGCACCGACTACTACGCGCCGCTCGTCGTCGTCCAGATCATCGCCGGCATCCTGCTCGGGCCGGGCATCCTCGGCCGCTTTTTCCCGGATTACTACGCCTTCGTCTTTACCGCGCCGGTGGTGCAGTCGTTGAACGGGATCGCGTGGTGGGCGGTCATGCTCTTCGTCATGATCGCCGGCATCGAGCTCGATCTCAAGAAGGCTTGGGCTCACCGCCGCGAGAGCTCGATTTCCGCCGGTCTGGCCCTCGGCACTCCGCTGCTTTTCGGCTGCATCGCCGCCGCCGTCCTCCTGCTCCAGGACGGCTGGATGGGGCCGCAGGCCCTGACCTGGCAGTTCGTTCTCGGCGTCGGCATGGCCTGCGCGGTCACCGCGCTGCCGATCCTGATCCTGCTCATGGAAAAGCTCGATATCTTGCGTCAGCCGATTGGCCAGCGCATCCTGCGCTACGCCAGCCTCGACGACATCGCCATCTGGGGGGTGCTGGCGCTGATCCTGATGGACTGGGGCCGGGTCGGCAAGCAGATCGCCTTCCTTGCTGCCTTCGCCGTGCTCGGCTACGGTTTCCGGCGCCTGATGCTCCGGCTGGCTGAGCGCGATCGCTGGCACGTCGCACTGATCTGGTTGGCTGCGTGTTCATTCGGCGCCGACTGGGCAGGCCTCCATTTCATGGTCGGCGCCTTCCTCGCCGGGGCGATCATCGAGTCCGACTGGTTCGACCAGGAGCGCATGGACCTGTTGCGTCACCATGTCCTGCTGGTCATCATGCCGGTCTTCTTCCTGAGCACCGGTCTGCGCACCAACTGGACAATGGGTGGCGAAGCGGTATTCGTCGCCGCGGGGCTTCTCCTCGTCGCCTCGGTCTCCGGCAAGCTGATCGGCGTCCGGATCGCCGGCAGAGTCCTCAACTGGGCGCCCGGCGAAGCCGGCATCATCGGCTGGCTGCTGCAGACCAAGGCGCTGATCATGATCATCTTTGCCAACATCCTGCTCGACAAGCAGATCATCACCAGCGAAGCCTTCACCGCACTGCTGCTGATGGCAATCGCCAGCACCATGCTCACGGTGCCGATGGTGGCACCCAGGCTGGCACGGATGAAGGAAATCCTGCAGCGCGCCTCGTGAACAGGTAGCGCGAACCTGTCCCGAACTTATGCGGTCGACGCCGAAAATAGGGCGAAACAGCTGCCCGCACCGGACAACATTCCGCCTCGGGCGCGAATTGCTGACTGCCGCAGCTTACCTGGCGATATCGAGCAATTCGACTTCGAAAATCAGCGTCGAACCCGGCGGAATCCCTGGAACATTCTGGTTGCCATAAGCCAGATTGGGCGGGCAGACCAGTTTGGCCTTGCCACCGACCTTGATCTTCTGCACACCTTCGGTCCAGCAGGGAATCACCCGGGTCAGCGGAAAGGTCGCCGGCTGCCCGCGCTTGTACGAGCTGTCGAACTCCTGGCCATTTTCGAGCGTGCCGCGATAATGGACCTTGACCGTGTCGCTCACCTTCGGGTTGGCGCCCGTGCCTTCCTTGAGGGTGGTGATGCCGATCCCGGAAGCGGTCTTTTCTTCCCTGGGTTCGGCGGCCCGGGCCTGAAACGTGAGAGCGAGCAGAAGAGCGACCGAGGAGGTGACCAGTTTGTTCATGACTCTGCCTTTGCGAAGGTTGGAAATCGCATGCCGGATGCGGTGGCGCCATTGTGCCGCAAAACTTGCCGTACCGGCACCGGCATGCGCGCGCTGGCAGGGGTTCGCCCAACCTCAACAGGCATGCATTGCCGCCGGTCGTGCCGACAGCGGCGAGCGATGGCACGGAATCGCGGTATCCGAGACCTCGTGGAGTTCAATATCCCAGTGCCTGAGTGCCTGGGCGACGAGACCGGCCTCGCCACCAGTCAGGCAGCGGTCGGCATTCACGATGTCGAGGATCGCGCGAACAATCTTCCTTTGCAGCGCCGGGTCACGGATTTCGTCGAGCAGCAGGCTCATGGTGCCTGAATCGAGTCCGAGTTGCCCGTTTGGCATGCGGTTGGCGCTGATCAGCAGATCTTCGCAATAGTCCGCGAGGACCTTGGCGAAGCGACCGGAGTCGAGTCCGATCCGGTCGATGATGCCGTGGCGCTCCAGCGTCTTCATCTCGCCGGAATCGATGGCGCCATCGGCCATCAAGGCAATGGCTACCGCCCGACCCATCGCTTCGGGACTATTGGTGGTGTAGTGGCGCATGGTAATTCTCCTTGATCTTGGTATGACGTTGATGCCCCGACTTCGGGGACGACGCCAATATGCCTACCCGAATCAGTTAAATCAAATTAAACTATTTGCAAATTATCATTTGTCAGAACTTATATATGCCCCGCCGCCGGATCACCTTTCGCCAGCTTGAAACCTTCGCCGAAGTCGCTCGCCAGCAGAGCTTTACCAGGGCTGCCGAAGCCCTGCACCTGACCCAGCCGGCAGTCTCGATCCAGATCCGCCAGATCGTCGAAACGATCGGCCTGCCGCTCTTCGAGCAAAATGGCCGGGAAATCGCGTTGACCGCAGCGGGCGAGGAGTTGCTGACCACCGTCCACGATCTCGACGACGCGTGGAATCGCTTCGAATCGGCCATCGACGATCTCAAGGGCTTCAAGCGCGGCAAACTGCGCGTCGGCCTGGTAACCACGGCCAAGCATTTTCTGCCGCGCATGCTGGGCGACTTCTACCGGCGCTATCCGGACATCGACATCCAACTGGAGATCGCCAACCGGCAAGGGATCGTCGAGCGCCTGCTCGGCAACCAGGACGACCTTTACGTGATGTCCTACCCTCCGACGAATCTCGACATCGTCAGCCAACCCTTCCTCGACAACGAATATGTCGTGCTGGCGCCCGAAGCGCACTGGGCTGTCGGTAAGGCGCTGACTTTGCAGGAACTCGCAACCGAGCCTTTCCTGCTGCGCGAGCAAGGATCGGGTTCGCGCCACGTCATCGACCAGCACATGCGCGACACCGGCGTCCAGTTGAAGGTCCGGCTGTCGCTGGCGAGCAACGAGGCGATCCGCGAACTCGTCGCCAGCGGCATGGGACTGACCGTGCTGTCGCGCCAGGCGCTCGGCGACAGACCCGGACACGATGGCCTTGCCATTCTCGACGTCGCCGGCTTCCCGCTGAAACGCCAATGGAACGTCGTCCACCTGCGCGGCAAGGTGCTCTCATTGCCGGCCAGGGCCTTTCTCGCCGACCTGTTGCGCAGCGCCGCCGCCGGCGGCCGAACTTCTCCGGCCTGACAGACTCGAATTGACATGGCGCAACGACATCGCCGTTGTTGCCGCGACCGGGAAGGAAACGATCATGGAAAGACCCGTACACAACATGAGCAACCTCTTCGCTCAGCTTGGCCAGGCCAACGACGAGGCAGCGATTGCGGAATTCATCGAAACGCATCGCCCGCTACCTGGCGGCGTCCAACTCCACGAAGCGGCATTCTGGACACCCTCGCAGGCAGCTCTCCTGCGCGAAGCGCTGCTTGACGACGCCGACTGGGCCGAAGTCGCCGACGAACTGAACGCCGAACTGCGCGCCCGGCGCTAGGTCCGGCACCCGCGATGACGCGACTGGAGAAAGACTCGTTCGGCCACATCGCGGTTGCGGTCGACCGTCTGTGGGGAGCACAAACGCAGCGCTCGCTGGAACACTTCGCGATCTCGACCGAGCGCATGCCGGACGAACTGATCCACGCCCTGGCGCTGGTCAAGGCCGCCTCCGCGAGGACAAATATGGAACTCGGCCTGTTGCCGGCAGACAAGGCACGCGCCATCATGGTCGCCGCCGATGAAGTCGCGGGTGGCGGTCACGCGGGTGGATTCCCGCTTTCGGTCTGGCAGACCGGCTCCGGCACGCAGACCAACATGAACGTCAACGAGGTGCTGGCCAACCGCGCCTCGGAACTGCTCGGCGGCGCGCGCGGCAGCGAACGCCTGGTGCATCCCAACGACGAGGTCAATCGCGGCCAGTCGTCGAACGACATCTTTCCCACCGCCATGCACGTGGCGGCGGCGATCGGCATCAGCCAGCGCGTGCTGCCGGCGCTGCGCCGCCTCAAGACCACGCTGTCCGGCAAGGCGGCGGCCTTCGCCGACATCGTCAAGATCGGCCGCACCCACCTGCAGGACGCGACACCGCTCTCGCTCGGCCAGGAATTCTCCGGCTACGTTGCCCAGCTGCACCACGCCGAGGAAGTCATCACCGCCACCCTGCCTTCGCTGCACCCGCTGGCGGTCGGCGGCACCGCGGTCGGCACCGGGCTCAACACCCATCCCGAATTCGGCGCCCGCGTCGCCGCCGAGCTGGCCGCGCGCAGCGGCCTGCCCTTCGTCAGCGCCGCCAACAAGTTCGCCGCGCTGGCCGCCAACGACGGCTTCGTCGCCGCCCACGGCGCGCTGAAGACGCTGGCCGTGGCGCTGATGAAGATCGCCAACGACGTCCGCTGGCTGGCTTCCGGCCCGCGTTCCGGGCTCGGCGAGATCACCATCCCGGAAAACGAGCCGGGCAGCTCGATCATGCCCGGCAAGGTCAACCCGACCCAGTGCGAGGCGCTGACCATGCTCTGCTGCCAGGTCATGGGCAACGACGTGGCGATCGGCATCGGCGGCGGCGCCGGCAATTTCGAACTCAACGTCTTCAAGCCGCTGCTCGCCCACAACATCCTGCACAGCATCCGCCTGCTGGCCGACGGCATGGACAGCTTCGAGCGCCACTGCGCGCGCGGCATCGCCGCCAACCGCGAACGCATCGGCGAGCTGATGGAACGCTCGCTGATGCTGGTCACCGCCCTGGCGCCGCACATCGGCTACGACAAGGCCGCCGAAATCGCCAAGCGCGCCAGCCACGAGGGCACCACGCTGAAGGCCGCCGCCCTCGCCTCGGGCTACGTGACGGCCGACGACTTCGCGCGCTGGGTGGTGCCGGCCGACATGATCCATCCGGGCCTCGACTAGCCCGGCGACTTCCCACTAGAAGGAGAACCACCATGAAAAACCGCCCCCACTTCGCCCCGCTGCTCGCGCTGGCGCTCGCATTCCCGCTCACCGCCCTGGCCCAGGAAGGCTCGGTCAGCATCAGCGCACCGGCCGACGGTGCCAAGCTGCAGGCCGCGGCCGACAACCGCGTAACCTACGAAATCGTTCCCGGCCCGAAGGGCGACCACAGCCACCTCTACGTCGATGGCAAGGAAATCGCCGTCCTGCGCGAACTGAAAGGCAGCGCACCGCTCAAGACGCTGGCCGCCGGCCCGCATGAAGTCTGCGTCAAGGTGGTGAACAAGAACCATACGCCGATCGGCGTCGAGAAGTGCGTCAAGGTCACGGTCGAATGACGGCGGCCTGAACCCCCTTTTCCGCGCGCAGCGACCGTGGACCCGCAGAACCTGGCCTACGCCCTGATCCAGCTGGCGCACAACTTCGGCGCCGTGGCGGTCGTCGGCGGCGCCGTCGCTGCACGCTGGCTGGTCCGCGATACCCCGGCGACCCAGCGCCAGTTGGCCTGGCTGGTGTTCGGCGGCTGGCTGGCGCAAGCCGCCAGCGGCGCCAGCTTCGGCGCCGTCAGCTACCACTTCTACGGCCAGTTCCCCGACATCCACGCCATCGCCCGCGGCGCGCTGTTCATCAAGCTGGCCTGCGCGGCTGCCGGCGTGCTTCTGGCCACTATCTACCTCCAGCGCGCCGCCGACTGGGTGCCTGCCAGACGCGGCACGGTGTGGACCCTGCTGCTCGTCCTCGGCATCACCGCCCTCTCGTCCGCCGCCTTCCTGCGCTGGTTCGCTTGAGAATTCGCACCGGTTGCGGTCGACCGTAAAAAAAGGGGGAATTTCGTGGAAATCACGCAACCGGCTTTTCCAGCCAAGACAACTCGGATTCAAGTCATAAATCAGTCGATCCATATGGATCATGGGAACCTGCGGACGGTCACTGGCAGGAGTGGTCGCAAACGCAACCTCGTGCGAACCGATATTAAGGGTGGGCGGTTTTAAGTGCGAAGTGCAACGAGTTGATGATGATGCTGAAAGAAGTCGA
>ERZ724507.399-NODE-399-length-19757-cov-5.464775_pt1 | contig 19757 bp, 21 predicted proteins | sample MGYA00376040_ERZ724507 | MGnify/ENA primary metagenome ERZ724507 (study PRJEB28724, sample SAMN07190883) | activated sludge metagenome | isolation source: activated sludge of sewage treatment plant in Hong Hong | place: Hong Kong | collected 2016-03-17 ...
CGTCGAGCGTCGACGCCGAGAGCCTGCAGGCGGCTGCGCTGGTCGGGCACCAGGTGATGGTGGCCGGCAGCGGCATCCAGCTGACCGACGCCGGTGCCGTTGGTGGTGTGGAACTTGGTGCAAACGCTGATCAGGTCACGGTGACGATCAAGGATGCCAACGGGCTGGTGATCAACACGGTCAATCTCGGCCGCATGGATGCCGGACTGCACAACTTCACATGGGACGGCAAGAACGACGCCGGCGTACGGGCCGTCAATGGCAGCTACAGCATCTCGGTTTCCGCCACGCGCGGCAGCGCGAAGGTCACGGCCACCGGCCTGCAACTGGCCGGTGTGCAGAACATCAACCGCAGCACCCAGGGCGTTTCGCTGAACCTCGGCACACTCGGCCTGGTCACGCTGAACGACATCAAGCAGATTTTCTGAGCAGGAGAGAACAATGGGCTTCCAACAGGGATTGAGCGGTCTCAACGCATCATCGAAGGCGCTGGACACGATCGGCAACAACATCGCCAACTCCGGCACCGTCGGCTTCAAGGCCGGATCAACGCAATTCTCCGACGTGTTCGCCGCGTCGCTCAACGGCGCCGGCGCGACGCCGATCGGCCTGGGCGCGCGCGTGGCGACCGTGGTGCAGCAATTCACCCAGGGCAACATCTCGGTGAGCAACAACCCGCTCGACCTGGCCATCAACGGCGGCGGTTTCTTCCAGGTCGACGACGGCCTGGGCGGTACGGAATACTCGCGGAATGGTCAGTTCCAGCTCGACAAGAACGGCTATATCGTCAACGCTGGCGGCAAGCAGCTGAAGGGCATCATGGCGGTGAACGGCGTTGTCTCTCCGGGCAGCCCGAACGTGCCGCTTCGCCTGTTCAACCCAAGCCAGAGCTTGACGGGTTCTCCGCAGGCGACAGGCACCAGCACCGGTGCTACGGGCGTCCAGGCCAACATCAACCTTGATTCGCGCGTCGCATCCATCGCAGTGCCGTTCAATTACGCGGACCCGACGACGTATAACCAATCGACCGCGGTGACGGTCTACGACAGCATCGGCAATCCGCACACGTATTCGATGTATTTCGTCAAGACCGGCGCCAATGCCTGGGATGTCTATTCGACACTGACCAACCCGTCCGGCGCCGTGCCGACATTCACCAACCTCGGCCTCGCCGGCTCGCTCGGTTTCAGCACCTCGGGAGCGATCACGTCGGCTCCCATTGCCGAAACGGCGACGGCGGCGCAACTGGGCTACGCCGGTGCCGTGAATGCCATGGCATTCAACCTCGACTTCACGGGCAGCACACAGTTCGGCTCGGCCTTTGCGGTGAATACGCTGGTGCAGGACGGCTATGCGGCCGGCACCCTGGCCGGTTTCACGGTCGGATCGGACGGCACCGTGCTGGGCAACTATACCAATGGCCAGTCGACCGTGGTCGGCCAGGCCGTGCTCGCCACGTTCCGCAATCCGCAGGGGCTGCAGCCTCTGGGCAACAACCTGTGGGCGGCGACGCCGGACAGCGGGTCCTCGATCCTCGGTACGCCCGGATCGTCGGGCCAGTTCGGCGTGATCCAGTCGGCCGCGCTCGAGGATGCCAACGTCGACCTGACGGCGGAACTGGTGAGCATGATCACGCAGCAACGCGTCTATCAGGCCAATGCGCAGACGATCAAGACGCAGGACAGCATCCTGCAGACCCTGGTCAACCTGCGCTGATTCCCGGCCCTGACGAAACGACGAAGAGCGCAGCGATCGGAGCCAGGCGATGGACCGTTTGATCTACACCGCGATGACCGGGGCCAGCCAGACGCTGAGCCGGCAGGCGGCTGTCGCCCACAACCTCGCCAATGTCTCCAGTACCGGCTACCGTGCCGAGGAAAACCGGCTGATGGCGGTGCCGGTGGTGTCCCAGGCTGTACAGAAGGGATTGCCCACTCGCGCCTTCGCCATCCATGCCAGCACCGGGTCCGACTTCAGCTCCGGACCGATGATGAGTACCGGTCGCGCCACCGATATCGCCATCCAGGGTCCCGGCTGGTTCGCGGTTCAACTGCCGGACGGCTCCGAAGCCTATACCCGCAACGGCAGTTTCGAAATCAGCGAGAACGGTGTCCTGCAGACGCACAACGGCCTTCCCGTGCAGGGCGACGGCGGCCCGATCACGATTCCGCCCGAGGTCCAGATCAGTGTTGGCCGCGACGGCACGCTGTCGGCGATCCCGGAAACCGGAGCGCGCAATGCCGTCAATACCATCGGTCGCCTGAAACTGGTGAATCCGAATGCAGCCGATCTCGTGCGCGGCGATGACGGCTACTTCCGTCTGCGCGATGGCGGCGGCGCGGCACTGGACGAGAGCGTCAAGGTCGTCTCGGGCAACCTCGAGGGCAGCAACGTCAATGCCGCCGAGCAGATGGTGACGATGATTTCACTGGCACGCCAGTTCGAGATGCAGATGAAGGCGATCTCGAGCGCGGAAGCCAATGACCGGGCGGCGACGCAGGTCATGGCCTCGCTGTAGTAGGAGGGCGGGACAGATGGGCAACGGACGCGGCAGGAAGCACCAAGGAGAGGGAACATGGGTTTTGCACTGAGTCTCAGCGGCCTGAATGGCGCCGCGCGGGCGATCGACGTGATCGGCAACAACATCGCCAATTCGGAAACCGTCGGCTTCAAGTCCTCGAAGGCCCGCTTCGCCGACGTCCTCGCCGCGTCGCTGCCCGGCGACCTCCCCACCGTCCAGGTAGGGTCCGGGGTGAGCACCGCGATCGTACGCCAGCAGATGACGGAAGGCACCCTCAGCGTCAGCGACAACCCCCTCGACATGGCCATCACCGGGCTGGGCTTCTTCCGGCTCAACACCGGTGGCGAGATCACCTACTCGCGCGACGGCCAGTTCCGCCTGGTCTACGATGCGGCGACGCCGAACAAGCTGCTCCTGGTCAATCGCACCGGTGCGAACGTGACCGGCTATCCGGCCAGCTACTCGACGGATCCGCTGGGCACGATAGACACCACCGCGCTGCCGCAGAACGTGGCGATCGACACCACGATGCCGGGGGCGGCCACCACCACCGTGGCGCTGTCGGCCAACCTCGATTCCCGCGACGTGGCTCCGGTCGTGCCCTTCAGCGCCGGCAACCCGCAGAGCTACAACGCGACGACGATGGCCACGGTCTACGACGGAACCGGCGCCACACACGACCTGCGCATGTACTTCGTTCGCTCGGCTCCGGGCAATCTCTGGCAGATGTATTCGACCATGGACGGTGGGGCCGCCAGCGGCCCGGTGGCGCTCAGTTTCGATACCGCCGGCAAGATGCAGACCGCCATGCCGCTGGCCGGACAAACGTACACGCTCGGTGGCGGAGGCAGCCTGACGCTCGCCCTCGATTTCTCCGGCATGGTCCAGTACGGGCAGCTCTTCAGCGTCGATGCGATGACGCAGGACGGCTACGGCGTCGGCAGCATCGACAGCGCGAGCGGATTCAGCGTTGGTGCCGACGGCATCATCCAGGGCCAATACACGAATGGCCAGGTGCGCCGGGTCGGCCAGATCGTCCTCGCCAACTTCGTCAATCCCGATTCCCTCATCAATATCGGCGACGGCCAATGGTCGGAAAACCTGGATCCTGTTTCGGGTTCGGGCAAGGTCACGCTCAGCGTGCCGGGCGGCGCCGGACTTGGCGCGCTGCAGGGTGGGGCCGTCGAGCAGTCGAACGTCGACCTCAGCACCGAACTGGTTGCGCTGATCGAGCAGCAGCGCAATTACCAGGCCAGCGCGCAGACCTTCAAGATCCTCGACCAGGTGCTGCAGGACCTGGCCAACATCCGCTGATCACGACCCGCCGGGAGTAGCCGCACATGATACGTTCGCTCTGGATCGCCAAGACAGGCCTCGACGCCCATCAAACCTCGATGGACGTGATCACGAACAACCTCGCCAACGTCAGTACCAACGGCTTCAAGCGTTCGCGGCCCATCTTCGAGGACCTGCTGTACCAGACGCTGCGCCAGCCCGGCGCGGCTTCGTCGCAGACCTCGACCATCCCGTCCGGCCTCATGCTCGGTACCGGCGTGCGAACGGTGGCAACGGAACACATCTTTACCCAGGGCACGATACAGCGTACGGACAACCCGCTCGACCTGGCGGTCCAGGGGAACGGTTTCTTCCAGCTGCAGATGCCCGACGGCACCCTGGCCTACACGCGCGATGGCTCCTTCACCAAGGATGCCAACGGCCAGATCGTTTCGGCCAACGGCTATCCGCTGAGCCCGGCGCTGACGATTCCTTCGACGGCACTCAGCGTCTCGGTCTCGCGCGACGGCATCGTCAGCATTACCCAGGCCGGCGTCGCGGCGCCGACGCAAATCGGCAACATCCAGCTGGCCACCTTCGTCAACAACGGTGGCCTGCAGAGCATCGGCGAGAACCTGTTCATCGAGACGGCCTCGTCGGGGACGCCGACGCCGAACACCCCGGGCAGCAACGGCTCCGGCCTGCTCAACCAGGGCTACGTCGAGACCTCCAACGTCAACGTCGCCGAGGAGCTCGTCAGCATGATCGTCGCCCAGCGCGGCTACGAGATGAATTCGAAGGCCATCACGACCTCCGATCAGATGCTTTCACGACTTACCCAGATGTAAGGACCGCATCATGAGAAGCCTCCTCAAACTCCTTGCGCTCCCCGTGCTGCTGGCCGGGTGCGTCACCACCACGCCGCCGACGGCGGTGCACCAGCCGATGACCGTGCGGCCGGAAGCCCGCCCGGCGATCACGCCCAGCAGCGGCGCCATTTACAACGTCGCCACGGCAAGGCCGCTGTTCGAGGACCGTCGCGCCCGCTTCGTCGGCGACACGCTGATCATCAACATCCAGGAAAAAGTGCAGGCCTCGAAGAAATCCGAGAACAAGACCACGCGCAGTTCCACGGTCGATGTCAGCGTGCCGACCATCGTCGGCATGCCGTTCAAGGGTGCTCAAGGCACTGCGCTGTCGGCAACCGACACCAACAATTTCGACGGCAAGGGCGAAAACACTTCCTCCAATGACTTCACCGGCACCATCACCGTCACCGTCATCGAGGTCTATCCGAATGGCAACCTGCTCGTCTCCGGAGAGAAGCAGATCGGCCTCAAGGAGGGCGAGGAGTTCATCCGCTTCTCCGGGGTCGTGAATCCGAATACGGTCACCGCAGCGAATACAGTGACCTCGACCCAGGTCGCCGACGCCCGCATCGAGTACAAGGCCAATGGCTTCATCGACTCGGCGCAGGTGATGGGATGGCTGGGCCGCTTCTTCCTGACTTTCCTGCCCTTCTAGGGAGTCCGTCATGTCACGCATCGAAAAGAGCTTCCTTGCCTTCCTCTGGCTCCTGGCCGCCCTGCTGGTCGTCGATACGGCGCGTGCCGAGCGGATCAAGGACCTCGCCTCGGTCGCCGGCGTACGCAACAACCAGCTCGTCGGCTATGGCGTCGTCGTCGGCCTCGACGGAAGCGGCGACCAGACCACGCAGACGCCCTTCACCGTGCAGAGCATGATCAGCATGCTCTCGGCGATGGGCATCAACCTGCCGCCCGGCCAGTCGCTGCAGTTGAAGAACGTCGCTGCGGTCATGGTCACGGCCAATCTGCCGCCCTACGCGCGGACCGGGCAGGCGATCGACATCACCGTGTCCTCGATCGGCAACGCCAAGAGCCTCAAAGGCGGCACGCTGATCCTGACCCCGCTCAAGGGTGCCGACGGCCAGGTCTATGCGATGGCGCAGGGCAACGTGGTGGTGGTCGGCGCCGGTGCCTCGGGAGCCGGATCGAAGGTCGCCGTCAATCACCTTTCTGTGGGCCGCATTGCCGGCGGCGCCACGGTGGAGCGCGAGGTGCCGATGCCGCTGGGACAGGGCGAATTCGTCAACCTCGAACTCAACACGACCGATTTCGGCACCGCCCAGCGCATCGTCCAGGCGGTCAACAAGGCCATGCCCGGCATTGCCAGTGCCGCAGACGGTCGCCAGATACGGCTGCGGGCGCCGACGAACATCGACGAGCGCGTGAGCTTCCTCAGCCGCATCGAGAGCATCGAGGTCACTCCGGTGCGCATGGCCGCCAAGGTGATCGTCAATAGCCGGACAGGCTCGGTGGTGATGAACCAGGCCGTCCTCCTCGACAGTTGCGCGGTGGCCCACGGCAACCTCTCGGTTTCGGTCAGTACCGAGAACGCCGTCAGCCAGCCCGGTGCGCTGTCGGGCGGTCAGACGGCCGGCGTCGCCAATGCCCAGATCGAGATCAAGCAGGAGGGCGGCGCCCTGATGAACGTGCGGGGCGGCGCCAACCTGGCGGAGATCGTCAAGGCCCTCAATACCCTGGGCGCCAATCCGCAGGATCTCACCGCCATCCTCCAGGCGATGAAGTCGGCGGGCGCGCTGCGCGCCGAGCTCGAGATCATCTGAATCCTGCCTAAGGGCGGCTTTTGCCGCCCTGCTTCCGGCAACGCGATGGCGTGCGGCATGGGATGCTCGCGGGCGACATGAGCAACGGCAAGGACATGGTCGGCAGCGCGGCGACGCCCAACGTCTTCGACGTCGGCGGCCTGTCTGCGCTCAAGCGCCAGGCAAAAGCCGGCGATCCGGCGGCGAACAAGGTCGTCGCCCGCCAGTTCGAGGCGCTGTTCCTGCAGATGGTGCTCAAGTCGATGCGCGAGGCCACGCCGCGCGACGGCCTGTTCGACAGCGACCAGTCACGCATGTACGAATCGCTGCTCGACCAGCAACTGTCGCAGGTAATGAGCGGAACCGGGCGCGGTACGGGTCTGGCCGCCATGATCGAAGCCCAGTTGTCGCGGCAGAACCTTCCGCCTCAGCCGCTGGGCGACATGCCGCTCGGCGGACGTACCACACCCTTCATGCCGCTGCGCCGCGATTCCGGCTTGCCGCTGCCCGCGGGTAGCGGGCAGGTGCCGGCACCTGTGGCGCCCGGGGCGGCCGCGCCGGGCGCGCGAGCGACCAGCAGCGCGGTCGATTCCGCCACGCAGCGCGGTTTCGTCGATCGGCTGCTGCCGGCGGCCTCCGCCACCGAAGTCGCGACCGGCATCCCGGCACATTTCCTGGTTGCCCAGGCGGCGCTGGAGACCGGGTGGGGGCGCTCCGAACTGAGGCGCGCGGACGGCAGTCCGAGCTACAACATATTCGGCATCAAGGCCGGGGCGGATTGGCGTGGTGCGTCGCTGGAGGCAGCCACCACCGAGTACGTCGGTGGCGTTGCCCAGGCCCGTGTCGAACGCTTCCGCGCCTATTCCAGCTATGAGGAGGCGTTCCGCGACTACGCGGCGCTGCTCTCTGCCAGCCCGCGCTACGCCGGGCTGCTCGGCACCCAGGAGGCGGACCGCTTCGCGCGCGGCCTGCAGGCGGCCGGCTATGCCACGGATCCGCAGTACGCCGCCAAGCTCGAACGCATCATCGGCGGCCCGGCGTTGCGCAAGGCCCTGACGGGCTGAGGTTTCTCCGACGGCTGGCACGTCGGTTGCTCTACTTGTACTGAACCCTCAACCGACGGCAATTCTTGCCGTTAACCGGGTTCTATCGCGGAGCGACCATGAGCCTCTTCAGTACCAGCGTCAGCGGCCTCAATGCAGCCCAGGTCGGGATGCTGACCACCAGCCACAACATCGCCAACGCCTCGACGCCCGGCTACAACCGCCAGGTCATCGTCCAGGGTAGCAACGTGCCGCTGTTCTCGGGCGCCGGCTTCCTCGGCCAGGGCACGCATGTGCAGACCGTGCAGCGCGTCTATGACCAGTTCCTCGGCCGCCAGGTGCTCAGCGCCGAGGCCGGTGCCGCCGAGATGGACAGCTACCTTTCGCAAATCAGGCAGATAGACAACCTGCTGGCGGATTCCAGCGCCGGGCTTTCGCCGGCTCTGTCCGACTTCTTCAAGGGCGTGCAGGATGTCGCCGCCAATCCGGCATCGGTTGCCGCGCGTCAATCCATGATTTCCATGGGCCAGGCCCTCGTCGCGCGCTTCCAGGCGCTCGACCAGCGGCTGTCGGAGATTCGTGACGGCACCAACCAGCAAATCTCCGCGCAGATCACGCAAATCAATACCTTCAGCACGCAGTTGGCGGACATCAACCAGCGCATCATTCTTGCCAAGGCTGGCGCAGCCAACCAGGAACCGAACGACCTGCTCGACCAGCGCGACAAGATGCTGCAGGACCTCAACAAGCTGGTACGGGTCACCACGGTGACCCAGAGCGACGGCAGCTTCAATGTCTTCATCGGCAACGGGCAGCCGCTGGTGGTGGGCAACCAGGCATATCAACTGCAGGCGGTGCAGTCGCCGGAAGATTCGGAACGGACGACGGTGGCTATGCTTGGCGTCGGCGGCACGTCGCTGATCCTGCCCGAGTCGCAGATCAGCGGCGGCAGCCTTGGCGGGCTGCTCGGCTTCCGCAGCCAGACGCTCGACATGGCGCAGAACTCGTTGGGGCGCATCGCTCTCACGCTCGCGCAGAACTTCAACGACCAGCACCGGCTCGGCCAGGACCTGACGGGCGCGCTGGGCACCAGCTTCTTCAGCATGGCGACGCCTACCGTGATCGCCAACTCGCTCAACACCGGCGCCGGCGCGCCCGCCGTCAGCCTGAACGGCGCCACCATAGATCGCCTGACGACCAGCGACTACCGGCTCACCTACCTCGGCCCCGGCAGCTACCAGCTGACGCGCCTGTCCGACAACACCGTGCAGAGTTTCGCCGCGCTGCCGCAGACGATCGAGGGCATGACCATCGCGGCCGGCACCTGGGTGCCGAACGCCAACGACAGCATCATGATCGAGCCGACGCGAACCGGTGCCCGCAACATTGCGCTGGCGTTCTCCGATCCGCGCCAGATTGCCGCCGCTGCGCCGATCCGCACTTCGGCAGCGCTGGCCAACACCGGCACGGCGGCCATCGATGCCGGCAGCATCACCTCCACGGCCAGCCTTCCCCTCGGCGGAACGGTGACCCTGACCTACAACAGCGCTACTTCGCAATTCGTGGTCACCGGCCCGATCGCAGCGGGTCCCTTTGCCTATGTCTCCGGCCAGCCGATCAGTTTCGGCGGCATGACCGTTACGGTCAGCGGGAATCCGGCAAACGGCGACCAGTTCACCATTACGAACAACAGCGCCGGCGTGGCCGATGGCCGCAATATTGCGTTGCTCGGCGCGCTGCAGACGCGCAGCACTATGGGGGGCAGCGCTACGTCGAGTCCGACGGCGACCTACCAGTCGTCCTATGCGCAGATCGTCAGCGCAGTGGGCAGCAAGGCGAACGAAGTCGAAGCGATCGGTGCCGCCCAGCAGGGGCTGGCCGACCATGCGACGTCGGCGCTGCAGTCGCTTTCGGGAGTGAATCTCGACGAGGAGGCGGCGAACCTGCTCAAGTACCAGCAGGCCTATCAGGCCTCGGCGAAAGTCCTCGCGATCGCCGGCACATTGTTCGACCAGATTCTGCAGATCGGCCAGTGAACGGCCGGTGCGGACGGAGGTAAGTCATGCGTGTCAGTAGCGGAATGATTTTCGACGCCGGGGTGACCGGCATCAACCGGAAGACGGAATCGCTGCTCCACCTGCAGCAGCAGATCTCGGCCGGGCGCCGCATCCTGTCGCCGAGCGACGATCCGGTGGCGGCGGCGCGCGCCCTCGAGCTTACCCAGTCGGACGACGTCATCAAGCAGCTGACGCAGAACCAGGACAGCGCGAAGCAGACACTCGGACTCGAGGACGGCCAACTGGCCAGCGTCGGTGACGTCCTCGGGCGCATCCGCGAACTCGCCGTGCAGGCCGGCTCCACCAACCTGTCGACGACTTCGCGCAACGGCATTGCGGTCGAACTTCGCTCCCGCTTCAGTGAACTTCTCGGCCTCGCCAATGCGGCGGACGGCACCGGGCAACACATGTTCGCCGGGTATCAGGGTGCGGTACAACCCTTCGGCGGTTCCGTGGACAACCTGATCGCCGGCGGCGAAATCGTCTATCAGGGCGATGACGGCCAGCGCACGCTGCAGGTTGCGCCCAGTCGCTACCTCGAAGTCAGCGACTCCGGCAATGACGTGTTCAAGCGCATCCGCAGCGGCAACGGCTACTTCGCCACCGACTACGCGGCCGGCAATACCGGTACCGGCGTCGTCTCGGCCGGGTCTGTCACCAACCCGGCGACCTGGAACGCGGCGACCACCAAGAACCTGTCCCTCCGCTTTACGGTGACCGGAGCGGTCACCACCTACGACATCGTCGACACCGCGACCGGCAATTCGCTGCTTACGGGTGGCGCTGCCCCGGCGCCGCTTGCCAGCCAGCGGACCTACCAGAGCGGCCAGCCCATCGTGCTGACCTCGCAGGGCGCCGAGCCGCCGTTCGACCTGGGCGCCACCGTCGGCGTCAGCGGAAATCCGGCCAGCGGCGACAGCTTCTCGATCGCGCCGAGCAGTTCGCAAAGTATCTTCAAGACGCTTGCCAACCTGATCGGAGCGCTGGAAACGCCGGGCGGCACGCCGGCCGCCGATGCCAAGTACATCAACGAGCTGGGGCAGGCACTCACCAACATCGACCAGGGCATCGACAACGTGCTGACGGTGCGCGCGCGCGTCGGCGCCCGCCTCAACGAGATCGAATCGCTGGGCAGCCTCAACGACAGCCTGTCGCTGCAGTACCAGCAAAGCCTGTCCAACCTGCAGGACCTCGACTACGCCAAGGCGATCACCGACCTCACGCGCAACCAGACCGACCTGCAGGCGGCGCAACAGTCCTTCATCAAGATTTCGCAACTCTCGCTCTTCAACTACCTATGACGCCCTCCCGCCGCCCCCGCCTTCTCGCCGCCTTGCTTGCCGGCCTCGCGCTGGCGGGTTGCGCGGCGTTCGACTATCCGGGCCCGACGAGCCTCAACGGACCGCTGCCGGCGCAGGGCCCGATCGTGCCCGACACGACGCTGAACCTCACCAACTCGCTGCAGATCCCGCTCGAAAAGATCGTGTTCTGGGGCGCCTATGCCGGAGCCGCCTACCTCATCCTCGACCCCCTCGCGCCGAACTGGGAGATCGAGCAGGCCGCCTTCCCCGATGCCCGCTACCACTTCTCGCTCAAGATGAAGCGGTACTACTCGGGCGGTGCCGGCGAGTCGCGCGTGGTGTTCCACCAGCGCGCCAAGGAACTCATGCGCCAGGGCGGCTACGACGGCTACGAGGTGCTCGAGTACAACGAAGGCATGGAGTCCTCCGTGCTCGGCTCGCAGCGGGTTTCGCGTGGCGTGATCCGGCTGACGCGCAGCGATGCCCCGGCGAAGCCGGAGGTTGCGACAGCAGCGCAGGCACGGCGCTGATCAGCCGCCGCCGCGGCCGGCCTGGATGACGAGGGCCATGGCACGGAAGCCTTGGGCGAAGAGCCCTTCCATGGCGCCGCCGATGTAGGGCAGCGAGAGCAGGAGCACGAACAGGCCGAGCGCCAGCGTCACCGGGAATCCCACTGCGAACAGGTTGAGCTGCTGCGCGATGCGCGCCAGCACGCCCAGTGCGATGTTGGCAATCAGCAGTGCGGTGATCAGCGGCAATGCCAGCAATACACCCGTGGCGAACAGCGTGGCCGACCAGCCCATCAGCGCACCGAAGGCCGGGGCGCGCACGGGCTCGGCGCTGATCGGCAGCAAGGTGAAGCTCTCCCCCAGGGCGCTCAGCACCAGCAGATGGCCGTTCATGGCGAGGAAGACCAGCGCGGTGAGCAGGCCGAGAAACTCGGCGATCACCGGCGTCTGGCCGCCGCTGTCGGGATCGAAGAACGTGGCGAAGCCGAGGCCCATCTGCAGGCCGATGAGTTCGCCGGCGATGTCGACCGCGGCAAAGGCGATGCGCAGCGTGAAGCCGAGCAGGGTGCCGATCAGCACCTGCTCGGCAAGGATCACCAGCGCGGTCCACGATCCCGCCGGTATGGGCGGCAATGGCGGCAGCGCGGGCGCCAGGGCCAGTGCGATGGCCAGGCCGGTAACGAGGCGCACCTGCGCCGGCAGGGCCGCGTTGTTGAACACCGGGGCGCTCGCCAGCAGGCCGAGGATGCGCGCCAGCGGAAACATGAAGAGCGCCAGCCACGCGTCGAGCTGCGCCGAGGTAAAGGTGATCATGCCCGCTCCGCGCCGCCGGCGCGTCAGCCGATCATCGCGGGGATCGCCTCGTAGAGGCGCCGCATGTAGTCGGTCAGCATGGTGATCATCCAGGGGCCGGCGAGGATCAACGTGACGAATATCGCCACGAGCTTCGGCACGAAGGAGAGCGTCGCCTCGTTGATCTGCGTGGCCGCCTGGAAGATGCTGACGACGAGGCCGGTCACCAGCGCGGCAAGGAACAGTGGTGCCGAGATCATCAGCGTGATCTCCACGGCATGGCGCCCGATCTCGATGACGGTGGTGGGGGTCATCCGAAGCTCGCGACCAGAGAGCCGATCAGCAGATTCCAGCCGTCGACGAGGACGAACAGCATGATCTTGAACGGCAGGGCGACGATGACCGGGGACATCATCATCATGCCCATCGACATCAGTACCGAGGCGACCACCATGTCGATGATGAGGAAGGGGATGAAGACGATGAAACCGATCTGGAACGCCGTCTTGAGTTCCGAGGTGACGAAGGCGGGGATCAGCACCCGCATCGGCACATCGTCCATTTTCGCCGGCGTCGGCAGCCGGGCGACCTTGGTGAACGTCGCCAGATCGGCATCGCGCACCTGCCTGAGCATGAAAGCGCGCAGGGGCACGGCACCCTTCTCCAGCGCGGCCTGGAAGCTCAGACGGTTCTCAGCCAGGGGCTGGTAGGCGTCGGCGTAGATGCGCTCGCCGACGGGCGCCATGACGAAGAACGTGAGGAACAGCGAGAGCCCGACGATCACCTGGTTGGGCGGCGAGGTCTGCGTACCGAGGGCGTGGCGCAGCAGCGAGAGCACGATGACGATGCGCGTGAAGCTGGTCATCATCAGCAGGAGCGCCGGCAGGAAGGTCAGGCCGGTGATGAGCAGCAGGGTCTGGATCGACAGCGACCATTGCGTGCCGCCGCCCGGGGCCGGCGTGCTGGTCACGGCGGGAAGCACCTGGGCCTGGGCCAGCAGCGGCAGCAGGGCCGTGGCCACGGCCAGCCCGCCGCCGACAACCGCCTTTCGCGTCGGGAGCACTGCTAGATCCTTCCGGTCAGGCGGCGCAGCCATGCTGGCAGGGCATCGACCGCCGGCGCCGGTGCCGCGGCCGGTACGCTTGCCTGGCGCGGGACTTCCGCCAGCGCCGACACCTGTCCGGGCGCAACCCCAAGCACGAGCCAGGTGGTGCCGACTTCGACGATCACCACCCGTTCGCGCGTGCCGACCGCAGTCGCGGCGACTACCCGCATCAGGCCGGGGCTGCCCGCGCGCGGACCCGCCAGCCGCTTCAGCAGCCACAGGCTGCCGACCAGCAGGGCAAGCACGGCGGCAAGGCCCAGGGCCAGTTGCCACAGGCTGGCGCCGATGTCGGCGGCGGGCGGGGACGCGGCCGCCTGGGCAAAGGCATCGCCGAAAAGGAGCGCCAAGGGAAGGAAGACGAGGGAACGACGAGGCATGCGCGCAACCGGAAGCCAGCTTGCGAGCGAGCTTAGCCCCGCCCCCGGGCAAAAAACCCTGAAGCAGAGGGCGGAAGGCCGGACTAATCAGCGATTAAGCTTGCGGATGCGTTCCTGCGGCGTGATGATGTCGGTGAGGCGGATGCCGAACTTCTCGTTGACCACGACGACCTCGCCCTGTGCGATGAGCGTGCCGTTTACCAGGACGTCCATCGGCTCGCCGGCCATGCCCTCCAGTTCGACCACCGAACCGTGGGCCAGTTGCAGCAGGTTGCGGATCGAGATCTTGGTGCGTCCGAGTTCCACGGTGAGATTCACCGGGATGTCGAGGATCATGTCGAAGCCCTGCGGGGCGGCGGCCTTGTCGCCGGTTCCCGTCAGTTCCTCGAAGACCGCGGCCGTTTGCGCCGCGGCCGACGCCGCGTCGGCACCATCCGCCGCCGCCTGCTCGCCCATCGCGGCAGCCCAATCGTCCTCGGAGACCTGGTCCGCGGTTTCGGTGTTTTCCGTCGCTTCGCTCATCGCATTTGCTCCTAGGTTTCCTCTTCGGCGCAGAAGCGCTCGATCTTCAGCGCGTATTGCCCGTTGCGCGTGCCGTAGCGGCACTCCATGACCGGCACGCCATTCACCGCGACCGGCACGGTCGGCTCCAGAGCGATCGGGATCACGTCACCGACCTTCATGCCGACGATGTCGCCCAGCGTTACCTTGCTGCCGCCCAGGCTGGCGACGAGTTCGACCTCAGCGGTCTGCAACTGGCGCGTCAGCATGCTGGTCCAGCGCTTGTCGGACGACGCCTGCTCGCTGTGCATGGCACTGTAGAGCACGTCGCGGATCGGCTCGATCATCGAGTAGGGCAGGCAGAAATGCAGTTCGGCCGTGGCGCCCGACAACTCGAGGGTGAAGGTCACGGCGATCACCACCTCGGACGGCGTGGCGATGTTGGCGAACTGGGTGTTCATCTCCGAGCGCACGTACTCGAACTTGATCGGGTGCACCGGTGCCCAGGCCTTTTCGTACTCGGCGAAGACGACGCCGAGGATGCCCTGGATGATGCGCTGCTCGGTCGCCGTAAAGTCGCGCCCTTCTACCCGCGTATGGAAGCGTCCGTCGCCGCCGAACATGTTGTCCACGACGAGGAACACCAGGTTGGGATCGAGCACGACGAGGCCGGTCCCGCGCAGGGGCTTGGCCTGCACCAGGTTCAGGTTGGTCGGCACCACCAGGTTGCGGATGAATTCGCTGTACTTCTGCACCTTGATCGGCCCCACCGACACCTCGGTGTTGCGGTGCATGTAGCTGAACATGCCGATGCGCAGGTAGCGCGCGAAGCGTTCGTTGATCAGCTCCAGGGTAGGCATGCGACCGCGTACGATGCGCTCCTGGCGGCCGAGGTCGTAGCGCTTTACCGCCTGCTCGTCGGTCTCCTGCGGCGCCTCGTCGGTCTCGCCGGTGACGCCCTTGAGCAGGGCGTCTACCTCTTCCTGGGAGAGAAAGTCCTGGGCCATTCGCTCGCTACTGGATGATGAACGAGGTAAACAGCACGGCCTGCACCGGTGCATCGGGGGCGGCGACGTCACCCGGTTCCTTCGGCTCGACCTTGTCCTTGCCCTTCTTGGGCACCGGCGGTTCGATGACGTTGTTCACCACCTCCCGGATCTCGTTGGAAAGCTTCTGCACGCCCTGTGCGGTAGCGAGATCCGATGCCTTCTTGCTGAGAAGGATCAGCATGATGCGGTGCTTCAGTTCGGGATCGTATTGCTTGAGCTGCTCGAGGACGCCAGCGTCGAGTACGCGCAGCTGGACTTCCGCCTGCAGGTAGGCTTCCTGCTGTTCGGTTTGCAGCTTGACCGTGAAGGCCTTGTCGAACTTGTGGAAGGCCGGCGCTCCATGGTCACCCTTCTTGTCCTTCTTTTTCGCCTTGGCTTCCTTGGCCGGCGGTTCATCGCCTTCCTCGCCTTCTTCGGCGGGCTTCTTCTTCATCAGCAGGAAGGCGGCACCGCCGCCGGCGAGCACCAGTACCAGGACGCCGATGACGATGAACAGGATCAGCTTGCCTTTCGGCTTAGCCGGCGGGGCTTCTGCTTCCGTTTCCGTCTTCTTGGCTTCTGCCATCCTTCCTCTCCCTGATTCAAATACTGGCGCAAAGATGCACTGCGTCAGCTAACGGCAGCGGCGCGCGGGAACTGTAACCGCGCACCGGGTGCATCAAGCGAAAACGTCTATCATGCCACGGCCCGCTGCCGCGGCGGCGCTACGGCCGGGCAGGGGTGCCGGAGGCGGCGTCAGCGTGGCGCGGTCGTCCCGGGCCAGTTCGCGGCGTTCCTCGAACACCGAACGCCCCGGAGTTTCCGACCCCACATGGGTTTGGCCGAGCGTGACGCCGGCGTCCGCCAGCACCTCGCGCAGGCGGTCCATCGACGCTTCGAGCGCTTCGCGCACCGCGGGGTTGGGTGAGGCGAACACTGCCGACGCCTTGTCGCCGCTAACGCTCAGCGATACCTCGACGCGGCCGAGGTCCGGCGGGTTCAGCACCAGGTCGGCGCGGTGCGCATCGTTGCCGACCATCCAGGTCAGACGCTGGCCGACCTCATCGTGCCAGCCGGCCTGGCCCAGCGGCGTGTCGACGCGCAGGGAAGCCGCATGCGGGGTTCCGGCACTGCCCGTGACTACCGGCGCGGCGGGCATGGCAACGGCGCGGTCCATCAGTGCGCGAAAATCGTCTGCCGGCAATTCGGCCTGGGCCGAGGCTTTCTGCGCCGGCGCGTCGGCAGTTATTGCCGCTTCGGGCACGATCTTGCCGGGCTGTGCCGGCCCGGCGTCGATGCGCCCGGGCGCAGCCGCATCGCCGCCCCTGGCGCGCGATTCGGGTTCGACCGGGGCCGTGGCTGCGGTCGCTGCAGGGTGCGCCATGGGCACGACGGCAACCGGTGCCGCAAGGATGGTTTCTGCGGAGGTCAGGGTCACCGCCGGCGTTGCGGCAGCGGGATCTTCGCTTGTAGTAGCGGTCCGGGCGGGGGCGGGGCCTGCCGTCGGCGCGATCCCGGCCAGGGTGGCCGGATCGATGCCGAGCAGAGACAAAATGGCCGATAAATCAACGGGAACCGAGTTCTCGTCGGCAGCAGCCTGCTGTGCCGGGGCAGCCGGACTTGCGCTGCCGTCGGCGGATGCCCGGCCGACGTCGATGTGTGACTTCAGGGTGGCGGCAAATGGCGTCGGCGTACCACCGTCGGCGCTCGTGGTAGCGCCCTCGGTGCCGCGGACGGCACCGTCGCCTGCAGCGAGGGCGCTGGCGCCGCTGCCGGCGCCGGGCAGCGCGGTTGGAGTCGGTGTGACAGAGATTTCCGGCATGGGGCTTCCCTCGATGTACTGGGCGGGTCTGCCCTAGTAATGCAAGGGGTGTGCCAGCCGGCTATTCCTTGTCTTTTCCCTCGTGCAGGCGCGCGGCGTGCTCGTCGGTGGCCTTCTGCTCCTGGCGCTGGTCGTGATAGGCGACGCGGGCCCTGTGCCGGTCCGACAGCGTGTCGAATGCCTTCACGCGGCCGTGTTTGTCGGCCCAGTCGCGCTGGCCGGCGGCCGTCTGGCGTCGGGAGTGGGCCATTGCCGCCTCGGCCTGGGCGATGGCCTCGTCGAGCCGGGCGAGGAAGCGCGTGTAGTTCTGCCATTCTCCCGGGCGCAGACCTGTTTGCGCCGCGGCGAGGAAACGCACCCGGTATTCCTCGCGGTATTCGATCAGCATGGCGTGGCGTCGCGAGGCTTCCGCTTCGCCGGCGATGAGCTCGCCGAGCCGGCGCCCCGCCTCGTCGAGGTGCAGTTGCGAGAGTTCGAGCAGGGACTGGAGCGGGAAGGCGCGTTTCATGGTCGGAGCAGCGTCGAAGCGGCGCCTATCTTATGCCGCGAACGCCGTGGCGGCTAGCCGTCCGGGAAGAGTTCGGCGAGGCGGCGCGCCGAGGAGCCGTAATCGGCGCGCTCGCCTATGCCCTGCTGGAGAAAGCCCTCGAGTCGCGGATACATGGCGATGGCGCGGTCGAGCAGGGGATCCGAGCCCGCGGCGTAGGCGCCGACGGCCAGCAGGTCGCGGGCGCGCTGATGGCGCGAGTAGAGCTGCTTGAACCGGCGCACGCGCTCGAGCTGGCCGGCGTCGATCAGGTTGGTCATGACGCGCGAAATCGACTGCTCGATGTCGATGGCGGGGTAGTGTCCGCTGTCGGCGAGCAGGCGGTTGAGAACGATGTGGCCGTCGAGGATCGCGCGAGCCGCATCGGCGATGGGGTCCTGCTGGTCGTCGCCCTCGGCGAGCACCGTGTAGAAGGCGGTCACCGAGCCGCCGCCGGCCGGGCCGTTGCCGGCGCGCTCGATGAGTTGCGGCAGGCGCGCGAATACCGACGGCGGATAGCCACGCGTCACCGGCGGCTCGCCGATGGCGAGCGCGATCTCGCGCTGCGCCATGGCGTAGCGGGTCAGCGAATCCATGATCAGCAATACGTGCCGTCCCTGGTCGCGGAAGTGCTCGGCGATCGACGTGGCGTAGGAGGCGCCCTGCAGGCGCATCAGCGGGCTGACGTCGGCCGGGGCGGCAACGACGACGGAGCGCGCGCGCCCTTCCTCGCCCAGGTTGAGTTCGATGAATTCCTTGACTTCGCGGCCCCGTTCGCCGATCAGGCCGACGACGATCACGTCCGCCGCCGTGTAGCGCGCCATCATGCCCAGCAGCACGCTCTTGCCGACCCCCGATCCCGAGAACAGCCCCAGGCGCTGTCCGCGGCCGACGGTCAGCAGCGCATTGATGGCGCGGATGCCGACGTCCATCGAATGACGGATCGGTTCGCGCAGCAGCGGATTGAACGGGCGACTGGCCAGCGAGCGAACCTCCTTGCCGTCGAGCGGGCCGAGCCCGTCCAGCGGACGGCCGTTGCCATCGACGACGCGACCCAGCAGATGGTCGCCCACCGGCAGGTGCTTGGCCCGGTCCGGTGCGCGCCGCGCCGGCATGGCTTCGCGTCCGGGGCTGGGCGCCGTCGGCGGCGATTCCATCGGAATCACCAGCGCACCGGGTGAGAGGCCATACACGTCCTCGGCCGGCATCATGAACAGGCGGTCGCCGGCGAAGCCGACGACTTCGGCTTCGACCGTGCCATTGCCCGGAATCTGGATCAGGCAGCCCGAACCGAGCGGCAGCTTGAGGCCGGTAGCTTCCATGACCAGGCCGTTGATGCGGGTCAGGCGTCCGGCGACGACCCACGGACGCACGTCGTCGATGCGTTCGCGACATCCGCCGAGGAAGCGCGCCAGCTCGCCGGCGTTCATTTTTCGCCGGCGTCGACCCAGGGCGCGGCCTGGCCCAGGGCATCGACGATGCGGCGCCAGCGTGCCGCCAGCGTGGCGTCGATGTGACTGCCTCCCGCCTCGACGACGACATCGCCGCGCGCGAGCTTGGCGTCCTCGTGGATGCGATGCCCGGCATGGGTGAGCTGGTCGCCGGCACGCAGGCGCACCAGCGAGGCATCCTCTGGGTTGAGGCGGATGGATGCATGCTGCAGCGGGAACTGCTCGAGCGCCTCGCGAACCACGCCAAGGATGACCTCGGGGCGAGCGGCGATAACCTGACGCACGAGCTGGCGGGCGACTTCCAGGCTGAGCGCCAGGAGGTCGGCGGCAACGGCCTCGTTGAGTTCGGCAATGCAGGCCTCCAGCGCGTCGGCCGTGCGTGCCAGGCGCTGCGCCTCTTCGCGGCCCATCGCTTCGGCCTCGGCGCGGCCGGCAGCGAGGCCCTGCGCGAGCCCCTCCGCATGTCCGGCGGCATAGCCTTCCTGGCGTCCCTCGTGCGCAGCCTGTTCGCGCAGGCGCTGCAACTCCTCGGTGTCCGCCGGCGGTTCGGCGTGGCCGGCACTGCCGGCGTTCGGGTCGAAGCTTGCCAGTTCCCAGCGCTCCCAGGCGGTGAGCGTCGACTTGGGGTGCTCGCGGACGGTCATCGGACGTGCGTTTCAGCAGGGATCAGACGAAAGCATCGCCTTCGCCTGCGCCGCCGAGCTGGATCTGGCCTTCGTCGGCCAGGCGGCGGGCGATCTTGAGGATTTCCTTCTGTTCGGTTTCGACTTCGGACAGACGCACCGGACCCTTGGCTTCGAGGTCTTCACGCAGCATTTCAGCC
>ERZ724507.402-NODE-402-length-19725-cov-5.064464_pt1 | contig 19725 bp, 15 predicted proteins | sample MGYA00376040_ERZ724507 | MGnify/ENA primary metagenome ERZ724507 (study PRJEB28724, sample SAMN07190883) | activated sludge metagenome | isolation source: activated sludge of sewage treatment plant in Hong Hong | place: Hong Kong | collected 2016-03-17 ...
ACTTGGCATCGATCGCTTCTCGCGTGGGCTCCGGGCGCTCTTCGCCGGGCTTGAAGTCCCGATTCGCAAACTTGTCCTGCCGTCTCACATAGGGATATTGATGGCCTGTGAACAATTTATAAAGCCAGGGCGGCACGGTCGGTCTGGGAGACTGCTCAATCATGATTCGTATGCTCCAATGCTGAAAAGGCCCTATGTGCAACCGGTCAGGCCGTCAGCCGATGGTAAATCCTTGGGAGCTTCTCCGGCAACCCCTCCACCCGATCAATCACCACATAGCGCACATCCCCGTACATCCGTCGAAGATAGGGATCCGCCTGTTTGTCGATCGTGATACAGACCGGTTCGATCCCGCTCGCCCGGGCTTCCCGCAGCGCCATGCGTGTATCTTCTAAGGAATACTCGTCCTTGTATCCGTCATCCAACGGACGGCCGTCGCTGATCATGACCAACAAGCGAGTTTTTGCCTGACGAGCGAGGAGCTTGGTCGTCGCATGCCGAATGGCCGCACCATCGCGATTCTGCTGCAAGGGAACCATGCCCCCCAGCTTCGCGCCCGCCCGCCCAGTCACTAGTTCGTCAAAATCTTTGACTACGACAAAATCAACCAGATGGCGGCCCTGCCCGGAGTAGCCGTAGACGGCAAATTGGTCCCCGATCGCAGACAGCGCTTCACACAAGAGGACCAATCCCTGCTTTTCGATATCAATGATTCGTCGTCCCCGTTCAACCTGGCGGCTGGTGGACCCGCTGAGATCGACCAAAAACGCCGCGGCCACCTCACGTTCCCGCTTTTCGCGCCGCACATAGATCCGTTCCGATGGCTCAATGCCCGCTTGTAGATCGGCGAGTCGGCCAATGACGGCATCCATATCCAGGTCTTCACCATCCACTTGGCCTGGAACACGCCGCAATCCCGGGGGACGCAGGCTTTCGAAATAGCGGCGCAGGAGCGCGACCGGCCCCCGCTGGGCTGCCAAGGTCCCTTCCACAAAATCCGACGACCCTTCGACCGCCTCCCGTTCGACCACGCGACACCAATTCATCCGATAGTCCTGAATGGCGGCATCCCATTCCCGATAGCGGACCGCCTTGACCGTCTCAGTCTGATCATCTTGTGGCCGCGCGCCCTCACCTTCCACCGCCAACATCTCTTCAACCAGCGAGGGCTGTCGACGACCCGGCACCAACATCTCTTGAGACATCTGCTGCGAACGCGCCGTACCGGCACCAGACGATCCGCCTGAATCACCGGCGAGTCCAGCTCCGCCTTCACTATCCCCCTGGCCGGACGCAGGACTCTGTTCAGGTGTCGATTCCGTGCGGTCTCGAACCAGATTCGGGTCCATCGCGCCACGATAGTCCCAGTTGTCCATTGGACGATACGTGTCGGAAAGATCCTCCGAGGCTTTCGGCGCAGGAATTGATTGTTCAGGCGATTCCGCTTCATCTGGACTGGGAATAGCCTCGCGACGGATGGCCAATAACTCATCCATCGAGACATAGAGACGGTCGGCCAATCGCACGGCCTCCTCCGCAGTGGCCTGCGGATGGAAGATGGTTTGACAAAGGCTCCAGAGATGCATGATCTCGCGCTTGAGCGCATCAGGAAGCGGCAGGGAACCGGCCTCGACCGTGGAAAGGAGCAGGAGCTGATCGACGACCAATTCGCGCACTGTCATGCCATGCGCCAGACTTCGAACCTGCACCGCATCCTTTGCGATCACGGCTAAATCCCGGCTCAGGCCCGGATATTCCCGACGCAGCAAATATTCGACTCGGGCATCTTCGACGAGCGCCCACAGATCGCGGATGAGCCCTGGCTGAGGATACCGTGCAAACATATCGCCTAAAGTACGGACTTCCCGTAAGGCCGGGCGTCCATAACGTTGCATCAGTTCTTTACTCAGATCTTCCAGTCGGGCGAGGGGCAGATCGAAGGTGCCGAATTCCAAATGTCCTGCCTCATGCGCGGCCATGACCATATAGAGACGGACATTCTCCTCATAGGTGGAGTGCCGCCTGACGAGCGACGGCAACCCGATGCTCCGCCCGTCGTCGCTGACCGTGGCACGTGGCATCGGTTGCGCTGATTCCAGCGAGTCGGGCAGATCGTAAATCCGTAGATCGCGGCCGCAGAGGGCCTGGGCGAATAACTTGACCCGCCTGGCGATCTGCCGCAACGGCACGCCGCTCATGGCTTGCGACAAGGCGCCTAGTGCTTTTTCGGACTCCATGCCAAAGTAGGCGCGGCCCCCTTCCACGCTGTACTCCAGCACGTCCATCCCGGAAGCAAACCAGGACTGAAACTTCTGTTGCGCCCCTTCACCTGATCCAATCAATGCAACCAATTCAGGGCAACGGCGCATATAGGCCACGGCTGTCTCGGCATCGCGTTCCGCCAGGATCAGACCGTATTGCAGCACCTGCCTCCGCCATTCATCAGTCGGGAGACCGCGGAGAATCGACGGGGCTTCCGACAGAAGGGCAATACCCATCTCCGGCGACCGCTCTGCTATCTGCGCGCCCACGCGAATGACTTGATGGCGTGACGTGTGATCGGGAATATCCTCAAGGATGCCGGGACTCGTCCGGAAGAATTCCAGCGCACCCAGATAGTCCGGCTTACCGAGGCTATTGTCGACAATGAGTGTCATCCCGAACTGCATCCAGGCTCGTACGGTATCCAGAGAGAGCACGCGGGCGATGGCAGGAATCTGACGGATATACTCCACGGCCAAGGCAAAATCGGTCTCTGACAACTCACAGGCCAGTTCCATCCACGTCGGCCAATCGGCTGGGGGCAGAACGGGGACGACTTCCGGCGCAACTCGAATAAATTCCACCGCCACATTGGCCTGGCGGTCAGCCAACTCCAAACCGGCAGCCAATACCACGGCTCGCTGAGGCGGATCGAGCAGACCGAGCAGGAGGGGACTCTCCTTGAAAAATCGTAATGCCAACGCTCCCGAATCAGCCGCGATGGCTACGCCCAGGTCGAGCCATGGCAACACCTCGGCAAGCAAACCCCGGCGTTGCAGTTCCAACAGAGCCTCGATCGCACCCCTGGCCGCTTTCGGCGCAGCGTCCGTGAGTTCCTCCAGCAACAGCCACACCCCCGCCGGCGCATCCGGTCTGGTGGCCGAGGCAACGATGGCGTCGACCACTGCCGTAGCGGAAGCCGGCCCGAGTTGGTCGGCCAATCGCTCAATAAGTTGTGGGAAGGAGTGCCCGGGTGCCATGTACTGTGATCCATTTTGAGGGAAGTCGTGGATTGTAAAGGACACAATTTCGCTTGTAAACTGTGTCCTCTCAGGTAGAACCGCCTGACATCGACCGACTGTTTCACTGAACCATTGTCACGCGAGGAACGGAATGGCTGAGCCGAGCAAAGAAAGTCTCGAGAAGATGTGGAAGTATGTGAAGGGCTTCGCGGAGAAGAGCGGCACGGCCATGCACCCGAATCCTGCCGTGACCAACGCCGTGGTGTTGGGGTTAGCCGCCCACGTCGATGAGTTGGGAAAGCCGCTCTGCCCCTGCAATTTCTACCCCGATAAACAAGCCGAGGCCAAACTGCGTCGCTGGATGTGTGCGTGCGACGAAATGCAAATTTACAAATATTGCCATTGCCTGCTCTTCGTCAATGAAGAAGGGCTGCCGATTACGGAGTACTTGCCCGAAGACCACGAGGGACGCCAATGTTACGGCCTCGTTCCTGATCCGACTCCGGGCAAAGGCCGAGCACTTCGCCACAAAGCGCTGCCCATGGCTCCGAAGGTGCCGGAATCCCCGGCTACGCCGGATTCCTCCGCACAATCGTGATCAGCCGGTTTTGCTGCAATCCGATAGTCGGCCTTCGCTATGGCTTGGGAGTTGTCGCCGTATTGACCTCTTTGAGTATGGCCGGCTGCCTCCACACAATGGAGGCTCTTGATCCGAGAGCATTGCCCGTCACAACAGCACCGGCGCAACGATTGCAGTCACACGTCTCCTTCCTCGCGAGTCCTGCACTAGCTGGTCGCCAACCGGGAACACCAGGCAACCGCCAGGCTGCCCAATATATCGAAGAACAATTTCGTCTCGTCGGACTGCAGCCACTTGCCTCGCTTGGCGGCTATCGGCAGACCATTTCGGATCGGATGGGTGACAATGTCATCGGGGTGATCCCGCCGATCGATCACACAGCTCGCACCCGCTGGATTGTGATCGGGGCCCATTACGATCATCTGGGGTATCCCTTTCTTGGAGCCGACGATAACGCCTCCTCCATCGCAATCCTGATTGAGACAGCCAGAAATCTGACGGGACTTTCACGCCACGGCATCATGTTTGTCGCGTTCAACGGTGAGGAACTTCCCTACTTCGGAACGGCCGAAATGGGATCACAGTTTTTGTTTCACCACCTGCCGCCGGAAGTCGGCGCTGCGGAAAATCTTCAAGCCGCGATCATCATGGATTTGATGGGAGGCGTGCATTGGGCTCCGCTGAAGGACGCGATTTTTGCCACGGGCGCAGAGAAAAGCCCTGCGTTGTATCGACGGGTCACTGAAACCCGGGTCTCACCCCTCACGATCTACCGTGGAGGAATTCACCTGGTCGAAGAAATTCCCGACCATGGTCACAAGGCCTTCAGCGACTACGATGTCTTCCGCAACCAGAAGGTCCCATTCCTGTTTCTCTCCGCTGCGCGATCACCCCGTTATCACACGGCAGGCGACGTCGCCAGCACGCTCCACTACGAGCGCATGGCCGCGACGGTGGAATGGCTCCGCCAACTGCTCGCGCTCATGTCGCAGGACGAGGCGCCCTATGCTTTTGATGCCCACCGTGTCGAATTTGCCGATGAAGTCGCCTCGTTCACCAGCCTTGTGGAGCAGGCGCTTCACGAGGAGACGCGCATTCCTGGCACATCACGCTGGTCGTTGAGAAAATTGGAGCAGGATCTCGAATGGCTGCGGGAGGTACGCGGTTCCGCCCCGACGCCGCAACAATTGGAGCGGCTGGAACGGATTTCTATTCGTGTTCAATGCCTGATGGCGGACTATTCAGGCTGCTTTACGTTTTGACGACTGACCCTGCACAGGCGCTTGATCGAAAACCGGTCATTATTGCCACCCCTCGGTCTCGTAGCCCTTTTCCTTGAGACAACGTTCGACGAATGCCGCATAATCCTGTTGCGGGTGTAACGGCTTGTAGGTTCCGGCGAACAGCCCCAAGATTCCACCGACGGCGCCGCCCGCTGCCGCACCGATGGCGATCCCAGTCGGCCCCCCGACCAGCCCTGCCGAGGCCCCTACTGCCGCCCCGCCGATGACTCCCAGCGCGGCGCCGGCGCCGGCATTCCCGCTGCGATTCGTTCCATGCTGCAATCCGGCCCGCTCGGCCTTCACCGCACAGACCGCGGCTTCATCCTGGGCTTGTTGCTGCCCGTGGAGTTGCAAATAGGTAGTCGACTTGAAGATGGGTTCAGGCCCTGCACATCCGCTCACGACCACGACAATCAGCGACAGTGAACATCGAGAAATGATGGACCCGATTTTTCTCAGAACAGACGACCGCGGCCATAGCTCGACACCCGGCTCACCGTGCATAACATCCTCGCATCAAGAGTGCCTCATGCATTCAGAGGTGCGACCCAACCGCGGCTTACTCAAGTTGAAGTTGTGCGCGCACCTGGTCGGCAGAACGTCCCCTCAGTAAAATTCGCTTCTGGCGGCTACTCGTCCCGCTGAGAATCTCGACGCCGCTCACGGGCAGGCCGCATGTGCGGGCAAGGAACCGGCACAACTCTTTGTTGGCGGCACCATCAGCAGGCGGTGCAGCCACACGAATTTTGACTGCATCACCGTGAAACCCTGCGCATTGAGTCCGGGAAGCTTTCGGCTGGACATGAACGGAAATGACGGCGCCCTCGGGTGTGGTGCGAACGACCTGCGCTGGTGCCGAGGATTTGGACTCCCGGCCGGAATTGTGGGTGGTCACAACATTGTGAAGCACGCAGAGTCGGTGAGGTGCAAAAACGAGCGGCTAGAAAATCGCTTTCACGACCTCGATGATGCTGCGCAACATGTCCGGGTCATCAGTAATCGGCCTGGCGATCGCGACATCGCACGCGCGATCCGCAGGCACTCCCTGCTTGATCAGGGTCGCCGCATAGATCAACAATCGGGTGCTGACGCCTTCTTCAAGCCCGTGATTTTTGAGGTTACGAACCTTCTCCGCAATCTTGACCAGTCGCTGCGCAATCTCGGGACTGACTCCGGCTTCATGCGCCACGACCCGGCTCTCGATATCCGGCAGCGGATAATCGAACTCGATGGCCATGAACCGCTGCTTGGTGCTTTGCTTCAGATCTTTCAGAATGCTTTGATAACCGGGGTTATAGGAGATCACCAGCATGAACTCATCCACCGCCTCGATGACCTGTCCTTTTTTTTCAATGGGCAGCAGGCGCCGGTCGTCGCTCAGAGGATGGATAATGACTGTGGTGTCTTTGCGAGCCTCGACGATTTCATCCAGATAGACAATCGCTCCCTGCTTTACACCCAGGGTCAGCGGACCATCCATCCACACCGTCTCCTGTCCCTTCAAGAGATAGCGGCCGACAAGATCGGAAGCGGTCAAATCCTCGTGGCACGCGACAGTGATGAGCGGACGCCCCAGCCGATAGGCCATGTGCTGGACGAACCGCGTTTTTCCGCAGCCCGTGGGGCCCTTGAGCATCACCGGCATGCGGCTTTGCGCCGCAATGGTAAAGAGCCCGACCTCGCCCCGCACGTCGGCGTAAAACGGCTCGCGCGCGATCCGGTAATGGTCGATGTCTTGTGCCTGTCCTTTCGGCGCCGTCGCTGCTCGCCCCTCGCTCATTCCGCCACTCCTGCCTGAAATTGAATAAAGTGCATGGTGCGCCACGATAAACGGAAACCGGCAGGAAGTTCAAGCGACCGACAGAAACCTCGGGTCAACTGACCTTCGACCCATCCAACACTTCACGAACTTTTTGGGCCAGCGTCGTGGGCGTGAAGGGTTTCTGCAGAAAGGAATGCTCGGTATCAATGCCACCCTTAGAGAAGGCCGGGTGATCCGGATAGCCGGACATATAGAGCACTTTGACTTCCGGACGGACCGTCGCAAGTTTCTCGGCGACTTCCGGGCCGCTCATTTGTGGCATGACTACATCGGTGAGGAGCAAGTGGATCGGACCGGCATGTTTGGCACCCGTCAGCAATGCTTCGATGCCATGCCTGGCTTCCAACACCGTATATCCATGGAGCCGCAACGTTTCATTGACCAGGCGTCGCACGCCCGGTTCATCCTCGACCAACAACACAGTCTCGCGCCCTCTGACCGAATCACCGCCCACGGCAACTGATTCCGTTTCCTCACTGACCGCTTCGACACGCGGGAAGAAGATTTTAAAGGTGGCCCCACGGCCCGGCTTGCTCTCGACCTCAATGAACCCCCCGCTTTGTTTCACAATCCCGTAGACCGTAGACAATCCCAGTCCCGTCCCCTTACCCTTTTCCTTGGTAGTAAAAAATGGTTCAAAGACGTGGGACTGCGTATCTTCGTCCATCCCGTGGCCGGTGTCGCGCACGATGAGCGCGATGTACGAACCGGGCTCGGCGCCCATCGGCGGGCGGTTGCGGCGCTGGCCGAATTGCACGTTGGCCGTCTCGACGGTCAGCCGGCCGCCGTCCGGCATGGCATCGCGGGCGTTCACGGCCAGATTCATGATGACCTGTTCGACCTGCCCGGGATCCGCCTTCAGTTGCCCCAATCCCGGATCCAGCACAGTACAGAGTTCGACGATGTCTTCGCCCAATAAGCGCCGGAGCATGCCTTCCATATTATGGATCACCGAGTTCAGGTCCAGCACCTTCGGAGCGATAAATTGCCGGCGACTGAAGGCCAACAATTGGCCGGTCAGACCGGATGCACGATCCGCCGCCTTTTTGACCTCTTCCAATTCCTTCCGGAATCCGTCGGTCGGGGAAAGACGACTCAGCACCAGTTCGCTGTAGCCTCGAATCACTGTCAGCATGTTATTGAAATCGTGCGCGACGCCTCCGGCGAGTCGTCCGACCGCTTCCATTTTTTGCGACTGCTGCAGCTGCGCTTCCGTGCGTCGCAGGGCATCCTCGGCGCGGGCTCGTTCGCCAAACTGCCCGATCTTGAGACCGACGTCGGCGACCATCTTCAAGAGTTGCTCGTCCGGCTGTTTGATTTCGCGCCGGAAGAGCTCGATGACACCTTCTACTTCGGTTCCGACTCGAACGGGGAATCCGAAGGCGCCGTGTAATCCCACGCGCGAAGCTGCACCGCCCCGAGGGAAATTCGCTTCCTGCACGACGTCCTTGATCCACGTCGGCTCCCCCGCCTGCCAAATCCGTCCGGGAAGTCCCTTGCCGAGCGCAAACGTATGCCGCCAGGTGTCGAGAACAAATTCTTCGGCATTGAGTCCCGGTGACTGCCACACATCCAAACAACGCAGCACACTTCCCTGCCGGTCGAGCCGCCAGAATATGCCCAATTCCCATTCCAGGCTTTCGCAGATGGCCTGGAGAATTTTTGGACCAGCTTCTTCCAAAGTTCGCGATTCCGCCAGCACGCGCGTGACGGCGTACTGGGAGGCCAGTTGGCGTTCCGTCCGTTTGCGCGCGGTGATATCGCGAATAAACGCGCTGAAAATGTACGCGTCGCCCAGCCTGGCCGGAGAGATGGTAATTTCCACCGGAAATTCATGCCCGTCGCGATGACTCCCCATCATCTCAATGCGACGATTGAGAAGAGCGCCTTGTCCGGTTTCGAGGAAATGCCGCAATCCCCGCTCATGCCCATCCCGGTCCCGGACGGGAATCACCGTCTCCGATACGCGACGGCCGAGCGCTTCCTCGCGTTCCCAGCCGAAGATGTTGACGGCCTGCGCATTCCAATCCGTGATGATGCCGCCCGCATCCATGGAAATGACGGCGTCTAACGCCGTATCGACGATGACCCGGTTGCGTTCCTGGCTCTGCAAGAGGGCCGCCTCCGCCGCGCGGGCCCATTCGCTCTCTTGCTGTGCCTGCCGATGCTGCTCACGCAATCGTCCGGTGGCCCACAACAGCAATCCCACCATCGGAAGCCATACGACCACTCCGGCAATGCCGAGTTTCCACATCATCGCCCGGATCGGCAGCAGAATGACGTCTCGATCGATCCGCAAGAGAATGGTCCACTGCAAGCCGGAATAATCGCTGTATCCCTTCGTCTGGGAATAGCCGGTCACGATGGGGACATGACGGCGAACATGTATTTCTTCAACATATCCCGCCTTGCCGGAACTGCTCCGCAAGACTGAGGGCAGATTGAGTTCACGCAAATTGACGCGGTCGATGTTGGAGGAAGAGGAATCCACAAACACCAGACCGCCCTTGGTCAAGAATTGATATTCGAAGGGACCGGCCGCGCCGTCGGTCTGTTGAATTTCGCGTACCGTTTCGATGAGAACATCTTCCAGCATCGGCAGGCCGATCCGGGTGGTGACTGCGCCGAGAAACTGCCCGCTGACACTGAGAATGGGCGCAGTAAACGCGACCGATTCGATCTTATGATTCGATTCATGGATCTCGACTTCATCGACCTGCACCGTGTGGGTCTGCCGGACCCGGTCGAACCAGCCGCTCCGGCCGTAATCCTGGCCGATAATGGATGAATCCGTTGCCGCAATCATCCGCCCGTGAGGATCCGTCACCCCCAGCCAGAGATAGACCGGTGCATAGGTCTCTTTCATCCACTGCAGATATTCGTTGATATATTTTTTATCGGCAGAGCGGTCGGTGAACGCCCGCGCCATCATGCGGACATCGGCATGACGTTCGAAGAGCAGCCGGTCGAGTTTGTCCGCAATCTCCGCCGACGCGAGCGTGAGGTTTTCTCCTGTGGCCTCAACCATCCGCACCTCGATCGAGCGCAACATGACCACGCCGATCACCAGCGCAACAATCGTCACACCCACAATCAGCACGGGAAGCCACGGATAGGATCGGCGAGGGAAACCTGGAAGGGGCGAGGCCGTCATCGTCGGAACTCCGTCACAACATAATTCGGCAACAATCGGGCAGGATGATACCAGCGCTTGGCTTTCGCCAGACTCGGAAGGCCGGAATCATCCATCGTATTGATCCAACATGCGCCTTTAGCGTGCGCTTGGCGACAGAATTCACGAAACACGAACGCGCCCGCCCCCACAATATCCCGATCCGCCACTTCCAGCAAGACACAGAACACTGATTGATTGAGCCACAGCCCCATCGTGTAGGCCCGAATGCGCCCCCCGACTCGCACCACTGCTCCGGTCAGCCCCAGCTCACTATGTGCCGACAAGGCTGTCTCATGGGCTCCGACGGCATCCTCCAGCAGAGCATTGGCCCACTCATCCGATCCGGACCGCAGCTTCTGTTCTCTCCATTCACGAAACAGACTCACGCAAGCCGTCTGGTCGCGACAATCATAGGGCTCAAGAACCCCGCCATGTTCGCGCACGAACCGGTTGCAGGCTGCGCGAGGCGATCGGTACGCTTCTCCTGCAAGGTCGACCAGATCGGCGGCAGCGTACAGATAGTCCGGCTCTTTTTCAGCCGCCTCATAACCCGACGCACGCAATGCGGGGACGAACGATTCCGGCACATTCTCCATCCTTGTGACGGACGAATCCCCATTCCACGCCCGCATCAGCCGAAAGGCCTCGGCCGTGGGCTGATCGATCGGCCCACTCCCCAGCGGAGGCAAAACCAGGAATATCCCGTCGGGCGACTCGGCGAACAGGCACAGATGCCCCTGAAGCTCTGCCCATGTATACGTCAGCCGATGTTTCCAGATGTAATGATAAGCGAACGAAGCAGCGGCGAGCGGACTCTCCTGAAAACCGGCGGTGACGGTCAGTGCGGCTTCTATTCGACCTCGATCCTGAATGGTCAGGGCCTGCCGACGTATCTGCGGCTTTGCTCGCTGCACACGTTTAGTCACCCGTGCCAAGGTGCGCAAGGGGATAACATCGTCCTGATATCGTCCGATGAGCCTGGGGTATCGCGCAAGCGTGTCCACCCGCTCATCCGCTTCAACCCATTGCGCCACCGCATCAACGGCCTGGTCAACCAGCGACGAGGGAGCGTCGCGCATATAGGGGCACTTCGTATCCCACCCGAGGAGGACGTGGGTGCGCTCGGCATCCCACATCAACGCAAACGGATAGAGCCGGCAGTCCAGGGGGCGGACCTCATAGATCCGGCAGTGCGAGGTCTCAGTGTCAAAGGCCGGGCAGACATATCCTTCGCCAGCCGGGTTCGGGACCAGATCGATTTGCGTGCCTTCGGTAGTCGGGAACAGTTCCGGTGTCAGGCCGGCCGCCACTGCTGCACGGATCTCATCGCCGGTGAAGAAGGGACGCAAGAAGCTGTCTACCTCGGGAAACCGGCAACAGACGTCGCAATGAAGACAGGTCGTACTGGGCACGATCTGCAGGAGAGACTGCCCTACGGGCCGTGTGGGATTCGCTGGGGAGACTGGAACGAGTGGACTCGTCATGAGCTGGCGCGCATTGTATCACTAACCTGCACGTGGTCCTACTGTTCCACATGTTTGCCGTCCAAGGTCTGTGGAGCAGATCCACCAGCTGCCGACGAGCCTCTCAGGCGCCTCGCCGACTTGTACCAGTGCAAGAGCCCATGGTACGATTTGCTCCACCTCGAATCCGACCGCGACTGCGAAGCATGCGACTGCGCTGCGAGCATCGAGGATATTGCATTGGCACTGGCACAACATTCACGTGAGCCGTTGAACTCCGACGAAGCCCGCCGACGTTGTCTCGCAATCCGTGATGCGCTCGTTCACGCCGGCGTCTATGGCCCGGCCGACACGGAACAGGGCACAGCCACGGCCGGTTCCGGAGTTTCGCCGGTACGATTCCGCCTTTCTCCGACACCCTTTCCGCTTTCCTCGTCGGAAGTCATGTTTTTTCAGCACTTAGGGCAGGATCTTCTGGCGTTTTACCGGGCATTAAACCGCCTTTATCAAGAAAGTGCCCGCGGAACCCAGCCCGGCTGGGTTGCGGCCTATCTCGATCAGGGCAAACCGGAATCCCTCGTCACGTTCAGCCGGATGAACCGGTTCCGTAACCTCATCCCCGGCATCATTCGGCCGGATGTCATCCCGACGGCCGATGGCATGGTGATCACGGAGCTCGACTCCGTGCCCGGCGGAATAGGCCTGACGGCGTGCATGACACGCGCCTATGATGATCAGCTCGCCCTCAGCCCTTCGTCCGCGTCTCCACCATCCGAACGGTCTCCGCTGATTGCCGGTCGTGACGGCATGTTGCAGGGGTTTGCCGCTATGCTGCGCGCTCAGCAGGGCGACCGGGAAGGGTGCCTGGCGATCGTTGTCTCCGACGAGGCGAAAGAATACCGCCCGGAGATGGAATGGATGGCCCAGCGCCTGCGCGATATCGGTTTCCAGGCGTTTTGTGTCGAACCGCGAGCGGTTCGTTGTACCGATGAAGGGCTGTATCTCCAGGATGAGCACGGCATGCGGACCATCGGATTGCTCTACCGCTTTTTTGAGCTCTTCGACTTGAAGAACATCCCGAAATCCGAGCTCATGATGTATGCTGCCAAGAAGGGACAGGTCGCCGTCACGCCGCCGTACAAGCCGGCCTTGGAGGAAAAGCTCGCCTTCGGGCTATTCCATCACCCTGAACTGGAGCCATTCTGGAAGGAGACGTTGACCGCCGAGACGAGAACGAACTTGGGACAATTATTCCCTCGCACCTGGATTCTCGACCCGCAACCCGTACCTCCGACAGCCGTCATCCCACATCTCCTCATCAGCGGGCGGGCCGTATCGGATTTTCGCCGCCTGGCCCACACGACTCAAAAAGAACGGCAGCTGGTGGTCAAGCCCTCAGGATTCTCCGAACTCGCCTGGGGCAGCCGTGGCGTCTCCATCGGGCATGACCTGCCGCAAGTCGAATGGGCTGCGGCCTTGGAGCAGGCGCTTCAGTCCTTTTCCACGACGCCTTACGTGCTTCAAGAATTCCATAAAGGCCGTTTGTTCGAAGCGTCCTACTGGGATGAACGAAGCGACACCGTGGTGCCGATGTCCGGGCGGGTTCGCTTATCCCCCTATTATTTTGTTGCCGGCGACAAGGCCGAGCTGGGGGGAATCCTGGCAACACTCTGTCCTGCCAATAAGAAGATCATTCATGGCATGGTCGACGCAATCATGGCGCCCTGTGCGATCGCGCCAGGCGTGGCTGCCTAGGGTGAGGTGAGGACGGGAATACAATCTGTTCAGTGGACGGCTATTCACTCTTTTCCCCAATAGGAACTCATGGCTCTGACCTTCTATCATGTCCGATGGTGTCCCGATTGCGCGGTCGTTCGGGATCGTCTCAGTGAATTGAACCTGTCCTACGAAGACGTGGTCGTGCCGGACTTCCGGCCAATGCGCAAACAAGTCTACGAAGTATCCGGCCAGTACTACGTCCCCGTCTTGAAAGACGGAGACACGGTGCTCACAGAAACCCACGACATTCTGGCACACCTGCAGACACACTACGAAAAGGCGCAACCGTGAGGAGGTCGCTATTAGGGCGACCGTTGAGGATCACGGATCAGACGAGATGCCCGGACAAGGCTCCGGCCAATACGGCCCGGCCGGTTGGAACGGCATCAGCGAAAGGATAGACACGTGGAGGATTGGAAACGCATCCTGGCTCAAAGCGTGGTGAAGCCAAAAGACCTGGCCGAGCGGCTCGGTGTCGACCCCAAAGAAGTCGAAGACATCGTGGGCGACTATCCCATGCGCATTACGCCGACCGTGTTGGCCACCATCAAGGAGAAGGGGGACGCGATCTGGAAGCAGGTCGTGCCGGATCGCGCTGAAATGGCCGACGCCGATGCGGAGGATGATCCGCTCGAAGAAGACCTGATGAGCCCGGTGCCCCATCTGGTCCACCGGTATCCAGACCGTGTGCTGTTGATGGTCACCAATCAGTGTCCAATTTACTGCCGGTTTTGTACCCGAAAACGGCTGGTCGGCAAACCGGGCTTCCTCAAAAAGGGGGAGCTCGACAGGGCCATCGCGTATCTGCGGGAACATCAGGAGGTACGGGATGTCATCCTGTCCGGTGGTGATCCATTGCTACTGCCGGATCACCTCTTGGAACGAATCCTCAAATCGCTCCGCACGATTCCGCATCTGGAATTGATCCGCATCGGGACGCGTGTACCGGGCAGCCTGCCTGAGCGAATTACCCCGAAACTCTGCGAGATCATCAAGAAATATCATCCCTTCTATATGAACCTGCACTTCAACCATCCGGATGAACTGACGCCGGACGTGAAGCGTGCGTGCGGCATGCTGGCGGACGCCGGGGTTCCCCTGGGAGCACAGACTGTGTTACTGAAGGGGGTTAACGATGACCCCGAGGTCATGAAACGGCTCATGCACCAGCTACTGCTCGCGCGCGTCAAACCCTATTACCTGTATCAAGCGGATTTGACCAAAGGCACGAATCATTTCCGGACCTCGGTGGAAACAGGGCTCAAGATCATCAAGTCGTTGCAAGGTCATACCAGCGGGATGGCAGTGCCTCACTTTGTGATCGATGCCCCCGGCGGCGGCGGGAAAATTCCGCTACTCCCGGGAGACTATCTGGTCAATCTGGATGAAGACGGCGCGGTGTTGAGAAACTACGAAAACAATACGTATCACTATCCTCAGCCCGGCTCCCCTCAAGGCCGCGAGTTGCCGATGGTTGGCGCCCACCCTTCCTGGGCCGCATCCGGCAACGGGTGTGACGGAGGGGGTGAGCACCTGTGAAACGGGCCGCGTCCTCGAAGGGAATTCTACCTTACCAGCACATTACCCAACTGATCACCCGTGGCGCCATCAAGTCGGACGCCCCGATCGAAGACCGGCAGATCCAGCCGGCCAGTCTGGACTTGCGGCTGGGCAAAAAAGCCTATCGGCTGATCAGCAGCTTCTTGCCCGAGTTATCGGCCATCAGCAGCCGTCTCAATGTGCTCGACTTTTATCAGTCTGATCTCGTCATGTATGAGATGGATCTGACGCAAGGCGCCATTCTGGAGAAGGGCCATGTCTATCTGGTGCCGCTCCTGGAGCACCTCGAACTGCCGGCCACGCTCCGCGCCCGTGCCAACCCCAAAAGCACGACAGGGCGCCTGGACGTGTTCACCCGTGTCGTGACCGACTTGAACGCCGGGTTTGATGAGATCCGGGCCGGCTACACAGGGCCCCTGTATCTGGAAGTGGTTCCCCGGTCATTTGCCATTAAGGTGCGCACCGGTGATTGCCTCAATCAAATCCGGTTCGTACGCGGAGATGCAACGGTTTCGGATACCGCTCTCCAAAAATTGCATGCGGCCGACCCCCTGCTCTTCCGCAATGCGTCCTCGCCGAAACCGCTCCCTCAGAAAGAGTTCCGGACGGAGCGCGGACTGTTTTTGCGGATCGACCTCACCGGGAGCGCTCACGAGGAGGCCGTCATCGGCTATCGGGCAAAGAAGAACAGTCATGTCATTGATCTGGCGAAGATCGGTCACTATGCGGCCTTGGATTTCTGGGAACCGCTCAAAAGGCACCGGCACGACAGCCTGCTATTGGAGCCGGAAGAGTTTTATATCCTGGCCTCCAAGGAACGAATCCGCGTCCCGTCCGGGTATGCCGCCGAAATGGTCGCGTACGAAGCGGCCTGCGGTGAGCTACGCACGCACTATGCAGGCTTCTTCGACCCCGGTTTCGGGTATGGCGATGGGACGATGCGCGGCACGCAGGTCGTGCTGGAAGTTCGCCCGCACGATGTGCCATTCCTGATTCATGACGGGCAAACCTTCTTCAAAGTAGTGTATGATCGAATGCTGACGGTCCCATCACAAGTGTATGGGACAGCGCTCGGCTCGTCATACCAACGACAAGCCCTCACCCTCAGCAAACATTTTAAGGCCTGAACATGCCACCTCCCAGCGACCTCCCAGATCCCTCTACCCGTCCGTCCTGGCCGCCTCCACATCGCCCGGACGATGAAAGCACCTCCGAACGGCAGGCGCACGTCTTCGGGATGATGATCGGCACGGCCTTGATGTTCATCGGTTTTTTGGACGTGTTTCTCTCCATCAGCGGTGGATTTGAAATTAACGTCGTCCCGCTCTTGATTTACTTCAGCGGCATCGCCGTCTGGGCTAACGCCGTCGTGGAAAATCCAACCGTCCGCTACTCCTTGATCGCCGGATCCGTCCTGATCAGTCTGGCCTTCTTTCATTACGGCGAGGTTTTGTTCTGGCATAAGCAGGTGGTCTTCTGGTCCACCGTCGCCATCGTGATGTACTTCATGTTCAAGGACCCCAAACCGACCGCGTAAATGGCCGCGAGCGGCCCTCATACGACGGGTGCTCTCCGGCTCCGATGACCATCGCCGTCATCATGCCGGTGCTGAACGAATCCCGTTGCCTCGCTCACATCCTCGCCCATACTCAGGCATTAGGGTTTGACGAGGTGATCATCGTCGACGGCGGGAGTTCCGACGACACCTTCTCCATTGCGCAGTCATTCGCCAAGCAATGTGATACAGATCCCTTACGCGCGAGCGGATCGATGCGTGTATTGACTGCCCCACGCGGGCGTGCGAGGCAGCTCAATACCGGCGCGGCTGCGAGCGCGTGTGATGTCCTGCTCTTTTTGCATGCTGACACCCTCCTCCCATCGAACGCGCGGCGGGCCGTCTTGACCGCACTCTCAGATGCAGCCGCCGTCGGCGGCCGCTTCAATGTCCGGTTTGACTCCTCTCGACTGACAGCCCTGGTCGTCAGCAGTCTGATGAACGTGCGCTCGCGCTGGAGCGGAATCGCCACCGGCGACCAAGCGATCTTTGTGCGGCGCGCCGTTTTTGAGACGATGGGAGGATTCGCCGACATTCCCCTGATGGAAGACATCGACTTCACGCGGCGGCTCAAACGAACCGGGCCGCTGGTCTCCTTGTCGGATGAGGTCGTCACCGCCTTCCGTCGATGGGAACAACAGGGTCCTCTTCGCACAATTCTGTTGATGTGGACCCTTCGCTTCCTGTACTGGATCGGGGTCAACCCGCATCGACTTCAACATTTTTACAGCATGGTGAGATGAGTCATGAGCCCTCAACCCTCGGACCGTAAACAGCCTGCGTCCGCCGCCCTGGTGATCTTCGCCAAAGCGCCGGTCCCGGGACAGGTGAAAACCAGACTTTGTCCGGCCTTGACCGAAGACGAAGCCGCCACGCTTCACGGCAGCTTTGTCCTCGACACGCTCGAACGCACCAAGGCCGCGGCCAGCACCTTCAAGCTGTCGTTCGATCGTATTCTGGCCTGCGCGCCCTCGAGCACGCACGTGTTTTTCCGCATCATGGAAGCACGCTACGGGGTGACACTCTTCGATCAGGAAGGCGACGACCTCGGCGCTCGCATGCAACACACGTTCGATCAGCTGTTCGCCCGCGGGTACCGACACATCTGCCTGGTGGGAACTGATGTCCCCTCGCTGCCGCTCACACACTATCGCGATGCCTTTGCCGCACTGACCCGGCATGATCTCGTCCTGGGACCGGCCAACGACGGCGGGTACTACCTGATCGGCATGACCAGGCCGCACCCGAAACTGTTTGCGCATATTCCCTGGTCGACAGATCAGGTCCTGGCACTCACTCAGCAGAACGCTGCCGCAGAAGGCCTGAACACCGCACTTCTGCCCTCCTGGAACGATGTGGACACACTGGAGGATCTCCAAGCCTTGATCGAGGACTGCGTCGCGGATAAGAAACGTCCGAAGAAGGAACGCATCTATTCAAACAGAACGGCGGGAACACTGGAGTTGCTCGCCAAGCGCCTGCGCGAACGGCGGGGCTAGAAGGAGACGGTATGCCGAACCAGGTTGCACTCATCACGGGCGGAGCCAAGGGGATCGGCCGCGCCATCGCCCTCGACCTTGCCGCACAACATTGGTGCATCGCTATTTGCTACCGCACGAGTGCCGCAGCCGCAGAAGAGACCAGCGCGGCCATCATGGCACGTGGCGGCCAAGCCCTTGCCCTGCAATGCGACGTGTCCGATCCGGCGGCCTCCAAGCAGTTGGTCGCACAGGTCGAAGCGCAGTGGGGACGGATCGACGCGTTGATCAATGGAGCAGGCCCTTACCATCGCGTAAACCTCTTCGACGAAACGACAACGGGCTGGCGCGAGATGTTCGATGGAAATCTTCATCCGATTTTCTATCTCGGGCAAGCAGTCGCGCCGGGCATGAAAGCCAGGAAACATGGGCGGATCATCAATTTCAGCATGGCCAACGCCGACCAAATGGTGGCCCAGCCGGAAGTGACGGGTCATTATATCGCCAAAGCCGGAGTGTTGATCCTGACTCGCACACTGGCGAAGCTGCTCGCCCCCTATGGCATCACGGTCAACGCGATTTCGCCCGGCTTTATCGATTCAGGCAGTGCCCCTGCGGAAGAACTGGCAGGAGTGGTCAAACGGATCCCAGCGGGATATGTGGGAAGCGTCAACGATACAGTCGCCGCGGTGAGATACTTGCTGAGTGAAGAGGCGCGCTACGTCAATGGGGCGAATCTCCATCTCAGCGGCGGCTGGGGCATCTAAGCTGTTCTTGGCTACTTAGCCAGGAAGAGAATGGCGCCGATGAGGACCGCCGTCACATAACTTTCAGGATCCTTCACGGCGAACACAACGGGATCGTCATCCATTTGATTGCGGTACGCCAGCATCCAGATCCGGCTGATCCAGTACAACATCACAGGGCACACCAGCCACAGAACCTCCGCATGAGAATACAGCAGTAGCACCTCCTTGCTACTGATATACAGCGCCAAGACCAACACCGCCAATAATCCGCTCGCCGTACCAATACTGGAGATCTGCTCCAGATCCGTCACCCAATACCCTCGCCCATGCAGTTCCCTATCCTCCGTCTGACTCGTCACACGCAGCTCGGTAAAGCGCTTGATCAGCGCAAGACTGAGAAAGAGGAACAATGAAAACGTCAACAACCAATGGGATGGCACCACCTCAGTCGCGGCTCCTCCGCCATACACTCGAACCGTGTACAGCTGAGCCAGCACAATCACATCCAGAAGCACAAACTGTTTCAGATAGAACGAATAGGCCGTCGTCAACGTCAAGTACACCGTCAGTACCATGAAAAATTCCCGGGGAAGCACGAAGGCCAATAGGACGCCAGCCACCAGGCAACCAAGAGCGAGAGTGAGCCCGAATGGAATCGACAAGCTGCCGGAGGCAAACGGCCGGGTTTTCTTTCGGGGATGCCGGCGATCGGAAGCAAGGTCAAGGCAATCGTTGAGGATATACACGGAGGATGCGGAGAGACTAAATGAGAAGAACGCCACCGCGGCATGCAACATCAACGTTCGATTCGTGATTTGATGGGACGCGACCACCGGGATGAACACCAGCACATTCTTGGCCCATTGATGCACCCGTAAGGCCTTGGCCATCTGCCTCAACCAACATACTGGTTGGCTGAAAACCCGACTGACGGGGGCAAGGGCCTGGGCACGGGTTGCCAAACCGGGAGACGCATTGACGACGATGGCTTCGTTCGCTTCGGCCCACACCGGCAAATCTGCCGCCGAGTTTCCTGCATAGGCGAACCGGCGAGTTC
>ERZ724507.406-NODE-406-length-19660-cov-7.751390_pt1 | contig 19660 bp, 18 predicted proteins | sample MGYA00376040_ERZ724507 | MGnify/ENA primary metagenome ERZ724507 (study PRJEB28724, sample SAMN07190883) | activated sludge metagenome | isolation source: activated sludge of sewage treatment plant in Hong Hong | place: Hong Kong | collected 2016-03-17 ...
GAGGATTTCTTGCCGCTGGCGCGCGTCGTTTCGGCGGTGGCAACCCAGGCGCCGAGGCGCCGGTTCCAGATGAGGCGGTATGTCTTGTTCATGATCAGAAGGCCCATTCCGCGCCGACCCAGCCGCGCGTGTCGTTGCTCTTGCCGTCGGCGTTGTTGCCGTTCGCCGAGGCGCCGGGGTTGTTGCCGATCGCCGTGGCGACGTAGGCGCTCAATGCGAAACCGCGCGGCAACGCCCAGTTGAAGCCGAGGCCGGCGCCGGACAGCGAGTAGTGGTTCTCGATCCCCGGCGAGGCGAGGCCGCCGCGCACGTTGTCGACCAGCCAGATGGCGCCGCTGTCGACGAAGGCGCGGACCGCGGCCCGGCCCGGCACGGCCGCCGACGTGATCGGCAACACCCAGTCGAGGCGGGCCAGCCAGGCGTTGTCGCCGGCTGCCTCGCCCTCGGGGTAGGCGCGCACGCCGTTAAAGCCGCCGAGGATGAACTTTTCGGAGGAATCGAGGTTGCGGCTGGCGCCCTGGCCGGACAGGCGCAGGTTGAGGAAGCTCCAGCCTGTAACAGGGTAGAGGAACTCGACCTGGCCCCACAGCTTGCCGTAGCCGCCGGCGGTGTCGATGGTGGCGGCGTTGAGCTTGATGTAGTCGGCCGGCCCCTTGATCTGGAGGTCGCCGCCGGTCAGCGCGACGCGGTAGCGGACCTGGCCGGCGGCCAGGGCGGAAATGCCGTCGAACGAAAGCACGGCGACGTTGACGCGCTTGTCGTCGAGGTCGCCGCCGGCCCAAGTGTCGGTCAGGCGCTTGCGCTCGAGGCTGAAGCCGGCGTAATGCACGGCGTTCTGGCGCAGCACCAGCGGAAAGCGCGCCTGGACGCCGGCGACGGCAGCATCGCCGGCGCGGTCGAGGGGGGCATACTCGCAGCAGAGTTCGTAGCGGTAATAGGAGGCGGCGGCGCCGAGCGTCAGGCCGTCGTAGCCGACCGGCACCTGGTAGGAGCCGAAGACCGCGGTCGCCCCGGTGGAATAGGCCAGCCACAGGTTGGCGCGGTCGCCGATGCTGAACGGGCTGTTGAGGGCCAGCGATGCGGTGCCGCGCCCCTGGCCGGTGAAGCGGTTGCCGTAGTTGTCGGCGCCGAGCGTCCCGCTGAACAGGGGGCCGCCCGGGGCCTCGATGGCCATGTGCGAGGTGCCGACCGTGGCACCCGGCTGCATTACCGCCTGCACCGGCGCTCCGCTGCGCTGCTCGAGCAGGATCAGGCTGCGTTCGAGCGATGCGCGCTCGATGGGCTGGTCTGCGGCCACCTGATGTGCATCCAGGACGCCCCGGGCGTGCTGCTGCTCAAGCCGGGGCGAGCCGCCCACGTCGACGCTGCCGTACCGCCCTTCGAGCACCGCGATGCGGACGACGCCGTTGGCGATGTCCTGCGTCGGCAGGTAAGCGCGGGCGAGGAAATATCCCTGTTCGCGGTAAAACCGGGTAACGCGCGCGGCCGCCTGGCGCAGGCCGGAGAGGCCGAGTTCCTGGCCGACCAGGTCGGAAAGTTGCGCCTGCAACTGTTCCGGCGGAAACTGGCTGGCACCTTCGAGAACGAAGCGCGAGACCTTGACCCTGGCGCCTTCGGGGACCGGCTTTCCGAGGTCTTCGTCGGACAGCGCCGGCAGGGTCGACTCGGGCAGGGTCGGGACGACGGCGGGCGGCGTCGTCTGGTTCAGCAGGCTGCCGGCATCGGGGCGAAACAGCGGCGGAACCTCGGCCACGGCGCTCGCACCACCAGCAACGAGAAATCCCGCCAGGATCAGCCTTGCGGCGAACGGGTGCGAAAGTTGAGGTGACTTGTTCACAGACTTCTCAATATCCGTCCGAAAGCTTCATTGTGCATCCAATGGATAAACAAACCACTAAAACCTATTCTTTATAAAGGGGAATTCAGTACGGTTGTCGTGAAAAACGAGACACCGCAAGACGGACTGGCTGATCATTACCGTCCGCGCAGGAACAGCCTGTCGAGTTCGGCAAGCGGCAGTTCGGTCCACGTTGGCCGGCCGTGGTTGCACTGGCCGGCGCGTTCGGTTTCTTCCATCTGGCGCAGCAGGGCGTTCATTTCTGGCAATGTCAGGATGCGGCGGGCACGGACGGCGCCGTGGCAAGCCATGGTGGCGAGCAGTTCGTTGCGGCGGGCGGTGGCGAGCTGGGTGATGCCGTGTTCGCGCAACTCCGCAATTAACGAACGGGCCAGCGCGGCGGGGTCGCCGGATTGCAGCAGGGCGGGGACGCTGCGGACGCCGAGCTGATTAGGGCCGAGCGGGGCGATGGCGAAGCCGAGGTCGGCGAGGGCGTCGGCGTGTTCCTCGACCGCAGCGATGTCGAGCGGGTCGGCGACGAAGACGGCGGGGATCAGCAGTGCCTGGGTGGTGATCTGGCGGTTGTCGAGGGCGGTCTTCAGCTTTTCGTAGAGGATGCGCTCGTGCGCCGCGTGCATGTCGACGAGGACGAGGCCGCGCGCGTTCTGGGCGAGGATGTAGATGCCGTGCAGTTGGGCTAGTGCATAGCCGAGTGGCGGACTGTCGCGGTCGACGGCCGCGGCGGGCGCAAATTGGGGGGCGGTGGCGCGAGCGAAGGCGAGGTAGGCGGCAGCGGCGGGTTCGGCGACCCCGAGCGTGCTTTGCTGGCGCAGCGGCGGCGAATAGTTCGCGGCAAAATTGAGATTTGCCGGCTTTTCGGCGTCGACCGCAACAGGGGGCAGAAAACCGGGAAAACCGGGGACAGACCACGGTTTTGTGTCTGCTAAAACCGTGGTCTGTCCCCGGTTTTCTGCCGGCGCTGCCAGCGTGCGCTGGATGGCGTGGAAGACGAACTGGTGCATCGCGCGTGAGTCGCGGAAGCGGACTTCGGTCTTGGCCGGGTGAACGTTGACGTCGACCAGCGCCGGGTCGATGTTGACGAACAGGCAGACGGCCGGCTGGCGGCTGCCGTGCAGCACGTCGCGGTAGGCTTCGCGCAGGGCGTGGGCGATCACCTTGTCGCGCACATAGCGGCCGTTGACGAAGACGTATTGGCCGTCTTTGGCGTCGGTGGCGCGGGTCGGGTCGATGGCGAAGCCGGCGATGGCCAGCGGGCCGGCGGCGGCGTCGAGGCGGCGGGCGGCGCCGAGGAAATCGTCGCCGAGAATGTCAGCGATGCGCCGGGCGCTGTCGGCGGGGGCGAGCTGGAACAGGTTGCGGCCGTTGTGGGTCAGGCTGAAGGCGACATCGGGCCGGGTCAGCGCCAGGCGTTTGACGGCGTCGGCGCAGTGGGCGAATTCGGTGCCTTCGGCCTTGAGGAATTTGCGGCGGGCCGGGGTGTTGTAATAGAGGTCGCGCATCTCGACGATGGTGCCGGCCATCAGCGCCGCCGGTTCAGGCTCGGCGCCAGGTTCGGCCTTCAGCTTCCAGGCGTGGCTGGCGCCATGTTCCCGGCTGCTGATGGCGAGGCGGGCGACGGAGGCGACCGAGGCCAGCGCTTCGCCGCGAAAACCAAGCGAACTGACCCGTTCCAGGTCGTCCAGCGAGACGATTTTCGAGGTGGCATGACGGGTCAGGGCGAGCGCGAGTTCATCCCTGGCGATGCCGCAGCCGTCGTCGGTGACGCGGATCAGCTTGACGCCGCCTTCCTCAAGATACACCTGGATCGCCTTGCTGCCCGCATCGAGGCTGTTTTCCAGAAATTCCTTCAAGACCGAGGCGGGTCTTTCGACGACTTCGCCCGCGGCAATCTGGCTGATCAGCAGGTCGGGGAGGCGGGCAATCGTTGGCATGGGCCGATTATACCTTGGGGTAAAATCACGGTTTTCTCACGCTTGGCGCCTTCCAATGGAATTACTCATGCAGTTCTTCGACATTGTCCTTCATCTCGACAAGCATCTGGCGGTGCTGGTCCAGCAATACGGCTTGTGGATCTACGGCATCCTTTTCGTCATCATCTTTTCCGAAACCGGCTTCGTCGTGACCCCCTTCCTGCCCGGCGACTCGCTGCTCTTCGTCGCCGGCGCGCTGGCGGCGATCGGCGAGGGCGGGATGGACATCGTCGTGCTGATGGGAGTGCTCTCGCTAGCCGCCATCCTCGGCAACACGGTCAATTACCATGTCGGCCGCTATCTCGGCCCCAAGGTGTTCCACTGGGAGAACTCGCGCTTCTTCAACCGCGACGCGCTGGTCAAGACGCACGCGTTTTACGAGAAGCATGGCGGCAAGACGCTGATCATTTCGCGCTTTCTGCCGCTGTTCCGTACCTTCGCGCCCTTCGTGGCGGGCATCGGCGCGATGTCCTACGCCAAATTCACCCTCTTCAACCTGATCGGCGCCATCGGCTGGGTGGTATCGCTGTGCCTGGCCGGCTACTGGCTGGGCAACATGCCCTGGGTCAAGGCCAACCTGTCGGTGATCATCGTCGGGATCATCATCTTCTCGCTGGTTCCCATCGGCATCGGCTACTTGAAGAGCAGAGCCCCCTGATGCGCTGGCTGGCCGTCCTCCTTGTCCTGTCGCTGGCTGGCTGTGCGACGAAGATGGGGAAGGATGGCCGGACGCAGACGACGGTCGATGCCAAATATCTGGTCAAATCGGACGTCGACCGCATTGCCGACGCCGATCGCGCGGAAGTCGTCGCCGGTCTGCTGCTGATTGCCGACAAGCTCTACAAGCGCAATCCGAAGGAGTGGAAAAAGGGCGGCTCGGTCAGCCGCGAGGCGGCCGTCGACCGTCTGCGCAAGCGCAATTCGCGGAACTGGCCCGAGTTCGGCGGACTACGCGAGCGTCAGGCGGCGGCGCTGGCCTTCAGCAACTCGTACGATGGCGACCGGGTGGCGGCGCTGATCTACGGCCTGCTGACCATGGTCGACGCCGCCTTCGAGCACAAGGAGGAGTTCTATATCCTCGACAGCCTGGACGAAACGAAGCTGTACAACTGCGCGCGCAACATGGAAATCGCCGTCTGGAAGCTGAGCACCGACCGCGATGCCGCCGGCGAACTCTTCCTGCTGTCCAACGAACTCGACCCGGCCAACCGCAACGTTTCCTACGAACGCGAGTTCGGGCGGCTCATCGGCCTGCTCGATTTCATGGCGAAAATCGTCGCCGACCGCAATGGTCGTACCATTTCCCGGGCGGCGCAATCCATCACGACCATGATCTTTCTCCCCGTAAGTTTCTGACATGAAAAAAACAGTCATTCTCATTTCCGGCCGTGGCAGCAACATGGAGGCGCTGATCGCCGCCCGCGCTGCCGGCACGCTGCCGGTAGACATTGCCGCCGTGATCAGCAACCGCCCCGACGCCGCGGGACTGGCGACGGCGGCGGCGGCGGGGATTGCCGTGCGCTGCATCGACCACAAGGCTTGCCCCGGACGCGATGCCTTCGACGCCGCGCTGGCCGAATGCATCGACGGCTTCGCCCCTGACCTCGTCGTGCTCGCCGGCTTCATGCGCATTCTGAGCGACGGCTTCGTGCACCATTACGCGGGCCGCCTGATGAACATCCACCCCTCGCTGCTGCCGGCCTTCCCCGGCCTGCACACGCACCGGCGGGCGCTGGAGGAGGGCGTGCGCATCCACGGCTGCACGGTGCACTTCGTGACCCCGACGCTCGATCACGGACCGGTGATCATCCAGGCTGCCGTGCCGGTGCTCGACGGTGACGACGAAGCGACGCTTGCCGCCCGCGTGCTGCGTCAGGAGCATCGGATCTATCCGCAGGCCGTGCGCTGGTTCGCCGAGGGCCGGCTGCGGCTCGTTGGCGACCGCGTGCGGCTGGCCGGCGAGGAGGCCGGCGGCGGCGTACTGATTGCGCCCGAGGTGGGTTGAACGGCAATGCCGGTCGCGCTCTTAGCCGCGCTGCTGGGTTCGCTGGCGATCCACGCCGCGGCGCTGGTCGGGATGGATGTCGAACTCTTCGGCGGCGGTCCCGAGCCGGAGCCCGCGCCCTTGCGCGCCGAGATCAGGCCGTTGCCCGAGGCACCGCCTGCCCCGCCGGATGTTGCGCCCAAGGCGGCGCCACCGTCGGCAGTCAAGGCAGCCAGACCGCCCCGGCCGGCGAGCGCTAGGCCGGGGGCGCCAGCCGCTCCGGTCGCCGCCCTGTCCACAACCGAAACCGAACCTGCACCTCTACCCGAAATCGTCCCTGAAATGCCGTCGACCGCCCCCCTGACACCCGCCCAGCCGGCGAAGCCGATCCTGCCGGCGACCGGTACCATCCGTTATGCGATCCTCAAGGAATCGCTCGGTCTCCAGGTCGGCCGCGCCGAGCACCGCTGGGAATTCACCGAGGACGGCCGCTACCGGCTGACCGGAATTACCGAGACCAGCGGGCTGGTTTCGCTGTTCAAGCCGATTCGCCTCGAAACCGAGAGTTCCGGGCGTCTGGTTGCCGGGGGCCTGCAGCCGGAAACCTATCGCACCCTTAAGAACGGCAAGGACGCCGGTGAAAACGCCGATTTCGACTGGTCGACCGCGGAAGTCCGGCTTGCCCGCGATGGCAGCGTGCAGCCGATCGCCAGGGGCACCCAGGACATCCTGTCGCTCAACTACCAGCTCGCCTTTCTCGCGGGCCTGGCCGAAGGGAGCGTCATCGGCGTCGTCACCGGCAGGAAATACGAGCGCTACGCGGTCGACTCGCTGGGCGAGGAGGAAATCGAGACGCCGGCCGGCCGTTTCCGCACCCTGCACCTGCGGGCGATGACCGACAAGACGACGGAAGTCTGGATCGCGCTCGACCGCCAGCGTTTGCCGGTTAGAATCCGCTTAACCGACAAGAAGGGCGAAAGCTTCGAACAGGTCGCCACGGAAATTGGATCGCCATGAACGCTCGCTTCACCCCCGCTCTGTTTGCTCATGCCGAAGCCGTCCTCGGGCAGTTGCTACGTTTCGAATACCCCGCGGATGCGGTTGTTTCGCGCTATTTCCGCGATCATCACCAGTTGGGCCACGCCGATCGCGCTTTTGTCGCCGAAACCGTGTTCGCCGTGCTGCGGCGCGGGCGCAGCATCGAGGCGCGTTGTGCCGGCAGGCTGTCGGACCGGGCGCGGCTCCTGGTGGCGCTCGCCGTCGTCCGCGGCTGGAGCCAGCGCGAACTGGCACCGGTGCTCAAGGCGAGCGAGGTTGACTGGCTGGCGGCCGCCAAGGCGATGGCGGAGGAAGATTTCCGGCCCGCCGTGCGCTGCGATCTGCCGGACTGGCTGTACGGCGTGCTGGAAGTCCAGTTCGGTGCCGACGAAGTGCTGCGTCTGGCTGCCGCGCTCAACCAGCCGGCGCCGCTCGACCTGCGCGTCAATACGCTGAAGACCAATCGCGAGGCGGTTCTCGCCCAGTTCGCGGCGGAGGGGATCGCTGCCGTCGCGGGCAGCCTGTCGCCGCTGGCGATCCGCCTGCGCGACAAGCCGGCGCTGGCCAGGCACCCGCTGTTTCTCGCCGGCGCTTTCGAGGTGCAGGACGAAGGCAGCCAATTGCTCGGCTATCTGATGGAGCCCAGGCGCGGCGAAATGGTCGTCGATTTCTGTGCCGGCGCCGGCGGCAAGACGCTGCTGCTCGGTGCGCTGATGAGGAATACCGGACGTCTCTACGCCTACGATGTTTCCGACAAGCGCCTGGCCCGGCTGAAGCCGCGTCTGGCGCGCTCCGGCCTGTCCAACGTGCATCCGGTGCGCATCGAGCATGAGCGCGACACCCGGATCAAGCGTCTGGCCGGAAAGGTTGACCGTGTCCTCGTCGATGCCCCGTGTTCCGGCCTCGGCACGCTGCGCCGCAATCCTGACCTCAAGTGGCGGCAGGGCGAGGATTCGGTCGCTGAACTGGCAGTCAAGCAGGCGGCCATTCTCGAAGCCGCCGCCAGACTGGTGCGTCCCGGCGGGCGTGTGGTTTATGCCACCTGCAGCCTGTTGACCGCGGAAAATGAGGCCGTCGTAGACGCCTTCCTCGCCGGGCATCCGGACTTCAGGCCTGCGCCCGCTGCGGAAGTTCTGGCCAGACATGGTATCGCGGTCGACGGCGATTTCCTGCGCCTGTTGCCGCACCGGCAAAACACCGACGGCTTTTTCGCCGCCGTTCTGGACAAGAAGACATGACCCAAAGCAACCCGGCCCTGCAACTGTTCCGCGATCTATTCGATGATCTGCGCGACCCGAATTTCGTCTGGCAGGTGGTCGCGCTGGCTGCCTGTGTAGGCGCTGCCTGGCTGTTCGCGCGCTGGTGGATCGGCCGCCACCATCAGGAGGGCGCCGGGCGTCTCAAGGATGCCGGCGCCCGCCTGGCATTTCCGCTGACCGCCGTTGTGCTGGTCGGCATCGCCAAGCTGGTGCTGCAGAAGTTCATCCACGTCAACCTGCTGCGCCTGGCGCTGCCGCTGCTCGGCTCTATGGCGCTGGTGCGCGCCGTCGTCTTCGTCCTCCGCCAGGCCTTCCCCAAGGCGACCTGGCTGACGACCTGGGAGCGCATCATCGCCACCTTCATCTGGAGCTGGCTGGCGCTCTACATCACCGATCTGGCGCCGCACGTGATCGACGCGCTGGAAGGTGTCGTCTTCCCGCTCGGCGCCCAGCGCCTGAACCTGTGGATGATCCTCCAGGGCATCGTCACCGTCTTCCTGACGGTGGTCGTCGCGCTGTGGGTGGCCGGCCTGATCGAAGCGCGCCTGATGCGCATGCAAGACGTCGATTCGAGCCTGCGCATCGTCGGCGTGCGCGTCGCCAAGGCGCTGCTGACGGTGGCGGCGCTGGTCACCGGCCTGTCGATGGCCGGCATCGACATGACGGCGTTCTCGGTGTTCACCGGCGCCCTCGGCGTCGGCCTCGGTCTCGGCATGCAGCGGATTGCCAGCAATTACGTTTCCGGCTTCATCATCCTGCTCGACCGTTCCATCCATCTCGGCGACATCGTCCAGGTGGGGACGGACGGCGGCCAGGTGAGCAAGATCACGACGCGCTATACCGTGCTCAAGAATCCGGGCGGCGTCGAGTTCATCGTCCCCAACGAGATGCTGATATCCAATGTGGTCCAGAACCAGTCCTACACCGATACCCGCGTGCGACTGGCGACGACCGTCGGTGTCGCCTACGGCACAGATCTCGATCTGGCCATGCGCCTGATGGCCGAAGCCGCCAGCGGACAGCCGCGCGTCCTCGCCGATCCGGCACCCAAAGTTTTGCTGACGCTGTTCGGTGACAGCAGCATCCAGCTTGAACTCGGCTTCTGGATCGCCGATCCCGAGGAAGGCAAGGGCGGGGTCACGTCGGACGTCAACCGTGCGGTCTGGCGGGCTTTCCGCGACAACGGAATCGAGATTCCCTTTCCGCAGCGCGAGCTGCGGATGCTCAACGAAAAAAAGGCGGAACAGCCCGGTTAGGGGTTCCGCCGCGGTGACGAGGGATGTTCAGATCAGAAGACTGCCGCGCTCAACGCGCGCTCGATCCTTTCCTGGCGGCGCAGGGCACCGTATCTCCGAACGTCCGCGATCAACTGAATGATCTCGTCAAGACTGGGAAACTGTCTGTTAGTAGTTCTGATGTGGGGCATGATGATTTCTCCATTACTTGGGGTGACTGCATTGTATTTTCCCCAGTGAAAGCCGTCTGTTTGCCTTTCTGGGGGGCTTTGTAACGATTATTGACACCAGCGGTGCGTATTTGGTTTCATTGGTGCCACCCTTCATGGTGGCAGAACAGCGTGGTCGCCCCGATCCAGGCATACGGCAGGATGGCGACGACGCGCGCTTCCAGCCACTTGTCGACGCCGCCCTCGCTGGCGACGCGCTTTTTCCGTGGCGCCTTTGTAGACGATCACGGTCGACTGGGTGCGGACCCCCAATTTCTTGCGCAACTCGCGGTCGTTGTCGTAATTGACGATCAGCAGCGTGCCCGGCACGGCGCTGTCGCCCTTCCAGCCGTTCAAGACCTTTTCCTGCGCACGGCAGGTCGGGCACCAGTCGGCGTCGAAATGCAGCGCGACCGCCTTGTCGGCCTTTTGCTCGCTGGCCAGCAGTTCCGGCGAATAGGGCTGGATATCGAGGGCGTGCGCCAGGTTGAGCGCGGTGGCAAGGCCAAGGGCGGCGAGGGAATGGATGAACTTCATGGGGCGGCTCCTGATGGATGGCGGATGAATTGTCCGTATCCATTGGTCGCCGCCGGCGACGATTCCTTAGAGTGCCCGGGTGTTCCTTGTCAGGGGCATGCGGGAAATTGCGGTGGCTTGGCCGGCGTCCGTCGAATAAGGGCACTCCACCCTGAGCGGCCCGTCGCGCCGCCAGAGGTCAACGTCAGGTATCCGAGTGCAACTTTCGTTCGAGGCGGCCACCACTCAGGGTCAGCAACTCGACCAGAGCAGCCATTGCTATGCGTTGCGTCTTGCGGTCGCTCTGTGTCCATCGAAGTCGGGGGCGATTCAGCTCTTCCATGCCTTCTCCAATCGGCGCCATCAGCCTTTCCCCGAACCCGGATCAGCGATGCCATTTCGGCCTACCTTAGCAGTTACGTAAAATGAAGCGCAACGCTAGTACAATTTGCGCCGCACCGTAACACCGTTGCGGTAATCAACTACGCGAATCTCCATGGCCCGGATTTCCATTTACGACTCCACGCTACGCGACGGCGCCCAGGCGCAGGGTATTTCCTACTCCGTCGAGGACAAGCTCAAGATCGTTGAGCGGCTGGATGCCCTCGGCGTGAGCTATATCGAGGCCGGCAATCCGGGCTCCAATCCCAAGGATCTGGAGTTCTTCGCCCGCGCCGCGAACCTGAAGCTTGCTCACGCCCGCATCATCGCCTTCGGGGCCACACGCAAGGTGGGTATTCGCGTCCCGGAAGATGTCGGCCTGCAATCGCTGCTGAAGGCCAACACGCCGGCTATCGCCATCTTCGGCAAGAGCTGGGATTACCAGGTGCTGGAAATCCTGCGTACCACGCTCGACGAGAATTTGCACATGATTTCCGACACCGTGCGTTATCTCAAGCAGCATGGCAAGGAGGTGGTGTTCGATGCCGAGCACTTCTTCGACGGCTACAAAGCCAATGCCGCGTATGCACTGGAATCACTCGCGGTGGCGGCAGAGGCGGGGGCGGACAGCCTCGCACTCTGCGACACCAATGGCGGCAACTTTCCCGAAGAGATTTTCGAGATTACCCGCATCGTCTGCGCAAAGTTTCCCCATGTAGCTGTTGGTATCCACTGCCACAACGATAGCGAGATGGCGGTGGCCAACTCCATCCGCGCGGTGCAGGCCGGGGCGACGCAGGTGCAGGGTACGATCAACGGTCTGGGCGAGCGTTGTGGCAATGCCAACCTCTGCTCGATCATTCCCAACCTGCAGTTGAAACTGGGGCTGGACTGCATTCCCGAAGCCGCGATGCGCAACCTGACGTCGGTTGCACGCTCGGTAAGCGAAATCGCCAACATGCCGCACAACGAGAAAGCACCCTATGTCGGTGGTCACGCCTTCGCCCACAAAGGCGGCATGCACATCGACGCGGTCGTCAAGAACCCGATTTCCTACGAGCACATCAACCCCGAACTGGTCGGCAACAGCCGGAGCGTCCTGATGTCTGAAGTCGCCGGTCGCAGCACACTGCTGGCGCGCATCAACGCCATCGACCCGAACCTGACCAAGGATTCACCCGAGACGCGCCGAATTATCGACAAGCTCAAGGAGCTTGAACATGAGGGCTACCAGTTCGAGGCGGCGGAAAGCTCCTTTGATCTGGTGGTGCGCAAGATGCTTGGTCGCTACACACCTTTCTTCGAACTGGTCGAATTCAAGGTCATTGCCAATGAGCCGGCAGTCAATGATGTCAATTCCTCGGTGATCATCAAGGTGCGCGTGGGCGATCAGGAAGTGCTTACCGTGGCCGAGGGCGATGGTCCGGTCAACGCACTCGACAAGGCCGTGCGCAAGGCGCTGGAGCGGCTTTACCCGGCTATCGGCGAAATCCGCCTTACCGACTACAAGGTGCGCGTACTGGATTCTGATAAAGCATCGGCAGCCAAGGTGCGCGTGCTGATCGAGTCGACCGACGGCTGCACTAACTGGACGACCATTGGCGTGTCGACCGATATCATCAATGCTTCCTGGCAGGCGCTGGTCGATGCCATGGACGTCAAGCTGCTGCGCGATCAGGATCTGGCAACATGATCTTCTGGGACGGTGCAGCCGCCATGGGCGTTACGACGGTCCTCGAAGAGTCGTAGTGTCCGCACATAAGCGAACTCTTTATCCTCATTTCCCGCTGGAAACCGGCAATACCCGCGTATCCGACATTCTCGCCATGGCCGGCGGCATAACCCCGTCCGGTTCGGATATCGTCATCCTGGCGGGCACCCTCGAGGGCCAGCCATTTCGCAAGGAAATCGACTTTCCGGCCATCTACGTTGACTACAAGCAAAGCGATGACCTGGTCGTTGCCGGCGGCGATGTCATCTATGTTCATCGCGCGCCCGTCTTTTACATCTACGGCGAAGCCCAGCGTCCCGGTGCTTACCGCATCGAGCGCGGCATGACCATCCAGCAAGCGCTGAGCCTGGGGGGCGGTCCGACCGTGCAGGGCTCGGAATCACGGATTCGCCTGCATCGCAAGAACATGGCGACGCAGATGGACATCATCACGAGCGACCGCGTCGCCCAGCGCGTCGTCAAATTGCTCAAGATGGACGAAAGCCCGGTTGTTCGCGAGCAGTGGGAAGAGGCAACCGGAGGCAGGGGGCAAATCCACGCCTGGCTGGGCTCCGTGTTGCAGAAGAAACTGGACGTCAAGCCCTCGCGCGAGAGCAATGTCATCAATATCGGCTACTCGGGGGCTGACCCGGCCTTTGCCGCCGCCGTCGCCAATGCGTTTGCGCAGGCCTATGTCGATACCAACATCGAGTTGCGCGTCGAACCGGCGAAGCAATACGCCAACTGGTTCGACATCCAGATCAAGGTCCAGCGCGAACGGCTGGAGGCCGCCCAGAAGGAACTTTCCGACTACCAGCAAAGGACCGGGATCATCGCCACCGACGAGCGGCTCGACTACGAGACCCAGAAGTTCAACGAACTCTCCGGGCAACTGACGCAAGCCGAAGCCGAGGGGACCGACGCCAGCAGCAAACAGAAATCAGGCTCGGCCGACACGCTGCAGGAAGTGATCCAGAACCCGCTGATCAACCAGCTTAAGGCCGATGTCGCCCGTATGGAATCCAGGCTCAAGGAACTGGCCGGCAACCTTGGGCAGAACCATCCGCAATATCAGCGCGCCGAAGCGGAGTTGAACGAACTGAAGGCGCGCCTCAGGGCCGAAACCGCCAAGGTTGCCAGCGGCGTCGGTACCGCCGGCCGCGTCAGCGATGCCAAGGAAGCGGGAATCAAGCTCGCCATCGAAGCGCAAAAGAAGAAAGTGCTGGAGCTCAAGAAACAGCGCGACGAGATCAGCGTCATGATGCGCGAGGTCGATACGGCCCAGCGCGCCTTCGACGCCGTCGGGCAGCGCATGACGCAAAGCAAGCTCGAGTCGCAATCGATCCAGACCAACATCTCGGTGCTGACCCCGGCTGCCGAACCGCTGGCGCACTCGAAGCCCAAGGTTCTCCTGAACGTGCTGGTCTCCATCTTCCTCGGCACGCTGCTCGGCGTCGGCGCCGCGCTGATGCTCGAGCTGGCCCAGCGCCGCGTGCGTTCCGCCGACGACCTCGCCGAGGCGCTCGGCCTGCCGGTGCTGGTCAGGCTGGACAGTTCCCGGATGCCGGAGCGCCGGAATAAATGGCATTTCTGGCGAAAATCGCTGGTCGACCGCAACATTGCCGGTGACCACCAGGCCATCGTGACAAGGGAGGCATGATTTCCATGAATGCCATCACCGATACCCAGCACGCCGCCTCGGCACGTTCCATCGGCGCCATCCTCATCGACAGCGGCCGCCTGACCCCCAAAGCCGTCGGCCGGATTCTGGACATCCACAAGGAACAAGGGCTGCGCTTTGGTGATGCCGCCATCCAGCCTGGCCTGCTCACCGAGGAAGATATCCAGCGGGCGCTTTCCCAGCAGTACAGCTACACGTATCTGATCCAGGCCGCAATGGTTGCAAAAATCTATAAGCAGAACCTGTCGCGCGTTTATCGGAATGCCGAAGGCGATCGCATCATGCTTTCGGTGGTCTACGGCAGCGACCAAAGCGATGCCATGCAGGTGCACAAGCCGGAAGTTTGCTATCTGGCCCAAGGCTTCACGTTGCAGGAAGTAAGCCGGTCGGTGCTTGGCATACAAAACCGACAGATTCCCGCAGTGCGGCTCAAAACGGTGCTCGGCAGGCGGGTAGAGCCGATAACTTACTGGACAACGGTGGGCGACCAGATAGTCGCTGGGGGCATCCACAAAAAACTGCTCGAACTGGGTTGTGGCCTGAACGGCAAGATACCGGACGGCATGCTTGTTCGCATTTCCTCCATCGACCCCGATGCGCCGCATGCCTATGCCATGCACGATCGGTTCGCCGGCGAAATGTATCTCGCGATTCCCACGGAATATCGAAACAGAATATTCGAAAACCCATAATTGCAGGCAAGAAAACCATGACAAAAAAAGTTGCTCTCATCACTGGCGTCACCGGCCAGGACGGCGCCTACCTCTCCGAGTTTCTGCTCAAAAAGGGCTACATCGTCCACGGCATCAAGCGCCGTGCCTCGTCCTTCAATACCGACCGCATCGATCACCTGTATCAGGATCCGCACGTCGAAAACAAGAATTTTGTCCTGCATTACGGCGACCTCACCGACTCTTCGAACCTGATCCGCATCATCCAGCAGACCCGGCCGGATGAAATCTACAATCTGGGCGCCATGAGCCATGTCGCGGTCAGCTTCGAGTCTCCCGAATACACCGCCAACGCCGATGGCATGGGCACCCTGCGTATCCTCGAAGCCATCCGTATCCTCGGTCTGGAGAAAAAAACCAGGTTCTATCAGGCATCAACCAGCGAACTCTACGGCCTGGTACAGGAAATCCCGCAGAAGGAATCAACGCCTTTTTACCCGCGCAGCCCCTACGCAGTGGCCAAGATGTACGCCTACTGGATCACCGTAAACTACCGTGAAGCTTATGGCATCTACGCGTGCAATGGCATCCTCTTCAACCACGAATCCCCGCTGCGTGGCGAAACCTTCGTCACCCGCAAGATTACCCGCGCCGTCGCCCGCATGGCGCTCGGCCTGCAAGACTGCCTCTACCTCGGGAACCTCTCTTCACTGCGTGACTGGGGACATGCCCGCGACTATGTCGAAATGCAGTGGCTGATGTTGCAGCAGGACAAGCCGGAAGACTTTGTCATTGCCACCGGCGTGCAATACAGCGTCCGCCAGTTCGTCGAATTCGCTGCGGCTGAACTCGGCATCGAACTGCTTTGGGAAGGCGAGGGCGAGCAGGAAATCGGCATCGTTACCACTGTCACCAAAAAGGATGTCAAACTCAAGGTGGGTGAGATCATCGTCAAGGTCGACCCGCGCTACTTCCGCCCCACCGAGGTCGAAACCCTGCTCGGCGACCCGAGCAAAGCCAAGGAGAAACTTGGCTGGGTGCCCAGAACCACCCTGGCTGAGCTTGTCCAGGAAATGGTTCGTGCCGATTACTCCGCTGCCAAGCGCGACGCGCTCGTCAAGATGGCCGGTTTCCAGACCTACGATCACCACGAGTAGGCGGTAATCAAGCATGGACAAGCACGCCAAAATCTACGTGGCCGGTCACTGTGGCATGGTCGGCTCGGCCATCGTGCGCAAACTGCAGGCCAGGGGTTACACCAACCTCGTCAACCGCACCCATGCCGAACTCGATCTCACCGAGCAAGCTGCGGTCGACGCCTTTTTCCGGGCAGAAAAGCCGGACTACGTTTTTCTGGCTGCCGCCAAGGTCGGCGGCATTCAGGCAAATAACGTCTATCGCGCCGACTTCATTTATCAAAACATGATGATTGAAGCCAACATCATTCATGCAGCACATAAAACCGATGTTAACCGGCTGCTGTTTCTTGGTTCCAGTTGTATCTATCCAAGGGATTGCCCACAGCCGATCAAGGAAGAATTCCTCCTCACTGCTCCGCTTGAACCGACCAACGAACCATACGCGATTGCCAAAATTGCCGGCATCAAGCTCTGCGAATCCTATAACCGCCAATACGGCCGGCAGTACGTGAGCGTGATGCCGACCAATCTCTATGGCCCGAACGACAACTATGACCTGAACAACTCCCACGTCCTGCCCGCATTGCTGAGAAAGGCCCATGAAGCAAAGCAGCGGGGCGACACGAAACTTGAAGTCTGGGGTTCCGGCAAGCCGAGGCGTGAATTTCTCTATGTGGACGACATGGCCGATGCCTGCCTGTTCCTCATGGAAAACGAGAACATTACCGAAGGCCTTTACAACGTTGGTACGGGAAAGGACGTGACGATTCGGGAACTGGCTGAAACCATAATGAAGGTAGTCGGTTTTGACGGCGAGATCGCTTTTGATGCAACTAAACCGGACGGCACGCCGCGCAAGCTTCTCGATGTTTCCAGCCTTGCCGCGCTTGGCTGGTCTGCGAGCACCGGGCTGGAAGAGGGTATTGCAGCAGCATTCGCGTCATACCGGGTAACAACTGATGGCCGTAGCTGATCTGGATGAATCAAAAACCGCAAGCAGCCGAAAAAAGCCTTGGCGCCAAGAGTCTCTCTGCCGTCTTCTGGGGAGGCGGTGGTGGCGTCGTGCGCCTGCTGCTTCATTTGGTTCACAGGTCGTACTTGCTCGGATACTCGGTCCTAAGCAGTACGGGTTGTTCGCCATCGGCGCCATCGTTATCAGTTTCAGCAATTATATTGAGAATGCGCGGCTGGGTTGCCATCGGCAGCGAGAGGTAGACCAGATCGATCCGGTTCTCCTTGGCATACCTTGCGAGATCGGCGAGTTTGCCGATGACCGGCCAGGGGCTGCCCTGGGGCAGGCGATTCCGCGCGCGGTCATCGAAGAAGCCGACCAGTTCGAGGTTGCTGTAGGGACTGGATTCGGTTCGCTCCGCCAGGGCGATCCCCTGCTCGTTCATGCCGACGATGATTGCGCGTTTCCGACGTCCTTGTATGGCGTACAGCCATGGGGTGACAAGACGGAACAGCAGATGCGCGGCAATCTGCGTCAGCAGACCCAGCCACAGCCAGTGGATGATGGCCTCCCTGGGGAAGAGCTTGAGCGAGCGCGTCGCATAGCCGAAGAAGACGATCAGCGCGGCGATCAGGAACCATGAAACCAGAATGTCGGCGATACTGTGCCAGGCCGATTCCTGCAGGCTGGGACGTCCGGGGAAGGTGAGCGCGAAAGCGAGCAGCGAGGCAATCAGCGAGGGAGTCGTCACTTCGCCTTCAAAGTGGAAGCTTACCAACCAGATGGTGAGTGCGAGAACCAGCGGTTCGAGCAGCGCTTCGACCAACTCGACCAAGTTGTCGCGGCCGACCGTCATGTTGGTCGAGCGGCTAACGGGTATGCCTTCTGTCCTACTTTGTGGCATTGCCGGGTATGCTCTCGGTTGCGGCGACGGCCTGGGCGCGACTGATGACATTGAGTTTCCTGAAGATGCGTTGCAGGTGGTTCTTGACCGCGAAGGCGCTGATGTCGAGGATCATGCCGATTTCCTGGTTGGTCTTGCCTCTACGCACCCATTGCATGATTTCGCATTCGCGGCCGCTCATGCCGAATGGCATGTCCTTTCGCAGCTCGGGTTCGAGGACCGGCGCTTCGTCGCCATCGTCCCGGTATTCCTCGGGGATATGCGCGATCTGCCGGAAAACGTTATCGATATGGGGGAGCAGGAAACGAAAGGACAGTTTGGAGCGCTCCGTGCCGATTTCGGCGGGGCTGAGCAGTGCATAGATGCAATCGTGGCGCCCGCGTTGATCCTTGATTCCGTGCACGAGGCAACCAAGCATGCCGCCCAGGGCCGCCTCGATCGATGAACCGCGGATGCCTTCGCACGAAAAACCTTGAGGGGCGTCCAACAGGTAGGGTGCATGCTTGCCTGCGAGCCAGCGCCCGAACAGGGAGGTAACGAAAGGTTGAATGGCTTTTTCGCCGATTCTTTCGGTTTGCACGCCAGGCAACGGGGAAACGACGTCGATGCTCACCAGTCCCAATGAGAAATCACCCCAGGCGACGATCAGTATGTCATGGGGCAGAAAGCTTTGCACATCTTCCCGGAGCCATGAATACAGCTGAAAGTGCTTGCGCACCGCGAAGGACTGTTGGACGACGTCCAGAAGCGCCTTGATTTCATCAGCAGTGAGATGCGCGGAAAGTGTCATGTCGCTGGTTTGCCGGTACAAGCGGTTCTTGGTGTTTGGTGGGATTGATATTAGGTGGTCGCCATGTGATCCAATGTAAAGTATGTCATAGGCATGAAAATAATTGGGGTCGGGCGAGGGGTTGGCGTCGTTTTTTTTGCGAAAACTGTCTGCCGTCGGGCGGGTGATGTTCCCTCGGTTTGTTGAGATCTATGTTCAGCAACCAACGAGGTCACGCCAAGGTGAAGGATACGAAGAAGGGAATTGCCGAGTAATCGGAAATGTGGCCGTTGCTTCGGCGACCGGCTGGTCGGGTTGCCGAGATTGAAGTCCGGCAACGTCGAATCCTGGCGATGCCCCCACGGCCCAATGCCGGATGGCGCATTCACGGCCATTTCAGTCGAGCATGCCACGCTCGCGGATGAAGGCGATCACCGTTTCAAGGCCTTCGCCGGTTTTCAGGTTGGTGAAGACGAAGGGGCGATCGCCGCGCTGCAGCTTTGCATCATGGGCCATGACGTCGAGCGAGGCGCCGACCATGGGAGCGAGGTCGACCTTGTTGATGATCAGGAGGTCGGACTTGGTGATGCCGGGGCCGCCCTTGCGCGGAATCTTCTCGCCCGCCGCGACGTCGATCACGTAGATGGTCAGGTCGGACAGTTCGGGCGAGAAAGTCGCCGCCAGGTTGTCTCCGCCGGATTCGACGAGGATCAGTTCGACGCCGGGAAAGGCGCGCTGCAGGCGGTCGACCGCTTCGAGGTTGATCGAGGCGTCCTCGCGGATCGCCGTGTGCGGGCAACCGCCGGTTTCGACGCCGATGATGCGTTCCGGCGCCAGGGCCGAGTGGTTTACCAGGAAATTTGCGTCCTCGGCGGTGTAGATGTCGTTGGTGACCACGGCCATGTCGATCTGCTCGCGCAGGGCCTGGCACAGGGCCAGCGTCAGGGCGGTCTTGCCGGAACCGACGGGGCCGCCGATGCCGACGCGCAGGGCTTGCTTGCTCATGATGTTTCCAGTTGGATTTGCAGGTGTTCGTAAACACCGGAGAGATTGTTCAGGATGTCGCGGTTGGCGTGGCGCAGCACGCACAGGCCACGGCTTTCGAGGAAGGCGGTGCGTCGGGCGTCGTAGTCCGTGTGCACGGTGTGGCTGTCGCCGTCGATTTCGATGACGAGCTTTAGTTCGGCGCAGTAGAAGTCGGCGATGAAGGGGCCGATGGGTTTCTGGCGCAGGAACTTGTGGCCGTGGAACTGGCGGTTGCGGAGAATTTTTTTGCCAGAGGAGGTTTTTGGTCGGGGTTGGTTCCTTGCGGTTGGCGCGGGCGCAGGCGATGAGGTGTTTGTCGTAGGCGTGAAACTTCAACCCCTCCCCGACCCTCCCCTT
>ERZ724507.410-NODE-410-length-19493-cov-5.153720_pt1 | contig 19493 bp, 17 predicted proteins | sample MGYA00376040_ERZ724507 | MGnify/ENA primary metagenome ERZ724507 (study PRJEB28724, sample SAMN07190883) | activated sludge metagenome | isolation source: activated sludge of sewage treatment plant in Hong Hong | place: Hong Kong | collected 2016-03-17 ...
ATGATCGAGCGGAGGGCGTTCTTGTCCCGGGTGCTCAGGCGCGTCTCTTCCTGGCGGGCTGCGTAGTTGGTGTAGTCGCGGTACAGGTCGAGGGCTTGCAGGCGCTGCTGGTCTTCCTTCGTGGTCGGAAGGTCATTTTCTGCAAAGAACTGGATGGTTTTTTCGAGTACAAACTGACGGAGGGCGGTTTTATCATTTTTCATGCTGCGCATGATCTCCTTGTTGGCGGGGTCCAGCACGACTTGCAGGGCCAGGTTGTGCAGTTGACCGATGTTGTCCTGCGGGTTGTTCGGATTGACCAGGGGCGTCACAGGTTTTCCCTCTTCAGGCGAAAAGACGATGGTTTTGCCGGTGGGAGAATCCTTGAGCGGGTAAAAACCGGCCGGGATGACCTGCTCCTTCAAGCCAAGGCCTTCAGCGCTGGCGGCATCGAGGGTAAAGTCGGCAGTGAGCGGAAAGTAGTTGCCAAAATATTGACCGGCCTGGTCGCTGTCGGTAAGTTGCAGGGCAAACCGGTTTTGCAGATTGGTGGCGTCGCCCCAGCCGATCCAGATACAGTTGCTGAAACTGTACATGCAGCCCAGATAGGTAGATGTGCCGAAGTGGATATAGATGCGGTTGCCATCGGGGATGGAGGGGAAATTGCTGGCTGCAGGCTGCGGGGTTTCGGGTTCGGTTTTGGTGCAGGCGATTGCGGACAGGCAAAGAGCGATGAGTACGAGTGCGGAAGAGATCGTGATGTTTTTCATGACAAAAAAATTTCAAAATGAAGTGTTGTGTTGCCTACTCGTTTCTGTGGATTTTCGGCTTCCTCCGTTCAGGTTTCTTTTCGGGCGCCTTTGTTTTTCAGGCGCCTTTATCCTTACATCGGGGATTGCGGAAAACCTTACCTTCGTTTTGAAAAAAAAATCAGAAAAAATTTGGTGGTCCCATGCGACAGGACGAAATCAACCCTTCAGACAAGCCCAAACGGCGGCGCCATCACCCGCCAATGTCTGTATTTCCCACCACCGCCCGTATCGAGGCATTCAGCGATGGGGTAATCGCCATTATCGTTACCATTATGGTACTGGAACTGAAAGTGCCGCAACTGGCAGAGCATTTCACCCGGGCTGAATTCCTGCACGAGGGGCAGAAACTGTTGCCGAAATTGCTCGCTTACGCGATGAGTTTTGTGATCGTCGCCATTTTCTGGGTCAACCACCACAGTTTTTTTCACGCCCTGAAAAAAAGCGACGGAAAACTGCTCTGGTACAACAATTTTTTGTTGTTCTGGCTGTCGCTCGTTCCTTTCGCAACGGCATTTATGGGCGAACATCCCAAATGTGTGGAAGCAATCATGTGTTACGGCTTCGTGTTGCTGATGGCCGGCCTGGCTTTCCTGGTGATGGGAAACTACGTGTTGTTTAAATCGGACCTGATAAGCAGCGAGATCGGGGAAGGAACCAAGAAACGGATATACCGGCGCAATTTTCCCGGCGTGATTTTGTACACAACCTCGGTATTGTCGGCGCCCTTTTCGATCTGGATATCATGGGCGATATTTTTTATCGTACCCTTGTATTATTTTTTGCCCCGCCAGGTTGAAATGGAGTAATACCGTAACCTGCTGAACTCATTTAATATTTATGATCCTTATGGCAACCGGAGCTATATTTAGCATTTTGCTGTCCCTGACCGGCATGGCGGCTTTTGTCGCCGGTGTTGTATGGCTCAAAAGACGTCGCGCAGCGCAGCGCAGCGCCGAATTGCAACGTCTGGCAGCCGATCTCGGCCTGTCCTTTATAGAAAAAGACACCTATGGCCTGATTGCACAACTGCATACCCTCGGACTCTTTCGCCACTCCGCAACCCGGCGCTGGTCGCGCAACGGCAAGGTCATCAACGTCATGCGAGGGCAGATCGGCAACGCAGAGGTCTACCTGTTCGATTACAGTTACATCGTTTCTACGGGGAAAAGCGCCCATGAGGTGCGTCAAACCGTCTTTTTTGCCAATGACAAAAACTGGTACCTGCCCAATTTTCGCCTGCGGCCGGAAACCTGGTGGCACAAGGTGTTGGTAAAACTCGGCCTGAAAAGTGATATCAACTTTCCGGAAAGTCCCGACTTCTCCAGCAAATTCTGGCTTACCAGCGAATTTGAGGGGCTGGTCCGGCAACAGTTCAGCCCGGACCTCCAGCAACTGCTGACGGAGCGGCCTCCCGTTCACCTGGAAGGCAGCAATTATTACCTGATCGCCTATAAACCGGGAAAATCCCTGAATGCCGATGAAGCGCAGGTGTTTTTCGAGCACTGCAGCCAACTCGTCCGGATGCTCCAAAAACAGGGCGCACCCGACCTGCTCGACCTCGCCGAACTGAATAAAGAACCATTGCCCGACCCGATATCATTGCCCCGACCGGAAAAGCGCCAGTAACTCACCATTCACCACCGCCACGCATGACCCGCGCCTACCTTGCGCTCGCCGCCATCTGTATTATCTGGGGCACGACCTACACTGCCATCAAACTCGCCGTGCGTGAATTTCCGCCGTACATGCTTGTCGGTATCCGCCAGACGACGGCCGGACTGCTCTTGCTGGGTGTGGCGGCAGCGAGTGGCAAACTGCGCATGCCCAACCGGAAGTACCTGCTGCGACAGGGGCTCGCCGGCCTGTTTTCCATTACCGGGGGCAACGGGTTTATTACCTGGGGCATGCAGTTTGTGTCTTCCGGCCTGGCTGCCATCATCGGATCGCTCACGCCGGTGGTGGTTGTACTCATCAACCTCGCCTGGCGGGGCACGGAGCGCATCAACGCCCGGGTTATTGCAGGCGTTTTGCTCGGCTTCGGCGGTCTGGGACTGATATTTAGCGAAGGCTGGCAAGACTTCCTGAAACCGGAATACCGCCTGGGTATCGCGGGCTGTTTTGTTTCCTGTGTGACCTGGTCGCTCGGCACCGTCATGTCGAAACGCTGGAATGCCCCCGAAGTGCCGGCTATCATGAACGCGGGCATGCAGATAACGGCAGGCGGCCTTGGTGGCATCGCACTGAGTTTTTTATTCGACAACCATCACAGCATCAACCCCTCGACGCAGGCCTGGCTGTCGGTACTCTACCTGGCCGTTATTGGTTCCGCGCTTGCCTTTACGCTCTACCTGTACGCGCTCAAGCACCTGAGCGCGACTGTTTCGTCGCTCTACACCTATATCAATCCGGTGGTGGCCATCATACTCGGATGGGCCTTTCTCGGCGAATCCCTGACCCTGCTTGCTGCAGGGGGGATGCTGTTGACCATTATGGGGGTATGGCTGGTAAATCTGGGGCAACGGCGTTAAACAGGCTTCCCCCTGCGCTTATATTCGGAACAGGGCAGCCATTTTTACCAAATTTTCGTCAACTTTGCTGCCCCTATCCGGTTTAATCGCCTGTTTTTTTACAATCACCGCTCACGTCTCTCTCACTTCTCACGTCCTACACACATGCAACGCAGCAAAATTGCCGGTATCGGCTACTACGTCCCGGAACGCATCGTCAAAAACGAAGAACTGACCAAATTAATGGATACCACCGACGAGTGGATTCAGGAGCGTACCGGTATTCAGGAACGCCGCTACGGTAAAAAGCATGAGGAAACCACTTCTTCCATGGGGGCAAAGGCGGCGCGCATCGCTTGCGAACGCGCAGGCATCACGCCCGACGATGTGGACTTTATCGTATTTGCCACCCTGAGCCCCGACTACTATTTCCCCGGCTGCGGGGTGCTGATGCAGCGAGAACTGGGCATCACCCATAAAGAAGTGGGCGCGCTCGATATCCGGAACCAGTGCACCGGGTTTATCTATGCGCTCAGTATAGCCGACCAGTTTGTGAAAACCGGCATGTACAAAAATGTCCTGGTAGTTGGCTCTGAAATGCACTCCATGGGGCTGGACTTCAGCACCAGGGGCCGCAATGTAACGGTCATTTTCGGCGACGGCGCAGGAGCCGTCATTCTTCAACCCACGGATGACCCCAATCGCGGCATACTGACCACAAAACTGCATTCCGACGGCACCTATGCCGAAAAACTCGCCTTTATCAATCCGGGGGCACATGGCGGCTATCATTACAACAAAATGGGCGAGGAGGTCGACCTAGGCTATCCGCCGGCAGATACTTACGGCGAAATATTCCTGACGCCCCGCATGGTGCAGGAGGGACTGTACTATCCGAATATGGAAGGGCAGTTCGTTTTTAAACTGGCGGTGCAGAAATTTCCCGAAGTGATCAAGGAAGCGCTCGATGAAATGGGCCTTACGCCTGCCGATATTTCCATGCTGATCCCGCACCAGGCCAACCTGCGTATCAGCCAGTTTGTTCAGAAAACGCTCCGGCTGAGCGATGAACAGGTGTGGAATAACATCCAGCGTTTCGGCAACACCACCGCCGCTTCGGTGCCTATCGCCTTGTGCGAAGCCTGGGAGGCCGGCAAGGTCAAGGCGGGCGATCTGGTATGCCTGGCGGCTTTTGGAAGCGGTTTTACCTGGGGCAGCGCGCTGATCCGCTGGTGAGGGCGGTATTATCCTCGAATCTGGTGCGCCGGCTGAAACCGGCGGTACCCGGGTGTTATAGGGCCTTTGCCTTGTGCCTTTGCTTTGGGCTGGCCGGCGCCGTTTCCGCCCAGGAAAGCTGTTCCTATTTTGCTCACAAGTTTGAAGCGCAGACCTTTGCCGCTTCCGGTCAAAACTCAATATCCCCAAATTTCCAGTGCATCCTTCCGCATCAGGAGCAGCCTGCGCGGGGCGAGTATGGCTGCTGCATCGCTACCTGCCCCGGCCGGTAAGGCGATCTCCCGGCTTGCCCTGACCCTGAGGTGCTCCATCACGATCCTGTCCTGCGCGATATAATGGATCTGCTGGTCAACCACCTGGAACCTCGTTACAGGCCAGGCCGGTGTAAAAATGCGGTCGAACTGGGCAAACAGATCGAAGATCAGCACGCCCTGTGTCGAATCGGCCATGAAGACCCGGTCGTTGTTTTCCAGAATGCACGACACCTGTCCCGGCGTGATTCCCAATTGGTTGAGAGCCTGACTTTCAAAGCGCTTTTCCCCATCCGGTGTAATCTTGACCAGCCGAAAATTAACTTCATCGTACAGCCACAGGTTGCCGTCCTGTGATGCGGCAATGGCCCGCACTTCCGGATACCCGGCAGTGATCAGGTTCAGTTCGCCCAGTGCCGTCAGACTGCGGTCGAGAAACAGGGCCGTGCGAAAATCGGCGTACCAGACCAATACTTTGAGCGGATTCGACACATCGAGCAGGGTAGCGCTGCCCAGACGATTGCTGGAGTACCGTGTAAGCAAACGGCCGTCGGGCGCGTATTTTTCCACGGCGTTTTCTGCATTGATCAGGTAGATGTTGCCCAGGTTGTCTGTTACCGCAAAACGGGCATTTACCGGCAGGGTTTGTACCGGCCTCAGTGTGTCGCTCGCACTTTGGGCAATACCCGTCGTCGACGCGGCACAGGCGATCACAAAAAACAGTGCAGGAAAAAGCCGACGGATCATGCGTTGGTTGTTATGCCGGGTAAAAATATTCTGCTCAAACGTTTCCCGAACGCTAAAGGTATTGGGTTTGCCGTTATCAGGCGCGCAGCGTACTTTTGTTAATTCATGCAGTCGTCGAACCGAATACCCCTTCTGGTTGCTTTTTTTGCCGTCATCCTGCTGGCAGCGGTATTTTATTATACCTACGAGTCCGGTAAAAAACACTTTATCTGGACCGATTCCTGGGCCCGGCACGGGTACAACGAAAAAAGCGAACAACCCTACGGCACGCTGGTCTTTCATCGACTGCTCGAATCGGTTTTTCCCGGCAGGCAATGTACCGATATCAGGAACAACATCAAGACGGAACTGCCCTCCGACCCTTCCGGCGGCAGCGTGTATGTTTTTGTCGGCGAAACCCTGTACCTCGATTCGATCGCGGCAGCACAACTGACCGATTTCGTCGCCGCAGGCAATACGGCGTTTATCGCCAGTAAAAACACGGTCCACGCGCTGATGCCGTACCTGTATGGCGATCCGGGTTGTAACGATTGGTCGTGGGACGAGTATGCCAGTTTTGAAGACAGTTCGGTGTCCATGACCCTGCGCGCGCCGCTCGATTCGGCAGCCGGGGGTGCAACCTTCCATTTTGCCGTGCAGAACAAGCCGGAATCGTATGCCTGGCAGTATATTGAAACCGGTTTTTTCTGCGATTCGATGCCGCATTTTCCTATCGGTTATGTCAACGATACCCTGATCAATTTTGCCGCGTTCCCTTTCGGGAAAGGCCGGTTCTTGCTGCATACCAACCCGCTGGTTTTTACCAATTATCACCTGCTGCGCCCCGGAACGCGGCGGTATGTGGCATCAGCGCTTTCCTGGATTCCGGAAGGCAATATATACTGGGATGCTGCAAGCCGGATCGGCGAAACCTCCGGACCTTCCGAAACGGAAAATCCGCTGCTGTACATCCTCCAGCAGCCCGCACTTGCCTGGGCCTGGTACCTGTTGCTCGGACTCGCATTCACCTGGCTTGTTTTTCGCGCCAAACGCCGGCAACGCATCATTCCGGTGCTGCCCAAAAATGAAAATTCATCCTACGAATTTATAGGCACCATCGCCAACCTCCATTTCCGGGAAAAAAATTACCGCGGACTTTGTGTTCAAAACACGCGGCTTTTTCTGGCGCAGGTGCGCGAACGCTATGGTATTCCTGCATCCCTCGATCCCGAAAACCTGATGCCCCGTGTCGACGACGCCTTTTTCCGGCGCTTGTCTGCCGTATCAGAAACGCCGGAGTACCTCAGCCGCAATGTGTTTAATCAATATTCCGCAACGGTACAATTCGAGCCTACTGAAGAAATGATGGTAGATTTGCACCTGGCGATGGAGGATTTTTGGCGCAAAGCAAAATAGCCTCCATTGCCCGATCTTTACAAGACCAACGACTCGATCCAATGTCTGAAAACGAAGAAAACAACCCCGACGAACAGCCCGAAACATCCGGGCTGCAACCGCCCGCCAATGACCCCTACACGCCCGCAGGGGTTGATGTGGAGCCCGTGCGCCTGCGTGCGGAGCGGGTGAAAGAACAAATCCGGCAGGTCATCGTCGGGCAGGAGGACATGCTCGACCAATTGCTGATATCGCTGCTCACCGGCGGGCATGTTCTGCTGGAGGGTGTTCCGGGCATTGCTAAAACACTGACAGCCAAACTGTTGGCGCGTACTATCGATACGGGCTTCAGCCGGATACAGTTCACGCCCGACCTGATGCCTGCCGATGTGGTGGGTACGCCGGTGTTCAATATGAAAACATCGGATTTCAGTTTTAAGGCAGGTCCCGTTTTTTCCAATATTGTGCTGATCGACGAGATCAACCGCGCGCCCGCCAAAACGCAGGCAGCCCTGTTTGAAGTGATGGAGGAAAAACAAATCACCGTTGACGGTACCACTTACCCAATGGGTGATCCTTTTTTTGTCGTGGCCACACAAAACCCCATTGAACAGGAGGGTACCTACAAACTGCCGGAGGCCCAGCTCGATCGCTTCTTGTTCAAGATCATCCTGGGTTATCCGAGCCTCGAAGAAGAGCAGGCCATCCTGCGCAGGTTCAAAAACGATTTTACCGGCATCCTGCGCGAAACGGTGCAGACGGCTATTACGCCTGGCGATATTGCTGACTCCCGGCAACGCATCGAACAGGTGTTTATCCGCGAAGAGTTGCTCGACTATATCGCTGCCATTGTGCACAACACCCGCAACAACGCCGACCTGTTTCTCGGCGCCAGCCCCCGGGCCTCCCTCGCCCTGATGAAAACCGCCAAGGCCGTAGCGGCCATGAGCGGACGCAACTTCGTGATACCCGAAGATATCCGTCAGGTGTCCTATCCCGCGCTCAACCACCGCGTGATCCTCACGCCCGAACGGGAAATGGAAGGCTATACCACCCGCGAAGTGCTCGACGAGATCGTAAAAAAGATTGAAGTGCCGAGGTAGGGAAGCATTGGCGGCAGCACCGGCAACTGTGCGCCGGTGCCGCCGCCCATAATCTGTGATCTTACAAAATAACCCTGTTGCTCCGCAATTCTTTCTTCAGGTCGGGTTTCAGCCGCTCAGCCGCCTGAACGAGCATGTCCTCGTTTCGGGGAAAAGGCTGTGGTGCGTTGCCGATGCGCCGTTTGGTATCGTCGCTCAGGGCGCGTTTATCGCCGGTGTAGGTGGAGGCGTAATTTTCAAACAGTATTTCGGTACCCAGTTGACGGCTGTCGAGCAGGGTGTTCTGTTGGGCGTCGTACACTTCTACCCGGCCGGTCAGGCGGGCTGCCTTGGTTTGGTACACCTCGATCACATTGGCCCGGATACACACCATGCGGGGTTTTTTCACGTCGTTGCCCAGCGAATCCTTCAGCACATTGCCCTTTGCGTCGAGCACATAATCCCAGCCGTCGCGGATCTCTTTTTCGTCTACATAGGCGCGTTCGTGTACCCTTTCCGGACTGATATCGACGTCGGATACATTGAATACGACGCGATAGTCGAAGGTTTCACCCGGCTTTTTGTCAAAATAGTACGCTTTCCACTCGCTGTCCAGGTCCTTTTTCCCGATGGCCAGTATCTGGTCGACGAAGTTGCGCGGGAGCACCTGTGCCGAGCGGTTATTCACCTCAAACAGGATATACGAAGTACCCAGTTCACGCGCGGCCTGCATCAGTTTGTCCGTATCCTTGTAATCGCGGTAGTACTTGCTCTCGAGATCGCGGAGTTCGCGATAAGCCGAGCGCGCAGCGAGTTTGTCGCCGTTCTCTGCTTTTTCGAGCAATGTTTTAGCGTGGTTATACAGGTAATCTGCGGCATTGGTGCGACTTTCGCGTTCCAATGCGGCGACATCGAGGAGATCAAAAGTGGCCCGGTAACCGTCGGACGACACCAGCGGAAGCAGGGGCGCAATGCGGCGCTGGCGGTCAGCCATAGCCTGGTGTATGGCGTGGATGCGTTCCCAGTTTTCGGGGCGACCTGCAGCGACGAGGTTTCTGACGGTAGCCTGGTCGCGGGCATGCGCCCTTTGGAAAGCGGCCTCAAGACCGCGTACATATTCCGTTTTCTTTTTCGACTTGCCGCGTAATTTGTGCACACAGAATTCGATGGCGCCGTCGTAGTCGCCGCTTTCCATATATTTTTGTGCCGTATGGCAGGCAGTCATCAAAAAAGACAACAGTAAAACGGGGGCGAGGATACGGGTGCTGGCAAGCATGGTGTTCTTGTTTTGATTGTTTTCCAATTCTGACCGGAAAGGTGCAGGCCCCGTTGCACATCCGGCCCTTAAATGATGTTATGGGTTTTGCAAAATTTGTTAAAATCCAAAACGAGATGTAAATACCTGTAAATCAATTTCAAATTGTATGGAAAAAGTAACCGAGAGCCCTTCCGCCTACCGCCACCTGGAGCAAATGAGCGTCCGGGAACTGCTCACCAATATCAACCGGGAAGACCAGCGTGTGCCGCTGGCCGTGGCCGAATCAATACCCATGATCGAAGCGCTGGTGGAAAGCGTCGTGCCCAAAATGCTGGAAGGCGGCCGGCTGTTCTACATCGGTGCGGGTACCAGCGGGCGCCTCGGTATCCTGGACGCTTCCGAGATACCGCCCACTTTCGGCGCGCCGCCCGAGTGGGTCGTCGGGCTCATCGCCGGCGGCGATCAGGCCATCCGAAAAGCAGTGGAAGGCGCAGAGGATAGCGAGACGCAGGCCTGGGACGACCTGAAGCGCTGGCAACCCGACGAACTGGATACTGTCATCGGCATCGCCGCATCAGGCACCACGCCCTATGTGATTCACGGACTGCGCGCGTGTCGCGCAAACGGCATCGCTACCGGCTGTATCACCTGCAACCCCGGCGCACCGCTCCTGGCCGAAGCCGATTTTCCCGTCCTGGCCGTTGTAGGCCCCGAATTCGTCACCGGAAGCACGCGCATGAAGGCCGGCACCGCCCAGAAACTTATTCTCAACATGATCTCCACCTCGTTGATGATCCGGCTCGGGCGTGTGCAGGACAACAAAATGGTGGATATGCAGCTTTCCAACGCCAAGCTTGTCGACCGGGGCACCCGGATGATCGTGCAGGCTACCGGTATTGAATACGAAGCAGCCAGACAGTTGTTGCTGCGTTTCGGCAGCGTACGGGAAGCCTTGCGCGCCTACGGGTCGTAAGGTTGTCTCTTGCTGATGTTGGTTGAAAACCTGCGTTAATATGGGGAAAATACCCTAAAAGGTGTCGCCAAACGCGAAGTCCGGCTTTCGCTCCGTCCAGCGACCTCGCGTGAAATCGGGGAAAGCCTGCGGGCTACTGCCTGTGGCAATGCTGGCCTCCGACAATGGCGTTATCGCCAGCCAGGTGGCCGCATCGTAGACGTCGATCTGCGGGGCGATGTTGCGTTTGGCGCACTCGACAAAATGATGGAATACAAAAAAATCCATCCCCCCGTGCCCTGCGGCTTTGGCATCGGCGCCGTAACGCCGCCACAACGGGTGGTCGTACTGGTCGAGCCACGACTGGGCGCTCTCCCAGGCATGGGCTTTTGTTTTGCCTTCCAGCAACAGGCTTTTGTTTACATCCATCCAGATGCCCTTCGTGCCCTGTACCCGAAAACCGAGTGAATAGGGCCGCGGCAACCCGGTATCGTGCGACAGCAGTACTGTCTCGCCGTTGGAGGTACGGATCACCGTCGTCACTACATCGCCGAGGTTGAACTGCACCCTGGCGTTGGGGTGGTCGGGACCGCCTTTCGGGTGGTTTACGATGTATTCGTGCAGGCCGCGCGCCTTGCTGGAGGTAGCGGTGAGGTGCAAAAAACGGTTGCCGCGGTTGATATTGGCCATCATCGCCACCGGACCGATGCCGTGCGTGGGATACAGGTCGCCATTCCGGTGTACGGCGTGTTTGGTGCGCCACTTCGCTTCGCTGAACCCCTTTTCGCCAAACTCCACACCCGAGTCATACGGCGTAACACCGTCGTTGAACTTCACCCCGCGCAGGTCGTGCTGGTACCCGCCTTCAAGGTGCATAAGTTCGCCGAACAGCCCCTCCCGCACCATTTGCAGTACCGCCATCACATCGCGGCGGTAGCAAACATTTTCCAGAAACATCAGGTGGGTGCCCGTGGCTTCGTGGGTATTGACGAGTTGCCAGCACTCGTCGAGTGAAAAGCCGCCGCAAACCTCTGTGCCGGTATATTTGCCGGCCTGCATGGCTGCTACGCACTGTTGGGTGTGCCATTCCCAGGGCGAGGCGATCACCACCGCATCGATGTCTTTGTCCTGTAGCAGGCGCTGGTAATCAAAATTGCCCCTGTCGTATACGGCGGGTTTTTTGCCGCCCTTCTCCGAGATCAGTTTCAGGCAGTCGGCCACCATGCGCGGATCAGGATCGGCAATTGCGGCCACTTCACAATCGCTTCGGAGCAGGGCCTCTTCCACGTGGTTCTGCCCGCGCAGACCGGTGCCGATAAAGCCGATGCGCAATTTGTCTTTCTGGGGACCGGAAGGTTGGCTGCGGAGCACAGGAGCGGTATGCTCCGCTCCGGCGATACCGGAGGTGACGAGTGCTGCTCCGGCAAGGGTGGTGTCCCGCAGGAAAGAGCGGCGGTTGAGTTTGGCCATGCTGTTTTTAAGGGCGAATAAAGGGAAAAAAGAAGAATTTCAACCGAAACTCCCCTGTATAATTCCCCCGCCCACGACATCGTCGCCTTCGTAGAACACAGCACTCTGGCCGGGTGCAACGCCTTTTACATTGGCGTGAAACTGCACATCCACGTCTTTCCCGATCGTCCGGATGGTGCTGAGCGTACCGGCGTCGCGGTACCGCACTTTGGTGACGGCCTCCATGCCCTCCGCCGGCAATGTCCCGTATTTCATCAGGTTGACCTTGCCCACCATCATGCCATTGCGAATGAGGTCGTCTTCGCGGCCCAGTACGACCGTATTGGTGTCGGGGCGTATTTCGGTGACGAACATGGGTTCGCCCAAAGCGATGCCCAGGCCCTTGCGTTGGCCGATGGTGTAGAAGGGGTAGCCTTCATGGCTGCCGAGCACCTTGCCCTCTGCGTCCACAAACTGGCCGCCGGCCACTTTTTCATCGAGTCCGTCGACACGGCGGCGCAGGAAACTGCGGTAGTCGTTGTCGGGCACAAAGCATATTTCGTAGCTCTCCGCTTTTTTGCTGAGTTCATCCCAGCCGCGTTCGGCGGCCATCTGCCGCACCTCGGGTTTGGTGAATACGCCGAGCGGCATACGCGTGCGCTGCAGGCATTCCTGGCTCAGGCCCCAGAGTACGTAGGATTGATCTTTCTGGCGGTCGCGGGCACGGGTAACGTATTTCCGGCCGTCCAGTTCGTTGATAATGCCGTAGTGGCCCGTTGCGATAAATGCGCAGTCGAGCATGTCGGCGCGGCGGAGCAGGCTGTTCCACTTGATGTGCGTATTGCAGAGCACACAGGGATTGGGCGTGCGGCCGGCCATGTATTCATCCACGAAATTGTCGATCACGTAGTCGCCGAATTCCTCGCGTATATCCACGATGAAATGGTGGAAGCCCAGTTTTACCGCCACGGCCCGGGCATCGTTGATGCTGTCGAGCGAACAGCAGCCGGTTTCTTTCTTCGAACCGCCGGAGTTTGCGTAATCCCAGGTTTTCATGGTAATACCTACCACCTCCCAGCCCTCCTCGTGGAGCAGAACGGCGGTCATGGTACTATCGATGCCGCCGGACATGGCGACGAGTGCTTTTCCGTGTTTGGACATGATTGATGGTTTGCAGGTTTTGGAGGTTACCGGTTTGCGGGTAGTACTTTACTGCCTGCTGATCGTGGTTATGGAATAGCCTAAACAGCGATTGGGTCAAGGCGGTTCGATCATTTGTAAAAAAGCGGGGAAACGGGTTCCTCAAAGCCGCTACTTGCCATTGATCTTTTCCAGCAGTTCGACCGTCATCGAAGCGTCTTCACCGGTCGATTTGGCCAGTTCGATGGAGCGTTGTGCGGCAGCGGCGGCCTGTTTTTTCTTCCCCAGTTTGAGATAGAGCCGGGCCAGTGTATCCTGGTTGTAGTTGGTTTCCCGAATCGCCACCGACTGCCGGGCCCAATCAAGGGCCTTTTCGAGCATGATTTGGTCCGGCACATTTTGAAGGAACAGGAACGCCATTTCGTTCAGTTCGTCGGCATCGTCGCTGGGGTATCGTTTGTAGTGGTCGACGGCAGATTTGGCAAAGTTCTCCATATCGCCGTGTTTGCGGTAGTAGGTCAACCGGTAGTTGGAGGCCAGCCGTTCGCCGTGTTCCGGATACACGACACCGTACAGGCGCTGTATCTCGCCGAGTTGGAGGTTGCCGTGGTTTTGCAGGTAATTCTCAAAGATCGCATCGATTTTTTGCTTTACCTCTTTTTGGGAAAACCGTGCCTCGAAAGCCGCGCGTTTTTCCTGCAGGAACCTGAACCCCTTTGCATAGGGGTCTTCGACATAATGCATGATGAAGTCCATGTTTTCCGGCGTGCCGAGGTCGGTCTGGGTTTTCAGGTAGTCGTTGGCCAGTTCAACCGATGAAGCGTCTACCGCCGCACTTTTGGCTTCCGTGAGGGTGCGGAGCAGGTCGGCACTGCGCTCGCCCTGGCGGTAACGGGTTTCCAGTGCGAGCAGGTTGGCAGCCGGGTCCATCGCGGTTGTGCCAACTTTGAGGAAGTCGCCTGCATTGTAATAACCGACTACTTTGTGCACCCTGGCGCCGTCCGGATTGAGGAACAACAGCGTAGGGTAGTACTCCACTCCGTACCGTTGTGCCAGTGCGGGCCCTTCCCCTTTTTCCATATCCATTTTCAGGTTGACGAAGCGGGCATTGAAGTACGCCCCCAGCGCCGAGTCCGTAAAGGTCTTGGTTGCCATCAGCCGGCAGGGGCCGCACCAGGTGGTATAGGCATCCATAAACACGGCCTTCCCTTCCGCCTTTGCTTTGGCAAGGGCATCGTCCAGAGAGAGTTCGTGTTCGAACTGAATGCCGTTTTGCGCAGCAACCCGGGCAGCCGGCAGCAACAGCAACAGCAGCGCCAAATAATGTTTCATGATCCGTTATTCGCCTAAACTCCTGATGAAGTAGTCAATTTTACCGCCCAGGCCATTGTCTTTTTCTCCCATAGCCTTGCGGGCATTTTCAGCGGCGTCGAGGGCTTTCTCCTTGTTGCCCTGGCGCTTGTAAATCTCGGCAAGCGTGAGGTAGTATTCCGGCATACCGCCGTTTTCTGCCGCCGTTTTGCTCCACTTCTGCGCCTGATCGAGTACTTTGGACTCATCGGGGAACGCGCGGAGCAGGCTGATGACGAGGTCGTGCAGGCGCGCCGAGTTGTTTTTTACATCGCCCTTTTGGTATGCCTGAGCCGCTTTGAGGTAGTTTTTCACATCCTTAGTGGCCGAGTAGTAGCTCATGTCGGCGTCGTAGGCGAAGGCTTCGGCACGGGCAGGCACGCCCGCTTTCATTTTGGATTTGGCCTCGTCCAGCAGCGCTTCGCTTTTGAATTCGATGGCTTTTTTCAGCGTCTTTTTGCAGGCGCTTTCAATGCGGGTGTTTACTTTTTCCGAGCCGACGAGGGCCGCTACTTTCGACTGGTGCTTCAACAACAGATCGAATACGCGACTATCGGCCTCAACGGCGCCTTCGTGCAGAAAACGCAGGTTGATATCGGTGGTGAGGTCGCTTTGGGCGTTGATGTAATCGTTGGTGATCCTGAGCGAGGGTTTGCCGGCTGCGTTGAGGGCGCGCACATAGTCGAGCAGGAATTCGGGATCGCGTTTGCCTTCGTTGTAGGCGACTTCATAATCGCCCGATTTATCGTTGCGGCCAATCACCTTTTGTGCAAAGTCGAGCAACTGATCGGCGTCTTTGGCGCCAACGGCCTTTTGCACCAGTTTGCCCGTGGCGTCGATGAACATCAGCGTCGGGTAGGCGCTCACCGGAAACTTGCCAGCAAACTCGGCATTTTCGGGCTTTTCCATGTCAATTTTGAGGTTGATAAAGTTGACATTGAAATAGGCGCCGACTTTCTCCTGGGGAAAAACACTGGACGCCATGCGCTTGCAGGGGCCGCACCAGGAAGCAAAAGCATCAACAAAAATAAGTTTTTCTTCGACCCTGGCCTTTTCCTGTGCCTCCGCCCAGGTGCCGTGGAAAAACTCAATACCCTGTGCGGAAAGAGATGTGAAAGCCGTGAGTAAAAAAGAATAGACAAGCAGTATGCGGTTGATTTTCATAGTCGGACGATACGGTTATGTGGCAAATGATCTTTAAACGCCGCAAAAATAAGGGTAAAATCGGGTTGCAGGGGCACTTCGAAGCCGTCAATGTTTTGCAAATGCTCGGCGCATGCCGCCGCATGATCGATAATCAGCCCTGAATTTTAGAATACCGAATCATATAACAAGAGCATAAACCACCTTTACAACATCATTCCAGCCGAAGTGCCGTAATTTTCCACCCACAACCGACCCTTCTGCCAGTTTGCAAAAAAACATCCTGATGAAACATGCGCTCTTCTTTTTAATGTCTGTTTGTTGCCTGCCTGCTCTACAGGCCATCGACCGTTATGTCCCTGGCGATACGCTCCATGTCTGGGCACAATCGGGACTGGTGCTTCGCAGGGAGGCTTCGCTCAAGGCGGCAAGGGTGACCGGTATCCCGTACGGTGCTGTCGTGCTGGTGTTGAATGAAAAGAGCGGCAAAGGGCTGGATAATGCAGAGGTGGAGGCCGTGCCCGGCTTTTCGGGTAACGGCTCGGTATATCCCGCCGTTACCCTCCGCGGGATGTTCGCCCGGGTGGTATTCCACGGCGATACAGGCTGGGTGTTCGACGGGTACCTGTCCCGGCTGCCCGCTATGCGCTACACCACTGACAAAAATACCGGAAAGCCCGTTTTTGAAAACTTTGACACATACGCCACCCGGAATTTCGGGTTGCTGGTCGACGAAAAGCACGGTACTTTTGAATACGCAGGCCCCGAGTCCACCACAAAGAAAATATTCGGCAACGGGATCATGGTGGATACCCGTGTCAGTAAAAGCGGGGAATCACGGATGATTTTGCCTGATATATCGATGGAGGAAGCGTTTTTGATATTCAACTATATGAATAATTACGAGTGGGATATCAGGCATCCCTCCGACAATCCGGCTGACGATACCTGGGTACTAAGCCCGCAAAGCGACCATGACTGGAACTTTGGGAAAATAGTGTGTGGTCACCGGATTCTTTACCTGGAATACGAACGAATGGTCATCATTACATCCGAATGTTCCTGTTAACCTGCTCCAGTCCCGACACGCATGAACATCCGCACCCTGTTGCTGCCACTGCTGCTACTGCTGCTGCAAACCGCCTCGGCCCAGAACTTCCTCACCTATTCGCTGGAAGACGGACTGCCGCAGTCGCAGGTGTTTGCGGCCATTCAGGACAGTAAAGGCTACATGTGGTTCGGCACCCAGGGCGGGGGCGTCTGCAGGTACGACGGACGCTTTTTCCAGACCTATACCGATGCCGACGGGCTGCCCTCCAGCTACGTGAATGCCCTTTTTGAAGACGACCGCCGCCGCATCTGGGTGGGTACGAACCTGGGTGTTGCGTGGTTCGACGGCGCGAAATGGCATAATCCCCGCGAAGGATTTTCCGAACCGGTAACCCGCATCTCCCGGGACCGTACCGGTAAGTTGCTGATGACCATAAAGAACGATCTGGTTTCCCTTGATGACGATGGTTTTCACCTGTATCCAATACCCGGATTTCCCCAAAGGCCACTTGTTTACGGGCTTTTTCCCTCAACAAATGGCCTCTGGATCGGTACCAATCAGGGCGCCTGCCTGCTGGGCGATATGTTGAAAAGGCTGACAACCAGGGAAAATCTCCCCTCCAACCTCGTGCGTGCCTTCGCACGCGACGGGCAGGGCAATATTTGGATGGCCACACCTGCCGGCATCGCCGTGGTCGATGAAACACGCATGGCGGTAGTGGCTACGCACACAGATGCCCTGCTCGAAAACGCCATCTGCATGCAGGCAGACGCCGAAGGAAACATGTGGGTGGGCACGACCGATAAGGGACTGGCCATCTGGTCGGTGCGGGACTCCGCCTGGACGCAACTCGGCGAACGGCAGGGCTTCCCGCGCAATTACGTCTGCGCCCTGGTGCGCGACAACAGCGGTACCATGTGGGCCGCCACTTCAGGGGGCGGGGTGGCGCGCTTTATCGCGCGGGATTTCAAACATTTCGACCGCCGGGATGGCCTGATCGGCGACCGCGTCTATGCCGTCATGGAAGACAGCAAAGGCCGCATCTGGATGTCGGTGTCGCAAAACGGCCTGCAGGTGCTCGACTCGACAGGCCTGCACCGCTTCACCCCCGATAGCGGCTATTTGAATATAAAATGCAGGACGATCGCCGAAGACCGGCTCGGGCGCATCTGGGTAGGTACGGAGGGCAAGGGCATCGCTGTTTTCGACAGTTCGGGTATGCATGTCCTGAACAAGTCAAAAGGGCTGCCGGGCGACTGGATTCAGAAGATTATGCCGGATGGATTAGGGGACATGTGGGTTGCCACGGCATCCGACGGGCTGGCGTTGGTTGGCTTGTCCGACTCCAATGTATTGTCGATCAAGAAAATAGAGATACCTGAAGGCCTGAAAAGGAAACAAATAGCCTCTATTCAAACGGATAAATACGGTTATCTGTGGTATGGCACGCCCGGTGGTAAAGTCGGCTGGGTTAAAAACAGGATGGCGGAATATGACCAGGCCAACGGACTCTCCGGCGCTCCCGTGCGTTGTATGGCTTTTGATACGATGGGTCGATACATTTGGGTCGGCACAAAAGGTGATGGCGTGTTTGTTGCCGACAGAAACGGGGAAAGAATAATGTTCCGGCCCCTGGAAACACCGCGCCCGCTTTCCTCCCGCAACATTTATCTGCTTCAGTTCGATCGTGCCGGAAACCTGTGGATCGGCAGTGAGAACGGCGTCGACAAGGTCAGTTTTGAGAAACAGGGGTTTTCTTTGGAAAAACCGGGGTTTGGGGTAAAGTCCGTCGAACATTTTGGTAAAAACGAGGGCTTCCTCGGCATCGAGACCTGCCAGGACGCGGCTATATGCGACCGGGCAGGCAACCTCTGGTTCGGCACGATGAACGGCCTGATGCGTTATGTGCCTTCCAACCGCAAATACATCGGTACGGCGCCCGTCCTTCATTTTGATGACATATCGTTGTTTTACAGGCCTTTATCCCAAACGCCCTACGCGGCATGGGCAGATGAAAACGGTGGCTTGCGCGAGGGGCTCGAACTTTCCTGGAACGACAACCACCTCAGTTTTGAATTTCGCGCCATCGACCTCAATCACCCTGGCAAGGTGCGCTACCGCTGGAAACTCGACGGGGCCGACAACGCAGAATGGTCGCCGTTGTCGACGCAGCAGTCGGTCAACTGCGCCGGCCTGCCACCGGGTGGATACAATTTTATGATACAAGCCACCTCCGACGGAGTGCTCTTTACGGAACCCCTGAAAGCGCCTTTCTCCATTAAAGCGCCATTCTGGCAAAAAGGCTGGTTTCAGGTGCTTGCAGTTTTGACTTTGCTGGGCCTGGTACTATCCATCCTGCAAATTCGCATTCGGGCCGTCAGGAGGGCTGAACAGGTCAAACGCGAAAAACTTGAAGTGCAAAACCGCCTGCTCCAACTCGAACAGAAGGCGCTGCAACTTCAGATGAACCCGCACTTCATCTTTAATGCCCTCAACAGTATTCAATCGCTGGTCGGCGCCGGCGATACCCAGGCAGCCAAGCAGGAGATCAGCGCCTTCGCTGCGCTGATGCGTTCGATCCTTCATAACTCGCGGAAACAGATCATTTCCCTGAAGGAAGAAGCGGATACCCTCGAACAATACCTGCGTATCGAGCAGTTTTGCCAGCAGAACAGGTTTGCCTTTTCCATCACACTACCGGAAAATATCGATCCCCGTGAAATCGAGATTCCGCCCATGATGTTGCAACCCTTTGTGGAAAACGCCGTAATACACGGCATATCGCATTTGAATTACGCCGGGAGGATTGAAGTAGTGTTCCGGTACGATCCCAATCCCGTTTCTGACGGCATAAATGCGGTAACTTCAGCATCCGGAGTTGACGCCGGGCTGCTTGAATGTACCATTCGCGACAACGGCGTCGGCCGCGAAAAAGCCATGCTGCTGCGGCAGGAAAGAAAGCCTGGTCACACCTCCGTAGCCCTCGATGTTACCCGGGAGCGCCTGGAAGCGCTGAAAAAAGGCCGGCAATATGCGGTGTTGGAATACGAGGATATAACAAACAGCGAAGGGAAAGTTGCCGGCACGCAGGTGACCGTCCGCCTGCCGACTATGGTCAATTTTTAGTGGTACCCCTAAGGTAGCCGTAAGGTACCGCCGGCT
>ERZ724507.411-NODE-411-length-19456-cov-4.934849_pt1 | contig 19456 bp, 18 predicted proteins | sample MGYA00376040_ERZ724507 | MGnify/ENA primary metagenome ERZ724507 (study PRJEB28724, sample SAMN07190883) | activated sludge metagenome | isolation source: activated sludge of sewage treatment plant in Hong Hong | place: Hong Kong | collected 2016-03-17 ...
TACTGATTCATGAAGCCTATGTACCCGTATAGGTTTTCTCTTTTGACGATTCATCTGCTTTGCTTGTTTGGACTTTCGCAGGCCAAAGCGCAGGAATTTTCAGTGTATGACAGCCTTCCACAGCTGACCACCCGCATTGCGCAGGCAGGCGAAGCGACCCTTGTGGTCAACTTCTGGGCCACCTGGTGCAAGCCTTGTGTCGAAGAACTTCCTTGCTTCGAACAACTCCGCGAACAATATACCGGCAAAAACGTGCAGGTACTCCTGGTCAGCCTCGACTTTAAAAGCCAGCTGGAGAAGAAATTCATTCCCTTCCTGAAAGCGCAACAGCTTAAATCGGAGGTAGTGTTATTTGCCGATACGGACGCCAATACATGGATTCCGTACATTTATGAAGAATGGGACGGTGCGATACCGGTTACACTCGTCGTTAAAGGCCACCAAAAAGCCTTCAACCTCGGTAAATTTGATAATTATTCGGACTTGGAAGCATTCGTACTCCCATTCGTAGGGGACACGAAAGCAGTTTCGCTTAAGAGCCTGATCAATTGTAGTAGCGGAAAATAACCCTTAGCACAGGCTTTTTCGTTTTTAGTCGACACGCATTCATTACATCCCATTCATCGTTCATTCTTTCTTTACTCATGAAAAGTCTCGTCTTCGCGGCTTTTGCACTTGCAGGTGCTATCCTGCAATTTAGTGCGACTGGCCCCTCCGGTTACGTAGTTGGCGATAAAGCCGACGATTTTTCCTTAAAAAATGTAGACGGTAATACAAAATCCCTATCCGACTACAAAGATGTTAAGGGCTATATTGTGGTGTTCACCTGCAACCACTGCCCCTACGCCCAGCTTTACGAACAACGCATCATCGACCTCCACAACAAATATGCTCCGCTGGGCTTTCCGGTAATTGCGATCAATCCCAACAGCCCGATTATCGTGGAGGAAGACAGTTACGAGGAAATGCAGCGGCGCTCCCGGTCAAAACACTACCCCTTTGCCTACCTTTTTGACGAAGATCAGACCGTTTACCCCAAATTCGGCGCCACCCGTACACCCCATGTTTTTGTGCTCGACACAAGCCTCGTGGTCCGTTATATCGGCGCGATCGACGACAACCCCGAATTGCCCTCCCATGCCAAAAACCGCTGGGTGGAAAAGGCCGTAGACGCCTTGTTGAAAGGGGAAAAGCCCGTCACGGAATTTACAAGGGCTATTGGCTGTACGATCAAGAAAAAACCCTGAACACAAGATCCCTCCGTTCGATAAATAATATTTGCACATTAGCCGGCCTGAATCAAGACCGGCTTTTTTTTTGCTGTTAAAAATCTTTCTTCCCGAATCCGCGTTCTATCTGCAAATAATTAAACACATCTGCCATGCGCAAATTTTTCCTTGCAGGCGCATTTCTGGCCTGCATGCTCACCCAACTTCGTGCCACCTACATGCTGGTACCGATGGACGAAGCAAGTCAACACAACCACCTCAAAGCCTATGGTATTGCGTACTGGGTCATTTCAGAAGGCGCCGAGGCTTACTGGCTGCTGAACTACCGGGGTGGGAGTTTTGCCTTTGTCTATACGCCCACTTTTGAAAAGGAGTGTAAAACACGCGATGTAAGTTTTGAAATACTCGCCGACGCACAGTTTGAAAAGATCCGGGAAGATATCCTCAACCCGGAAGTGAATATGGACGTCATCAAACTTGAAAAAGCGCCTAAAATTGCCGTGTATTCCCCGGATAAAAATGAAAAAGGAGAGGTTATTCAACCCTGGGACGACGCCGTGACACTTGTGCTGACCTATGCCGAGATTCCTTACGACGTTATCTACGATACTGAAGTGCTGCAAGGCAAATTGTCGGAATACGACTGGCTGCACCTTCACCACGAGGATTTTACGGGCATGTTCGGAAAGTTCTATGCGAGCAACAGCAGCCAGCCCTGGTACCGCGAACACGTGCGCATGATGGAAAACCTCGCCCGGGAAAACGGCTTTGCCAAAGTGAGCGAACTGAAACTGGCCGTCGCCAAAAAAATATCGGAATATGTTGCCGGCGGCGGATTCATGTTTGCCATGTGTTCCGCCACCGACACCTATGATATAGCCCTTGCCGCCGAAGGCACCGACATCTGTGCATCGGTATTCGACGGCGACCCGATCGACCCCAACTGTCAGAACAAACTCGACTACTCCAAAACATTTGCCTTCCAGGGCTTCCAGATCATCACCGATCCGGGTATCTATGAGCACTCTACGATCGACAACAGCGAGGTGGCCGGACGCAGGGTCATTCCCGAACAGGACTATTTCAACCTTTTTGATTTCTCTGCCAAGTGGGACCCCGTGCCTACCATGCTCACCCAGTGCCACACCCGCACAGTGAAGGGGTTCATGGGCCAGGCCACTGCATTTCAGAAAAAATATATTAAGCCCACTGTGCTGATCATGGGAGAGAACAAACCGGCCAATGAGGCCCGGTATATCCACGGGACGTACGGCTATGGCTTCTGGACCTACTACGGCGGTCACGACCCGGAAGATTACCGCCACTACGTACTCGATCCGCCTACCGATCTCAACCTGCACCCCAATTCACCGGGTTACAGGCTGATTCTCAACAATATCCTTTTCCCGGCAGCAAAGAAAAAGCACCAGAAAACGTAAGAATGGCGGTTGCATGGTCAGGCTATTTGGGCTTTTCCGTTTTTACATCGCTTTATCCGAAGCAAATACCGCACTGAGGAATTCGCGGTTCATGCGGGCGATGTTTTCCACCGAAATATCTTTGGGACACTCGGCTTCGCAGGCTTTTACGTTGGAGCACTGCCCAAAGCCTTCCTTGTCCATTTGCGCCACCATGGCCAGCACGCGCTTCTGGCGCTCTACCTGTCCCTGGGGCAGCAGTGCGAGGTGGCTGATCTTGGCCGATGTGAACAGCATTGCCGAAGCATTCGGACAGGCTGCTACGCAGGCGCCGCAGCCGATGCAGGCTGCTGCATCGAAGGCATGTGAAGCCTGTTCTTTCTCGATCGGGATCGCGTTGGCATCTTGAGCCTGTCCCGTGTTGACGCTGACATAGCCTCCCGACTGGATGATCCGGTCGAATGCCGAACGGTCCACGACGAGATCCTTGATAACGGGAAAAGATTGCGCGCGGAATGGCTCGATCACTATGGTATCACCATCGTTGTAGTGGCGCATGTGCACCTGGCAGGTGGTCGTGCTTTTCATCGGTCCGTGTGGCCGGCCGTCGATGACAAGCGAGCAGGTGCCGCAGATGCCTTCGCGGCAGTCGTGCTCGAAAGCAACGGGCTCTTCGCGCTGGTGTACCAGCTGCTCGTTGAGCACGTCGAGCATTTCAAGGAAGGACATGTCCGGGTTGACATCCGGAAGTTGGTAGGTGACAAACTCACCCTTGTATTGGCCACCCTGGCGCCAGATTTTGAGCGTTAAGCGCATATGTCGGATATATTGTGTGTTTTAGAATGAATCAATTCCTTTTCAGGGTTTCGATGACAGAACAATTGTCTATCAACAAGTTACCGTTTTTGTTTTCAAAACCCGACGCGTAATAGGCCATCAGGTCGATCTCGTCAAAATCATCCACTGTCGGTTTCAGTGTGAACGAGAAGAGTGTCCACTGGGAATGGCTGACGGCGCTGCTTTCAGCCAGTAATTCCTCCGTTTGCCCTTCTGCATTCACCCCCCATATTTTCAGGATCGTAGGGGCATTGTAATTGACTTCTTTTCCGGTTGCCCTCGACATGGACTGGTACACATTTGACCTGCCCAGGTACAGACTGAACTGATACGTCGAGTCTTTTTTCAATAGACCATCCAGCTTCTGACCCACCCCTTCCCAGGTATTGTTGTCGCGCACCACCAGACCCAGATATTGTTTACCGTGTTGCGCCTTCATGACTACCCCGAAGGCGCCGGGCTGAATGTCGGGCGGGCTTTCCTGTGCAGCGCCCATATTGATCCAGCCCTCCGGCACCGTGCCCCATGCGGGCTGGCCTTCTTCAAAGGACGGGTTTCGCAGCGCAATGACATCCTGGCCGGTCAGCGGCAGGGAAATCAGATGCCCGATACAGGCGATGAGAGAAACCGTTTTACCTAAAACGCCCATATTCCTTTATATTTCTCAAAATATAGCGCCCCGCCGGGGGTGTATACGCGTTCGGCAACGATAGAACGCTCGATCAGGTTGATCTCAAGACTCCAGTGGTTGCTTCCCTGATAGTAATCATACCCAACGATCGTATCGTTGACATCCCAATCTTCATAATAGTGCTTCACCAGATCGTATGTCGCACAGCCGCTTATATTATACCAGGTCGAGTCAATACGCGTCATAACCAGTTCACTGTTAGCAGTTGTGTCAAACTGCTCCGCACCGGTATTCAACTGTTTCCGATAATAGTAACAAACGCCCGTGTGTTTGTCAAACAGCGTGTCGAATATAGTCTTTTCGGGTGGCGTCATTGTTTCCTCGGTCTTGTTACAGGAAAACAGCAATACCCCGAAAATTGCAGTGATGATCGGAACTGCGACTACATATCTGAAAATGCCGTTTGGGTTACTCATGATGCGTGGTGTTTAGTGAAAGGATAATATACAAACGTCCTTTACTTGTAAGAACGCTGCGTCACCTTCACCTCTTCGTAATCCAGTTTTTCCTTGTGCAGTTGCGCCGCCTGATCCTCGCCCTTCCACTCCCATGCCGACACATACATAAAATTCTTGTCGTCGCGCAGGGCCTCTCCTTCGGGCGTCTGGTACTCCTCGCGGAAGTGTCCGCCGCAGGATTCCTGGCGATCCAGGGCATCCTGGCACATCAGTTCGCCCAGTTCGAGGAAGTCGGCAACACGCCATGCCTTTTCCAGTTCGGGGTTGTACTCGTCGGTACGTCCCGGCACGAACGCATCGCTCCAGAACTCCTTGCGCAGCTCCCGTATTTCGCGGATGGCTGTTTCGAGGCCCTGCGCGTTGCGGGCCATGCCGCATTTATCCCACATGATCTTGCCGAGGCGGCGGTGGAAACTTTCCACACTTTGTTTGCCTCCCAGTTCCATCAGCCGGCTGATACGGCCACGCACGTCTTGTTCTACCTGTGCAAACTCGGGCGTTTCCGTAGAGATCGGGCCGGTCCTGATTTCGTTGGACAGGTAGGAGCCAATCGTATAAGGCAGCACAAAATAGCCGTCGGCAAGGCCCTGCATGAGTGCCGATGCACCCAGGCGGTTGGCGCCGTGATCGCTGAAATTGGCTTCTCCGCACGCATACAGCCCCGGGACGGTGGTCATCAGATCGTAATCGACCCACAGGCCGCCCATGGTATAGTGTACCGCCGGGTATATCCGCATCGGCACCTCATAGGGATTGTCGCCCGTGATCTTCTCGTACATTTCGAACAGGTTGCCGTAACGCGCCTCCACGGTATCTTTTCCGAGCCGTTTAATGGAATCGGCGAAGTCGAGATAAACCGCCAGGCCGGATTTGCCTACACCGAGTCCTTCGTCGCAGGCCGTTTTGGCGGCCCGGCTGGCAATATCGCGCGGCACGAGGTTGCCGAAAGCAGGGTATCGGCGTTCGAGATAATAATCGCGGTCTGCTTCGGCAATCTGCCGCGGGTCTTTCATGCGGTCGGCGGCAGATTTGGGGACCCACACCCGACCGTCGTTGCGCAGCGATTCCGACATCAGCGTCAGTTTCGACTGGTAGTCGCCCGAGACGGGTATACAGGTCGGGTGTATCTGGGTGTAGCAGGGGTTGCCGAAAAAGGCGCCACGGCGGTGTGCCCGCCAGGCAGCGGTTACGTTGCACATCATGGCATTGGTACTCAGGTAGAATACGTTGCCGTATCCGCCGGTACAAAGCACAACGGCATGTGCGGAATGGCGTTCGAGTTCACCGGTAAGCAGGTTGCGGGCGATGATGCCGCGGCATTTGCCGTCGACCACCACAGCATCGAGCATCTCATGGCGGTTGTACAGTTTAACCGTGCCGAGGTGTACCTGCCTGCTGAGCGCCTGGTAGGCGCCGATCAACAGTTGCTGACCGGTCTGGCCGCGCGCATAGAAAGTACGCGACACTTGCGTACCGCCGAAGGAGCGGTTGTCGAGCAGACCGCCGTATTCCCGCGCAAAAGGCACGCCCTGCGCCACGCACTGATCGATAATACTGGTGGAGACCTCAGCCAGGCGATGTACGTTGGCTTCGCGGGAGCGGTAGTCGCCGCCTTTGATGGTATCGTAAAAAAGACGGTATACCGAATCGCCGTCGTTGCGGTAGTTTTTCGCTGCGTTGATGCCGCCCTGTGCGGCGATGGAATGCGCCCGGCGCGGACTGTCGTGAAACGTAAAAACCTTGACGTTATAGCCCAATTCGCCCAGCGAAGCCGCTGCGGAGGCGCCCGCCAGACCGCTACCGACGATGATCACATCGATGCGGCGCTTGTTGTTGGGCGATACGAGCGGTACATGACCTTTGTAATATTCCCATTTTTCCGACACAGCGCCGGCGGGTACCTTTGAATCGAGTTTGGGTTCGGAGGCAGTTGATTTTGCCATATTTTTCGAAAGTAAATTCAGTTGACGAAGGGTTGAACAGGATTTATTTCCCTACAAGATAAAACACGAGAGGGATCAGGGCAAAACCGGCCGGAATGCCGATAGCGTAAACATACCCAAGTCCTTTGATAAGGGGGGTATACCGGGGGTGATTGAGGCCCAGTGTCTGAAACGACGACCAGAACCCGTGCCAGAGGTGAAACGCTATCACGACCATGCTGATCACGTAAAAGGCCACATACAAGGGGTTCTTGAACGCCTCTGCCACGGGCAGGTAGAGGTTTTGCACCGGATGATCGTATGCGGCGACTTCCACTGCAGGCAAGACGCCCATTTTCATCTGAAGCCAGAACTGCCACATGTGCAGGACGATGAAGACGAGGATCACAATACCCAGCCATGCCATGTTGCGTGCCGATCGCTCCGAACTCCGGGTATGCACGACGGCGTACCGGATGTTGCCCCGGGCGGCCTTGTTGCTGAGCCACAGCCGTATTCCCTGAACGGCATGCCAAAGGATAAAAGCATACAGCGTGTAGGAAATGATCTTGATCAGCGGGTTGTGCGTCATAAAAAACGCGTAGGTATTGAAGGCTTCGCCGTCGTCGTCTTTCAGGAGTTGCAGGTTGCCGATCAGGTGTACGATCAAAAACAGCATCAGGAATAAGCCGGTCAGCGACATCACGACCTTATGACCCAGGGAAGAAGAGAGAAATTTGGTAAACCAACTCATTGATAAATGATGAGTGATGAATAATGAGTGAGGGGAATCGCAAAGAAAGTCTATTGTGCGCAGTAATGAACCGGCAGACAATTTTTTTTGCGGAACAAAACTACTTTACCAAACGGGAGTACAGAATTTTCGTTCGGAAAAGGTTTGTGGAGAGCAGTTATTTAGACGGGATAAAAATATGATCGGCCCGAAACGAAAAAGCCGGCCGGGAGATGCTCCCGACCGGCTGCGTATTTTCTATAAAACAGTGTTGTGATCAACGGCGTCCGCCGCCACCACCGCCACCGCGGCGATCTCCACCGCCGCCACCGCCTCTGCGGTCGTCGCGACCGCCACCGCCGCCACGGCGATCATCACGACCACCGCCACGACCGTTGTCGCGGCCGCCGCCACTGCCGCCGCCGCGCTGTGCGCGTGCTGCATTTTCCTCATCCGTAGGCATGGTGCCGTCGGCTTTGGGCGTAATGGCCCTGCGCGACAGTTTCATTTTGCCGGTACGCGGGTCTACATCGAGTATTTTAAACTGGATCGCATCACCTACCTTGAGTACGTCGCCTACATTCTCCACACGCTGGTGGTCGATTTCAGACACGTGCATCAGGCCTGTTTTGCCTTTGAACTTGATGAATGCACCGTATTCGGCCAGTTCTTCCACGACGCCGTCGTAGATAGCGCCCACATCGGGTGTAAACACAATGTCCTGGATTTTGGCATAGGCCGCGTCGAGCGAAGCCTTGTCAGGGCCGAAGATGGCGACAATGCCGCCTTTTTCGTCCTCGTCAATGCTGATCGTCGTTCCGGTATTGCGCTGCATTTCCTGGATGATCTTGCCGCCTGGCCCGATCACGGCGCCGATATAATCGCGTTCGATGCGGAACTCGATCACACGCGGTGCATGCGGTTTGAGGTCGGCATTCGCATGGCCGAGGGCTTCGGCCATTTTGGCGAGTATGTGCAGGCGTCCGTCGCGTGCCTGGAGCAGGGCTTTTTCCAGCAGTTCGTACGGCATGCCGTCGATCTTGATATCCATCTGGGTGCCGGTGATGCCTTTATCGGTGCCGGTCACTTTGAAGTCCATATCGCCGAGCGCGTCTTCGTCGCCCAGGATATCGGAGAGAATCGCGATGCGGCCTTTGTCGTCGGCAATAGCGCCCATGGCGATACCGGCGATAGGCGCCCTGAGCGGCACACCACCGTCCATCAACGCCAGGGAACCCGAGCAAACGGTAGCCATGGAAGAAGAGCCGTTCGATTCCAGGATATCCGTCACTAAACGCACGGTATAGGGGAAGTCTTTGGGCATCACTTTCCGGATCGAGCGACCGGCGAGGTTGGCGTGGCCTACTTCGCGGCGGCCGGGTCCGCGCATGGGTTTTACTTCGCCAACCGAATAGGGCGGGAAGCTGTAGTGGAGGATAAAATCGTCGTCGTAGCTTTTCAGGGCATTATCGATCAGGATCTGGTCCTGCTTGGTGCCAAGGGTAAGCGAGGTAAGCGCCTGGGTTTCGCCGCGGTTAAAGATGGCCGAGCCGTGTGTTGCAGGCAGGTAATCCACTTCGCACCAGATGGGGCGCACCTCGTCGGATTTGCGGCCGTCGAGGCGTTTGCTGTCGCTCAATACGACATCGCGAATGATGTGCTTTTTCAGTTTTTCGAAGTAGCGTTCTGCCGTTGCGCCCCACTCTGCCATGAACTCTTCGCCAAACTCTTCGGCCACAGTGGTCATCGCCGCTTCCTTGATCTCTTCGATGCGGCTCTTCCGGGTATTTTTGTCGGAAGCGCTGCGCGCAAGGGCGTAGATATCGTCGGAGATCAGTTCGCCGATGCGGTGCTTGAGCGGCTCGTTTTCGGGGACTTCAGGCGGGGTGCGTTTTACGAGGGCTTTCTCGCCCACCATTTCGGCAAGGCGTTCCTGCGCCGCGATCTGGTCTTTGATGGCCTCATGCGCTACTTTCAGGGCCGCCACGAGATCCAGCTCGGAGCATTCGTCGGCTTCGCCTTCCACCATCGTAATATCGTTTTTGGTGGCTGCAACGATAAAGTCCATATCTGCCCTTTCGAGGGCTTCACGTCCGGGGTTGATGACGAACGCGCCGTCGATCCGCGCGACACGCACTTCCGAGAACAGCGCTTCCACCGGAATGTCGCTGGTGGCAACTGCTGCGGAACACGCGAGGCCGGCAAGGGCATCGGGCATCACGTCTTTGTCGGCAGAGATCAGGGTAATGATCACCTGCGTTTCGTTCATGTACCCGTCGGGGAACAGCGGGCGCAGGGCACGGTCGACAAGGCGGCTGATAAGGATTTCATAGTCCGACAGCCTGCCTTCCCGGCGGAAGAAGTTGCCCGGGATACGTCCTGCTGCGGCAAATTTTTCCTGGTAATCGACGGAAAGCGGAAAAAAGGGCTGGCCTTCCTTTGCTTTTTTGGCACTGACGATGGTGCACAGCAGCATCGTATCGCCCATGCGGACGAGCACGGAGCCGTCGGCCTGTGTGGCGAGTTTGCCTGTTTCAAGCGCGACTTCCCTTCCATCGGGCAGATGGAACGTGGTGCGCAAGGGAATTTGTTTTCCCATGATATAAGATGAATTTGTGCGCCGGCGATCCGGTAGTCCTTTGCCTAGCGTTGCGGTGGCGGGCCGGGCCGGAGGAGAGAAAAGTATCCAAAAACCGAAAAATCACACAAAGAGGTGAGTTAGTCTGGCATTTAAAGGCCGGAATTGCAACTCCGGCCGTCGGTCGCCACATATCAACCTGAACTTACCTCTTTGTGTGGGGGAACATACTCCCCGTTTTTGATCGTCTTTTCAAAATTCCGGCAGCAACTTCGTCGCCGTTTCGATACGCAAACTATACTGATGCCGATGCGATGAATGGTTATTATGATTAAAGATTTCGGGGTGCGGTTTGAAAGGGCAAAAAAATAGCTGCCCGGATAACGCCGGACAGCTATTGATTGTTTTACTTACGCAGGCCGAGCTTCTCGATGAGTGCGCGGTATTTGTAAATATCTTTTTTCGCGTAGTAAGAAAGCAGGCTCTTGCGCTGGCCTACCATGGTGAGCAGGGCACGACGCGTAGAGTGGTCTTTCTTGTTGATGCGAAGGTGTGCGGAGAGGCTTTCGATGCGATAGGTCAGCAGCGCGATTTGCGCTTCCGTGTTGCCCGAATTCTTGGCATCGCCACCATATTCTTTGATGATGTCGGCGATTTTCTCCTTGGAATAGTAAACTGCCATTTCTGAAATGATGAATTATGAATGAGAAATTAGGAATGAGGAAAAGATTAACGAAGAAAAAATTCATCATTGATCGTTCATCATCCACCATTAATAAAGGGCCAAAACCGGATTTCAGCGGGTCAAACGGCAGTTTTTGCCTATCCATCCGGGTTTAGCGGCTGCAAAAGTACGCCGTGGCATTGAAGGTGCAAAGCATAGGGAAACAAAAGTTTCAGAAATACCGGGCAAATGCCCGGCATTTCCGAATAAAATTTGCCTGCCGCTACATGGTGGTGGGCACTTTGCGGCCTTCCACCTTAGCTTCGTTCCACAGCGCATCCATTTCGGCCAGCGTCATATCTTTCAGCGGGCGGGGCGCCCGGGCTTCTATATATTCGAACCGCGACTTGAATTTGCGGTTCACGCGTTCGAGTGCTGTTTCGGGATCGACACCGATAAAGCGGGCGTAGTTGACGAGTGAAAACAGTACATCGCCGAACTCCTCTTCAATCTCCGCCTGCGGCGCCTTGTTTCGGACATTCTCCTGCAATTCGCCCAGCTCTTCTTCCACTTTTGCCCAGACCTGTTCGGTGTTTTCCCATTCGAAGCCCACCTGTTTGGTCTTTTCCTGCATCCGGTAGGCTTTTACCATTGCCGGTAGGCTGTTGGGCACCCCTTCGAGCAGCGATTTCTTTCCTTCTTTCAGTTTGAGTTGCTCCCAGTTTTGCTTGACTTCCTCTTCGTCTTTCACCTTGACATCGCCATAAATATGCGGATGCCTTGATATGAGTTTGTTGCAAATGGCATGGAGGGCATCGGCGATGTCGAATGCGTCTTGTTCCGAGGCAATTTTAGCATAAAACGCCATGTGGAGCATCAGGTCGCCAATCTCTTCCTTTATCCCTTGCAAATCGTTGTCCAGGATAGCGTCAGCGAGTTCGTAGGTTTCCTCAATCGTGAGGTTGCGCAGCGACTCCAGGGTCTGTTTGCGATCCCAGGGGCACTGCTCGCGCAGTTCGTCCATGATTGTTAGCAGGCGTCCGAAGGCGTCGAGTTTTTGCTGGTATGTGTTCATGGGGTAAAGGTAAGGAAATACGGTGGACGGTGGACGGTAGACGGTGGACGGCGGGTGGTGGGCGGAAAAATATCGATCCCGGCCTGCGCGGGGCAGGTCGGGATCGGAAAAAATCGGAACGGGTGTGTGTTTTGGTGGTTAGCCTGAGGTAAAATGGTTTGCCGGGGGGACTGTTTTTTGTTTTGTAACGGCCCCGGGATGGGAGTTTTCTGGGTGTTGCCGGCAGCGATTTTTCATCGGTTGTCGGCGCATTTCATTTGGTTTGGCACAGTGACCCGTTCCTGGTGAGAGAGTCTGGTATTAAAGGGTGTTTTGAAACTCGCTTTCTGGAATGACCTGTCGTTATCGCTCTTCATTCAGGTTGCCCACGATCCCTGTTTTAAGGGCGAGGCTGATGGCTTCGCCTTTGGAGTTCACGTGGAGTTTTCGATAGATACCCTGAATATGGTTTTTCACGGTATCCGGACTGATGAAACAACGACTTGCAATCATCTTGTACGACAACCCGTCCACCAACCCCTCGAGAATTTCTTGCTCCCGAGGGGTCAGTCCGGTGGATAGGGCATCGTCGTTTTCACTGGTTTTTACAGGGGTGTTGGTTAATGGGGTCGGGTTTTCACTGGTTTTAAAGCGAAAGTATTGGAGTACCTTTCTGGCGATGGCCGGACTCATCGGTGAGCCGCCTGAAAAGACGGACCGCACGCTACCGGCTAGTTCTTCGGGATCAGTTTTCTTGAGCAGGTAACCCGTCGCACCATTGCTAAGGGCTTTAAATATCCGGTCTTCTTCCTCACTCACCGTAAGCATGACCACCTGGGTTTTAGGAGAAATATCCTTGACAATTGCGGTGGCATCGATTCCATTCATCCGAGGCATGTCTATATCCATCAGCACAACATCGGGTCGTATTGTTTTGATATTGGCCGGCAGGTCGTCACAATCCGGGTAAGCGCCGGCTACATGAATATCCGGAGTATATCGAAAGAACTGCAGCAGGCTTTCCCGAAAATTATGATTGTCTTCAAATATGACCAGATTCAAGGGCGCCATACTGCGCGGCTTTATTTGCTTGTGTTTATGATGTGACAAAGGTACGCTTACCGGGGTGAGTCGGTATATAGGACATTTGTACTATTTTGGCATCCAGTGGTGCGACCGTCTTCAGCCGGCGAAAACATAACCTGGAATGATTTGCACGCAGCCAGGCAGGTATGTTATCCACAAACTCGTGATGATGAGCGGTACGGCGTGCATTAATAGATAAAATGTCGGGACTTGTCGGACAAATAATTTCAGGCAATTATACCGGCAAACCGTAATTTGCGGGTAAGATGCTGAAGGGGTGTTGGGTTCAGCCAGGCCATCGCAGCAACGCTGATAAAAATGACAAAATGACCACCGATTTCACCGATCGCTCTATCCTCCATCTTGATCTCGACGCTTTTTACGTCGCGGTGGAATTGCTGCGCAACGACAGCCTGCGCGGCAAGCCCCTGCTTATCGGTGGCAACAGCAGCCGCGGGGTGGTGGCCTCGTGCAGTTACGAGGCGCGCGCGTTCGGCGTGCGTTCGGCCATGCCGATGAGACAGGCGCTGCAATTGTGCCCCGACGCCGTGGTTTTGCGCGGCGACATGGAAGCCTATTCCAAACATTCGGCGCTGGTGCGCGACGTGATCGACGCGCAGGCGCCCCTGTTCGAGCAGGCCTCGATCGACGAGTTTTACCTCGATCTGACGGGTATGGACCGCCACATCGGCTGCTGGAAATGGAGCATTGAACTACGCGAACGTATCATCCGGGAAACGGGCCTGCCGTTGTCTTTCGGGCTGTCGGTGAACAAAACGGTATCGAAAGTCGGCGCCGGCGAAGTGAAGCCCAACGGCACGAAACTGATACCTGCCGGCACGGAAAAATCGTTTCTGTCCCCCTTGCCTGTGGGGAAAATACCTTCCATTGGCCGCGAAACGGAACGCCGGCTGGCCCTGATGGGCGTGCGCACCTGCCAAACCCTGAGCGAAGTGCCGCCGCGCCTGCTCGAACGTGAATTCGGCAAACACGGCCTGATCATGTGGAAAAAGGCCAACGGAGAAGACGACAGCCCGGTAGTGCCCTTCCGCGAGCAGGATTCCATTTCCACCGAACATACCTTCCATGCCGATACCATAGACGTGCGCAGCCTGCACGACGAGATCCGGCGGCAAACGGCCCAACTGGCGTACCAACTGCGTGCGCTGGGTAAACTTACTGCCTGCGTCACCGTAAAACTGCGCTATTCGGACTTCAACACCTTCACCAAGCAGGCCAGAATACCCTACACCGCCCAGGACAGTACGCTGATCAAGCATGCCCTCACGCTGTTCGACCGCCTCTACGAGCGCCGTCAGGGCATACGCCTCACGGGCGTGCGCTTCAGCGAACTGGTGCCCGGCTCCAGCCAGATCAACCTGTTCGACGATACGGAAAAAGAATCTCGGCTGCTGGACGCGATGGACAAGATACGCACCCGGTTCGGGAAGGGTGCGGTGCGGCGGGGAAAGTGAGGGGGCAAAGGGGGGCATTTCCCTTGTTACTTCGTCACCACGATCTTGTACTTTTTCCCCTTCATTTTTTCCGACTGGATGGCCTGCAGCAGGCCATCTGCCAGGTCTTTTCTGACGGCGGCAAAAGACATGAAATCCAAGACTTCGATTTTGCCGATATCGTCTTTCTGAAGATGGCCCTTTTTGGATAAAAAACCCACTATATCCATTTTACTGAGTTTGTCCTTTTTGCCGCCGCTGATGTACAGGGTGGTCCAGGGCGACGGCTCCGGAAGGGTATCGGTTTCGGGCAGTTCGAGCAGCGGGGGAGGGTCGGGCAGGTAAGCCGGGAGCGGCTCGTCGGGGTGCATCAGGAGGTAGGCTGTCCCTTCGGCGTGCATGCGCGCAGTGCGGCCGTTGCGGTGCAAAAAATCGTTTTGTTTCAGCGGCAGTTCAAAATGGACCACGTGTTTTACTTCCGGAATGTCCAGCCCCCTCGCGGCGAGATCGGAGGCGACCAGGAAAAGGATACTGCCGTTGCGGAACTGCACCAGCGTTTTTTCCCGTTCCGGCTGATCCATGCCGCCATGAAAAAAGGTATTGGCAATGCCCATGCTGCGCAGCAAGGCGCTGACGCGTTCGGTAGCATCGCGTTGGTTGCAGAAGATCAGGGTTTGTTCGCTGCCCAAAAAACAGAGCAGCCTGAAAAGCGTCGGCCCTTTGTCCTCCGTGGGCGACACGACCCTTTTTACCACCAGTCCGTCGGTCGATTTTTCGGTGGCCTTATTGAAATTCAGCACTTTCGGGTGGGTAATACCGGTAAAGCCCGGGATGTGCTGTTTGGCGGTAGCCGACACGAGGACGCGTTTTTCCAGGCCGGGAAGGGCCTTGATGATGTCGGCCATCTGCTCCTGAAAACCCATGGACAACGACTTGTCGAACTCATCCAGCACAAGCGTATGTATGCTGCCGGGGGCGATGGTGTTCCGGTTGATGTGTTCCAGGATGCGGCCGGGTGTACCGATCAGCAGGGCCGGCGGCTGGCTCAGGTTCTTCGTTTCGGTCTGCATGGAATGGCCGCCATAGCAGGTGTTTACCTTGAAGCCGGTAGCCATCTGTTGCCATACGCGCTCGATCTGAATGGCCAGTTCGCGCGTGGGTGACAGGATCAGGCATTGCACGCCGGGCGTGTCGGCCTTGAGCAGGCCCAGGACGGGAAGCAGAAAAGCCAGGGTTTTGCCCGAGCCCGTCGGCGCCAGCAAGATGACGTTGGGGTGCTGCTGAATCGCGGGCAGGGTGGTTTCCTGCATGGCATTTAAGGCCGGAATGCCCAGTCTGGAAAGTATCCCGGGGAGTGCTTCATCGGTATCCATGGAGCAAAGGTAGGCGACTTTACGGCGGGAGGCGGATTTATCCCAACAATTTGAACCCCAGCGTCTTTACCCAATACCGCTGTTGCTCCCCGAGGTGTTTGGCGATTGCCGCCGGCGTGCGGTACTGGTCGAGCAGCGCGAAATAGGAAAGTTCGAGGATGGACATGGGGAAAAAGTCAACTGCATTGGTATATCCGCTGAGCATGGCCACGCCGGTGCTGCGGCGCAGGGCGTCCAGTTGTTTGGGCAATACCTTCAGGGTTTTGCCACAGCCCAGGTGCAGGATACGATTGCCCCAGCCGCCCTTGGCTGCCGCAGCGAGGTCGTCGAGGGTGACGTCTTCCCGCGCAGACACGCTGAACTGGCCCGGTGCGCCCGGAAATGCCAGGTACAACAGGCTGTACGATTTAAGCCGGCCAAACTCCGCGAGCCGGTGGTCCAGTTCGGCCCGGGTGGCCACCCGGTGGTGTTCGTAACCGATGCCGCTGCTTTGCTGCAGGAATTCCAAAACGGTTTCTACCGAGTACTTGCCGTGCGGGCTGTTGCTTTTTTCGCCTTCAAGGCAGAGGATTTTGCTGGACATGGAGGAGCAAGAGGGTTGATGCGTAGGTAAAGGTCGGGAAAGATGGGGAATGTTTTCCTATACAGGTTGCAGGCGTCGAAGCGGTTTTACCACAAAGAAATGCGCCACAGCCAGATTGGGCACCCAGCACAACCAGGCCACGATCCGGTATGCCGGTATAAAATCGTGGAATATGCCGGTCAGCAAAGGCAGCCAGAGCCGCAGGGTGACCGCGGCAAAGCAGGCTGCATAACTGTAGATCATCATCACCTGGTGACGCGCCGTATCTTTTTGGCGGATGTACCGGTATGCCTGAAACGTCGTGTACCACCAGGTGATGCCCAGGCAGCCGAATCCGAGGGCCGGCACCCAGCCGCCCGTTGCGTAGCAGGCAATGCAGACGGCTGCCGTGGCACTGAGCAGGGCGGCGAATACGTAAACCCGGCCGGTCCACCGGTGGAAAGGCAGCCACCGTGCGCGCAGCGTTGCACTGAACTGCGTCCAGCCAACCAGCAGGGCCAGTCCGCCGAAAACGATGTGGGTATAAAAACCGATATTCCAGGGCAGGCTGAGCAACAGCGTCTCGGTTTTGGTGTTCAGCAGGCCGAACTTCCGGTCCATGATGAAGTAAAGGCTTGGGTATAGCCCGACGCCAGTAGCGAGCAGGGCGAAAACAATCCGGCGTATTTGTTTGAGTATCATGTGTTACTATTAGCGGGTCGCAATATTAATAACAACTTAACCCGCCAGTGTGCCTGTCTGCGCGGAATTTGCCGAAGATTTATACGTCGATTTTTCATCTTTTTCACTTATCAAATTCTGCAGCAATGTTTTACGAAAAACAGGACGTATTGGAATCAACCCCCTTCGAATCATCATTTCTGGTGGTCGCCGAACCGGACGGCGATGCGGATGAGGTACAGGAACCGGAATCCGACGACGATGTAGATGACATGGAAGAAGAAGAGGGAGGCGATATGGCGGACGATACGGGCGAGGACATCCCTGAAGAGGAAGATTAAGGTTTTTCGCGGGTTTCCCGACCGATTCCGGGAGACCCGCACTTTAAGTACCGGGACTGAATTAATCGATAATTTAAACTTGGTCTTTTGCGTCAATACCGCGTTATTTTTTTCAGCCGTAGCGCTGCTATGCCCTCAAAAAATGCCTTGTCTTGACACAAAACCCCCGCGCTTAATTTTATCAATTAATTCAGTCCCGGTACTTATGTTGCATAAAACCGACATTCGCCCCGCCTTTTTCAACGCTCCCCCCTTTCTGCTTTGCACCGTTGTTCGCTGCCCCGATTTTTGTCGTGTTGTTTTAAAAAATAATACAGACATGATACAAAAGACACTCGCAGCCTGGATCATCGTGCTGCATATATTTCCCCTGTCTGCCCAGTACAACTGGCAGGATACCAGCGCTTCACCGAAACACAGCCGGCAGGTTTTCCACAACAACGCCGACAGCAAACCATTGCAGTTTTCAGGCGACAGGGACGCCTGTGGAAGCGGTATGCAGGGGCATGCCATGTTGCCGGAGTCTTCTGCAACCGAGTTGCCGGATGCAGAACCGCCCAGGCTGCTGCGCGCCTATCCTTCGACCGACAGCCTGACCATCGAGTTTGAACTGGAAGACCCGGCTGTTATTCGTTTCCGTATGGTCGACGCAAAGGGGAAGGCCGTGCTGGAAACCCCCTACAAGGCCACCAGACCCTTCCGGCAGTTCGAAACCTGGGCCACCGGAGCCTTGACGCCGGGCAACTATGTGCTGATGATACAAATCGAGGGGCGAAAGTTGGCGCAATGCCCGGTGGTTGTTCCGGAATGATCGCGGCCCGGTAACATTTAGTCGCCCCCGCAGTACAGGGCCGGCGGTACCGGTTGCGCGTACACATTTACTATATCAGGTAGATATGTCCTTAATGGGTTAAAAATCTATATTTGCCTGTCAGGATTCCCTGCACTTTCTGCTATTCCCACGTTTGATGTTTACGGCATTGTATAACCGGTTTTTATGAAATACCCGCTTCTCCTCCTGTGCCTTTTTTGCCTCGGTTGTATGCCGGAAAAAAAGACGTCGCTGCCCTCACCGCCGCCCCGCCGGCAGGAAATCGTGTTCCGTGCCGTAAATGTCGTGCCGATGCGGACCGACACCGTGCTGGAAGCGCAGGATGTGGTGGTCCGCATCGGCGTCATCACTTCGATAGGGCCCACAGGCCAGGTTAAATGGAGCGACGCTGCACTGGTGATCGACGCCTCGGGCAAGTTTCTGATGCCCGGACTGGCAGAAATGCATGCCCATGTGCCGCCGCACGACGACCTGGAGTCGATGCAGGAAGTGTTGTGGCTGTTTGCCCTGAACGGTGTGACCACCATCCGCGGGATGCTGGGCCATCCGCGACACCTCGAATTGCGCGACAAGATCCGTAGCGGTGAAATATTCGGTCCGCGATTGTACACTGCCGGGCCTCCACTCGCCGGCGACGATATCCGGACGCCCGACGAGGCAGTGACTGCCGTGCGCGCCCAGAAACAGGCGGGCTACGATTTTTTGAAGATTCTGATGCCGCCTCTGTCGAAGGAGTGCTTCGCTGCCGTTGTGAACACAGCCCATGCGGTGGATATGCCTTTTGCCGGCCATGTGCCTTCCACCGTGGGGGTATGGGGCGCCATCGAAGCGGGTTATGCCAGTATCGATCACCTCGACGGATTTGTGGAAAGCCTTGTGCCGGGCATCGAAAATATGGAGCCGGATGCCGTGGGCCTGTTCGGGCTGTTCGTAGCCGATAAGGCCGACACCTCGAGGATTCCGGCGCTCATCGATAGTCTGCGCGCACGACAGATCTGGGTGGTGCCGACGCAGTGCCTGGCAGAGCGCTGGTTTGCGCCCGGCGATGCCCCGACGCGGTTCCCTTCGGCTCCGGAAATGGTGTACATGAGCGACGACGACCTCGAAGACTGGTCGAATATGCGCAGGCGCATCACCTCGAATCAGGGGTATGACACCAATGTAGCGCTGCGTTTCCAGCAGGTACGAAAGCAACTGGTGGCTGCCTGCAACAAAAACGGGGTGGGCCTGCTGCTGGGTTCCGATGCACCGCAGGTGTACAACGTGCCGGGATTTTCGGTACACCACGAACTGCAATACCTGGTGGATGCAGGCCTTACGCCCTACGAGGCCCTGCGAACGGGCACATTGAATGTCGGTCGTTTTCTACACCGCCCCGATCTCGGCGTCGTCGAGGCCGGGGCGGTTTCGGACCTGCTGCTGCTGGATGGCAACCCCCTGACCGACATCGGAAACACCCGCAGCATAGCGGGCGTTTTGGTGGGCGACCGCTGGTTGTCGAAAACGTTGATTAGGGAAGCGTGGGAGGGGATGAGGAAGCGGT
>ERZ724507.412-NODE-412-length-19404-cov-7.236808_pt1 | contig 19404 bp, 16 predicted proteins | sample MGYA00376040_ERZ724507 | MGnify/ENA primary metagenome ERZ724507 (study PRJEB28724, sample SAMN07190883) | activated sludge metagenome | isolation source: activated sludge of sewage treatment plant in Hong Hong | place: Hong Kong | collected 2016-03-17 ...
ATGGATGCTACCCTTGCCAACAAACCGGCAAAGTTCTCGCTTTCATTTCCGCTTTCCGCATTCCATTTATAAGAATCTACATTTTGACCCAATAATGTTACTTCTCTGTATCCTTTATTAAACATGTCCCTTGCCTCTGCCTCGATAGAGTAGGGATCGCGACTCCTTTCCCTCCCACGTGTGAAAGGCACTACGCAAAACGAACACATATTATCACAGCCACGCATGATCGAAATAAAACCCGTCACTCCATTGCTATCAAGTCGCATGGGTGAAATATCTGCATAGGTTTCTTCCCTCGACAAGAATACATTGATGCCTTTTTCACCGTCATCTGCCGTTGCAATCAACGAAGGAAGTTCACGGTATGCATCGGGGCCCACAACGAGGTCTACCAGTTTTTCTTCCTCTAAAAAACGACTCTTCAATCTTTCTGCCATACAACCCAACACCCCAATCAACAAAGATGGATTACCGGATTTATAAAGATTAAACTGAGATAGTCGTTTTCTCACGGTTTCTTCAGCTTTTTCTCTTATGGAACAAGTGTTGATCAGTATTAAATCGGCTATTTCCAGGTTGCGTGTTGATTCAAATCCACAACCATTCAATATGGATGCTACAATTTCTGAATCCGAAAAGTTCATCTGGCATCCGTAACTTTCTATATAAAAATACCTTTTGCCGGCTTCCCTGACAAATCGCTCCTCTCCAAATGCTTGTCCCTGCTCACTTTCAATGATGGTCTTTACCGGTTGAAGCAGCGTAGGATTGTCATCATACATCATTACTCTTTTTTAGGACTGCAAAGATACATTTATTAAACCTCAGCGAGTGACATTTTGTCATATTTTTACAAAAGTCATGTGCTTTATCGGGTGAAAACGATGCAGGTTACATAAAAATTGAACTTTTAACAAAATTCTTATAATTATTTGGCACAAACTATTGACTTCTTGATAAAAATATCGTAAATTACCAAAATTAAATAACCTCCAAACTTACTAGACCATGATGAACGAGTTTGTACAATCGATTATGACGCGCACGCCAGTGACGATTAATGATCGGGCCACGCTGAAAGACGTGAAGGACATTTTTGATCAAAACAGGATTCACCACCTGCCTGTAATCAATGATGAGGGTGACTTGTTGGGGCTGATCACAACCTATGATTTGTGGAAGCTCAACAGAAATTTTGATGAATATGCCCAGATTCCTGTAACTGAAGTAATGAATAGAAAATTTGCCAAAGTAGCTGCAGATGACAAAGTGGGAACAGCCGCAGAATTATTTCTGGATCGCCGTTTCCATGCACTTCCTGTAGTGGAGAATACCAAACTGGTGGGCATCGTCACCTCATTTGATGTGCTGAGGTACGAATTCCGCAAAGAATATGAAAAGCCCATACTGTACCAGGATGTATTGTCCAACGGCTAAAGATCAGTGGTCTGAAAACTTGCCTGCGGTCATCATTCTATAGAATGAATTGCCCAAACAAAACGGTTTCGTTTTACAATTTAATGGATAGGAGACCAGCAATCGAAAAGAAAATACAGGCTCCTTCATTTGCAGGCAAGAAAAATGAGATTCCCGGCTTCCCCGGGAATCTTTTTTTTTAAATTTTAACCTTTTGCCCCGCTAACTGTTACTTTTGTAAAGTTCATTCTAATTATTTATGGCATTCACATTTTACAATCAACTTTCGATAGACCCTTCTTTGAAATTGATTGCCGATAAGGTATTACAAGGCATCAGAATAAACAACGAAGATGCCATTACCCTCTATGAAAAAGCTGACCTGCCACTGTTGGGTATGCTGGCCAACCATATTAGGGAAACCAAGCATGGAGACAATACCTATTTCAACAGGAATTTTCACCTGGAACCAACCAATATCTGTCTTTATACCTGTACTTTTTGCAGCTATTCACGCCTTATTAAAAAAAGGAGCGAAGGTTGGGAGTACACTCTTGAAGATATGATGGATTTGGTCAAATCGTACGATAACCAGCCTGTTACAGAGGTACATATCGTAGGAGGAGTGCTTCCCCAATACGACACCAAATTTTATACTTCCCTTTTCAAAGCCATTAAAGCTCACCGTCCTGAACTCCATATCAAAGCATTAACGCCTGTGGAGTACCATTATATGTTTAAAAAGGATAAGCTTACTTATGAAGAAGGCATGGCCATTATGAAGGAGGCAGGACTTGATTCTATGCCAGGAGGAGGCGCAGAAATTTTCCATCCTGAAATCAGAGATCAGATTGCCGGTGGCAAATGTTCCGGAGATCAATGGTTGCAAATCCACGAAATTTGGCACAAACTCGGAGGCAAATCAAACGCTACCATGTTGTATGGCCATATTGAAAATTACGGGCACAGAGTAGACCATCTGGATCAACTCCGACAATTGCAGGACAAAACAAATGGCTTCCAAACCTTTATTCCTCTCAAATTCAGAAACAAGGACAATGAGATGAGCCACCTGCCAGAAGTTAGTCTTATCGAAGATTTAAGAAATTATGCAGTATCCCGAATCTATCTCGACAATTTTGACCACATCAAGGCATATTGGCCAATGATCAGTCGCGACATCGCTCAGATTTCCTTATCCTATGGCGTTGACGACGTAGATGGCACGATAGATGATACCACCAAAATTTATTCCATGGCCGGATCTGAAGAGCAAAATCCGGCGATGACTACCCAGCAGTTGGTCAGCCTGATCAAAAAAGTGGGGCGGCGTCCAATAGAAAGAGACACATTGTACAATGTAATTTGTGATTATTCAGAAGTTGAATTTGAGGAAGACACAGCTTTCAGAGGCTATTTGGACCTACCCGTTGTAGGCAACTCATAGGGCATTAACAAACTACTCATAGAATCACTGCCTACATTGATCGATATTCCTGTACACCAGAATTTTATAAATATATCTTTGAATAAAAAACATGTTCGGACAAATTAAGAGAATACTGGGAATAGAAGGCGTTAAGATCGATGTGGATGTACACCAGCCAGTGCATCTTTCCAGCGGTAAAATCACAGGCATCATAAGGCTTATTACCCTCCGGGATAGTGAGGTCACCGGCATTAAACTAAAAATGATCGAAAAATACCATAGGGGAAGAAACAAAGAAAAGCTAATTGACGAATACCTCATTGGTGAACTCGATCTGAATGAAAGTTTCCAGCTGAAAAAAGAGGAGATCATTGAAATCCCTTTTGAATTGCCATTTACCAATTATCAATCCGAGATGGATAAGTTTCAAAAAAGCAACTTTGTAGCCTCCAGCTTTGTGAAGATGGCAAAGTTCATAAAAGGAGTCAAATCTGAATACCGCATTGAGGCTGAGGCAAGTGTAAGTGGCACCAAACTTTCACCTTTGGCAAAAAAGCAAATATTGATTCAATCTTAGTATTTTTGCCCACTTTATAAAGCGCAAATCATGTATAAAATCTTCTTTTTGGGTGCATTGCTATCTGCTGCACTATCGTGTAAATCTGTAAAACTGCCAGAAGGATCCAATGAACCGCCGGTGAGGTATACTGAAGAAAAACACCTCAAAAATGTAAGACAACTTACGTTTGGAGGCGATAATGCAGAGGCATATTGGAGTTTTGACGATAGCAAGCTGATCTTCCAGGCAACCAATACCATTTGGGGTGCTGAATGTGATCAGATTTACATCTTTGACCTCAATAAATGGGAAAAAGGCAAGACACCACCTTTGATTTCAACCGGAAAGGGAAGGACCACCTGCTCCTATTTTATGCCCGACGGCAAATCAGTGGTTTATGCATCTACCCATGAGGGTGGGACAGCTTGTCCTCATTCACCGGAGAGAAGAGCAGATGGCAAATATGTATGGCCCATTTACAAAGATTTTGACATTTATTTGGGCGACACCAAGGGCAATATCATTAAAAAATTGACCAATCAACCCGGCTACGATGCAGAGGCTACCGTCTCCCCCAAGGGAGATAAAATTGTTTTCACCTCCATGAGAAGTGGTGATTTGGAACTTTATACCATGAACTTAGATGGCAGTGAGGTAAAACAAATCACTTCAGGGCTGGGCTATGATGGGGGTGCATTTTTCTCACCCGATGGAAAACAAATCATTTTTAGAGCGTCCAGACCCAAAACAGATGCCGAAATCAAAGAATACAAAGATTTATTGGCAGAAGGACTTGTGCAGCCAACACAAATGGAACTCCATATTTGCGACGCAGATGGTAGTAACCTTAGAAAGTTAACCAATCTGGGCAATGCCAACTGGGCACCGTTCTTTCATCCATCCGGCAAAAAAGTAATTTTTTCATCCAACCACAAATCCAAGAGGGGCTTTCCGTTCAATTTGTTTATGATCAATTTAGACGGAACCGGGCTGGAGCAAATTACTTTCGATACTGCGTTTGACTCCTTTCCAATGTTTTCATACGATGGCAAAAAATTGGTTTTTGCCAGCAACCGCAACAACAACGGCACCAGAGATACCAACTTGTTTATCGCAGATTGGGTAGACTAAGGGTAAAATTCCGATTTTCTGGCACCATTTTGGCAGTAAATGGGAGAGAAAATCATTTGTGACCCGTAAAATAAAACAACAGAGTGATCACCTAATGTGTGACCTTTCGATGGTTGGTCTTCATGCCAAACCCACGGAAGGTTCTCCTATTATTTCCCAATTGTTATTTGGCGAAACGGCTGCTATTTTACAGAAAAAGAATAAAATTTGGGCCAAAGTACTAACAACCTTCGATAATGTTGAAGCGTGGGTTGACCTGAGGCAGATGAGCCCGCTTACTGAAGACCAGTTTAAAAAATATTCCACCCGATTTTCTGTGGCTCTGGAAGTGTGCCAGGTTCTAATGAACAATGATGTAAGTTTTCCGGTACTAATAGCTTCTTCATTGCCAGAATACGATGGCATGGTATTCAAATCCGCTTCCGGCAAGTACGTTTACAACGGCCAGGCGGCTGAATTCAGTGATGTGCATTTCAGCGCAGAAATCATGGAAAAACTGGCACGTAGATTTATCAACGCACCCTATGTTGCAGGAGGAAGATCCGTTTTTGGACTCGACAAAGTAGGGCTGGTGCAATTGGTCTATAAATGTGCCGGATATAAGCTACCTCGTTTTTTGCATGAACTGGTAACTTATCCCTTCGAAATCATCCATTTTGTTGAAACAGCTCAGGCAGGAGATATTGCCTTTTTTGTCAACAAAAACGAAGAGATTGACCACATAGGTATTGTACTTTCTGAAGGCAGGGTGCTTCATGTGGTAGAAAAAGCACGCATAGACAAGCTCGATCATGAAGGTATTTTTCACAAAGAATCAAAAAAGTACAGCCACAAATTGAGGTATATTGGCAGGATTGCGAGCAGGGAATCTTAATTTTGCAGCATGAGTACCTTGATCATTGCCGTCGTTGCCGGTCTCTTTGCGAGCCTGCTGTTCTTGAATATTTACTTTAGAATCAAAGTTTTCAAACACTATAAATACCTCGTTCAAAATAGGGTTGAATTTTCATTGAAACATGTACTTGACAACCACAAAATGAAAGAGGAAATTTTCACCAGGTATCCACAACACAAAGAACACATAGAGGCCTTTGCCAACAACATCCGTTACAGCGTAATGATTGCAGCGGGCATCCTGGTTGTGATTTCTGTTTTATACCTAATCATCAAAAGATGACAGCTGAAGATATCGGGGCACTTTTAATTTATGAAAGTGATGACCTGATCGTAATCAATAAACCTTATGGTTACTTTGTACACAAAAGCAGCCTTGATGCTACATCAGACCAGATATTGATGTATCCTGTAAGGGATTTTGCCGGCTGTCATGTTTACCCCATCCACAGGCTCGACCGAAAGACTACCGGCGTACTTTTATTTGCTAAAAACAAAGTTGCCCTGGCATTCTACAACCGGTTATTTGAAGAAAGGCAGGTAGAAAAAACTTATCTCACCATTTGCAGAGGTTTCATGCCCCAATCAGGCAGCATAGATTATGCCCTTAAGCTGGAATCGGGCAAGATCCAGGATGCCATCACAAACTACAAATCTATACAACACTCAGAAATCCCCATGGCGGGCTATAAATTTCCAACATCAAGATTTACGCTGGTTGAATTTTACCCGGAAACCGGCAGGATGCACCAAATTCGAAAACATGCAGCTCACATCTTCCATCCTATTGTAGCCGATCGCCCGCACGGCTGCAATAAATTAAACAGGATATTGATAGAAAAATTAAACATCCACCACATGCCATTACATGCTTATCAACTTGAAATCAAAGTCCAAGATCAGGCAAGGGCGCTCACTTTGAAAGCACCCTTGCCTGAAGAATTTTTACTGACCGGAAAATTATTGGGTTTTGACGATCTGGAGGATCGATATAAATAATCATTATTGTCTGGGTAACCAGAAGCCCAGCCAGCCTCCAACCAATGCCCAGGAAACTATGGTGTCGATCAAATCGGGAATTGTATTGGTCTGAAACCAAATGCTATAGGTATACTGACTTGTAAAATACGAAATGAGTCCTACTACCAGGCTTGCCATAATTGCATCCTTCATGCCCAGGTTGGCAAATCTCAACAAGAGCCAAATCAACATGGCAATGGCCACAAAGTCAATGACCAGGCCTCTGAACATATTTAAGCCCATGTTTGCCTTCATGGCAGAATGATAAGAAATGGTAGCCCACGGCTTGCCATCCATAGACGCCATCAACTTTTCCATATCTTCCTGAGAGGTACCCGGGGCATAAGTAGGCAAAAAATAGCTTCCTTCTCCTTCCAGGTTTTCTCCCAAATACTGCAAAATTTCAGTTTGTTTGGCTGTATATTTTTGACCATCTCCATGAAGATTCAGCATGGTCCATGACAAAAACTGCCACAAAAAGAGGATGACGCCACCCACCAATGTGCCCACAATTAATTTACTGTTCATTTTAAGTTGCTTTATAGTTTTGAAATAAAATGTTAAACCACTACAATACTACAAAACATTCTTTGAACTTGCCCACCAAAATCCATAAAAAAAGGGGACAATTGCCCCCTTATTGATTTTTATTTGAAGTATGGTGTGTTTAATCCCGGTTAAGCTTTGATAACAACCTAAGGAATTCTATGTAAAGCCACACCAATGTAACCATCAGCCCCATGGCACAAAACCACTCCATATATTTGGGTGATCTGAACTGTTCTGCTTTTTCAAAATTGTCGAAATCCAGAAGCAGGTTTAGTGCCGCAATGGCAATAACCAACAAAGAAAAGCCAATGCCCATCAAACCGCCTTCATGGATGTACGGCACATTGTAGCCAAACAGCTGGAAAATGAAGGCAATTAAATAAACGAGCGCTATGCCTCCTGTAGCAATGATGATGCCTGACCTAAGTTTATCTGTAACTGTAATGATCCTATACTTGTACAAAACCAACATCAGCAACAAGGTACCAAAGGTGAGTGCTATTGCATTGAGCACAATGCCTTGCACCTGAGAAGCATAAATGGCCGAAATTGAACCTACGAACAAACCTTCCAGTGCTGTGTAAACAGGTGCAGCGATGGGAGAGGTGTGTGGTTTAAAACTGGCTACCAATACAGCTATGAATCCTCCAATGGCACCTACAATCATCAAAAATGTGGATGGCATTAGGAAACTAATGGATGATGTTACTACCAGAATTGAGAAAAGTATCAGGGTTTTATTGATAGCCCCGTCAATGCTCATGGTTTCACCACTCAGATATCCATCCTGAGCGGAGATTTTTGAAATAGACTCCTCATTTATCATGGGATTACGCGATTCGAAAAAAGACTTTCCTGCCATAGTTTGAGTTTTTTAGTTACAATGCAAGATAATGCTATTTGGTTCCCTATAAAAACTTTTAAGTGATTTATTTATAAATATTTGATTATCAATTTATTTTGCACATATATAACAGTTATTATTAATACATTTCAAATTATTTTATGCAATTGCTTTAATAATATTTGAAAAACCTTTACTTTTGCAGTCCAATTACAAAATGTATCGTCATGGACTTGATCAAATACGTACAAGAAACACTTTTACCGGCAAAATCTCACCCAGCATTCAGATCTGGAGATTCTATTGCTGTGAACTATAGAATCATCGAAGGAAACAAAGAGAGGATTCAGGTTTTTAAAGGTGATGTTATTTCCATCTCAGGAGAAGGTGCTACCAAAACCTTCATTGTGAGAAAAATGTCAAACGGAGTGGGCGTTGAGCGTATCTTCCCATTCAACTCTCCTGCCATTGTAGACATTGAAGTACTTAAAAGAGGAAAGGTAAGAAGGGCAAAACTTTACTACCTGAGAGCTTTGGTAGGCAAGAAATCAAAAATCAAAGAAAGAAGGAGATAAGCTCCTTTTTGAAAATAAAAAAAAACCGCTGGACTTGTCCCGCGGTTTTTTTTTGCTTTTATGTTTCCTCTAACTATTGAAACAATCCTTCGTAATCTCCTTTTTCACCAGTGCGTGTTTGCACTTCAGGCAATTTGAGATCCATCAGATCATTATCTGCTCCTTCTTTGGCATTGCCCATCAGCAGTAGGGTAGATTTCTTTTCATATTCTTCCAGCATCTTTAAGCCCTGCTCTTCAAAAACACCATTCTGAAGGTCGATGGAGTTCATAAAATCAGATGACATCTCCATGAAACGCTCCATTTCACCCACTTTGTTTGCCACATCATCAGCAACATATTCCAGCGCCTGGTCAAACATAGCCCTTCTGTCTGCATCACCCTTGATGATGCTCATAGCCCCACGCATGGCGCTGTGACTGGTTTTGATGGCTTTGTATTCCTGTTCCTTGACCTTTACCTGATCGCGTGTATCCTCGAGCAATACCTCAGAGTTGGAATACATCTTGGATAACACTTTATAAAGGATCGTCATCTTGCTGTGCAGTGCCAGGTACTTTTCATTACTCTCTGTCAACCTCGCCGCTTTGCGACTGGATAGCAACATAGCTTGCTGATTGCCTTGCTCTTTGGCTTTTTTGGCAATAAGCATGTTTTGGTTGATCTCTGCATTGTTTTCCTCAACAATGGTTTTGAGTTTGCGCATCTGCCCCTTCAAATTGCCAATCTGGGTTCCCATTTTTTTGAGGTTGTCTTCAAGATCTTCAATGTAGTTTTTGAGAATGCCAATCGGATCAATGGTGACAAATACACCCGTTACCCAACGCATAATAGACTTGTACAAGTAGCTCACCAAGGCCCGCATCTTGGGATCCAGTACCATATAAATGATTGCACCCAACGCCAGCAGCGTGATTACAAGTCCCAGTGTATGGCTGGCAAATGCCAAAATTTCAGCACTGTATTTAAAAAGTAAAAATCCAAGTCCACCCAGCACACCGGTTAAAAACAAAGCTCCTGTTACGCCTTCTGGTTTTTGCCAAAACGACTTAGGTTTAAAAGCATTATCCATGTTTGATATATCTGCCATAATTAAAAGTTAATTGTACAAATTTGATGAAAAATTTCTCAAAAAACGAAAAAGTTAGAGTAAACCTTCAAAATGTTGCTGGTCTTCTTTCAGGCTATTGGTGAAAGTTTCATAAACATCGAGAAATTCCATCCTTGTCTTTTCGATTTTATCTTCGGAAGTGGCAATTTCTGATTCGAGACCTGCTATCTTTTCTTGTAAAAGGGCAATCTCTTTTTGCAATTGGGCTATTTTTCCTTCATTGGCAGCTATCTGTTCCTTTGTTTTACCAATGACAGACCTGGGTTCTTCTACCTGAGCCTCAATTTGTTTTTTAAGCGTCTCAATAAACTTGTCGCGCTCACTATTGACAATGGTCTGATAAGACAGAATAGAGGTCAACAGATTTTGTTTGTCAAGCCCCATGGTAGATGCGGTTGCATAGGCAGATTTGACGGCTGTGACCTCATCCATATTCATGGCCATCAGGTTTTTGACCGACTGTTTGAATCTAAGGTAGTCAAGTCCGGATTCATGTTTGTTTCGAATGGCCTGGAGCATAAAATTGACCATTTTTTCATTCAATCCATCTTTCAAATCAAATAAAGTGGCAAGCTCAATTGTCATAAAATGCATTTTTTACAAAGTTAACGCATCCCAGAGCATTTCTTCCTGTTTTTTCGAGGAATGGAGGGATTTACAGGATTAAGTGATGGTGTGGATCGGAAAATCAAAGAATGACAAAGTATGAATCCTCACCTATTTGAATAATATTGATCGATAAATGGGCGTTTTTCCCGGAAATAAGCAGATATATCAGTATATTTGTGAGGTTTTTTTTAATATATATTTTGATGAAATACTGTATTTTAAGTTCGCTATTGTGCATTTCATGGTGGGTTGGAGCCCAATTGCCAGGCTATGGAAATCATGGTTGGAAAGAACACATTTCTACCATGGCTTCGATGGAAGACGAATTATACGGCAACGCCAGGCTTCAACTGATATTTTCAGAATTTATCAACCAAAGGCCGGCTTTTCCCAATCCTGATCGTGTGGTATACATTCAAAACAATGAGGAAGCAATTTCATCACTCAGATTACAGGCGCCCGAAGCAGAAACCAGGTTGGTCAAATGGATCCAAAGTCAGTACAACAAGGCTGGAAGTTATCAGGCCATACTTGAACTCGCATCTTATTATTATAACAACGGCAGGTATGATGAAGCCATCACCTATTACGATAAAATCAGCGATTTCAACCAACTTTCTGATTTGGAGCTCAGTGAGCTTAGTTTTAAAAAAGGGTATTGTCATTTCGTCAACAAACAATTTGGAAAAGCTAAAACCGCACTCGGTAAAACACGTGAAATCCGTGACATCTACTTCCACCACACCAATTATTACTATGGCATGTGTCAGTATTTTGAAAAGGATTACAATGGTGCTGTAGAAAGTTTCAAACGAGCTTCCAACGCTTCCGAATACGCCGGTCATATCCCATACATCATTGCCCAAATCTATTTTGCACAAAGAGATTTTGATAAGTTGATCTCCTATGGAGAACATAAAATTGGTGATAAGAACACAGACAACCTCAAAGACATCAGACTGTTATTGGGACAGGCTTATTTTTTAAAAAATGATTACAAAAGGGCCTTACCCCATCTTGAATTTTATGAATCAAGGACTGAAAAACTAAGTGCCGAAGAATTTTATCAACTGGCCTTCTGTCAATACAAACTTGGTGATTGTGAAAAAGCCAAATCCAACTTTCTCGAATTGAGCAACCTCGATAGCAGAATGGGACAAATGGCCAATTATTACCTGGCAGATTGTTATATTAGACTCAACGATCGCAACTCTGCAAGATCAGCATTTCGCAAGGTGTCTGCCATGGACTATGACACTGGCATGCAGGAAGAAGCCCGATTCAATTATGGAAAAATTTCAGCAGAGTTGGGCTCAGAAAGAGAAGCCATCAATGCATTGGTTGAAACCCAGGAATCATCAAGGTTTTTTGGTGAAAGCCAGGAAATCATCAACGACATCCTTGTCAATTCTACCGACTACCTTAATTCTCTGAGAATCATTGAGGGCTTGCCTAAGGCTTCTGAAAAAATAAACAAAACGTATCAAATGATTGCATTGCGTCAAGCTTTGCAATATCTGGAAGATGGCAATACCAAAGATGCAGGCTTGCTGCTTGACAAATCACTCACCCAGAACAAAGACCGAAACTATCGCTGTCAGGCCTTGTTTTGGAAAGGAAGGTTAGCATACGATGCGGGTGATCTGGCAGCCAGCATCAATTTTATTGACCAATACTTTGAGGCTTCAAACGGCGTGAGTGATCTGCCGGAAGCATCGGCACAGTACATGGCTCATTATATACAAGGATATAATTTTTTAAAAACCCGGATTTATAAAAAGGCCGAGTTGCAGTTTAAAAATGCTGTAGTGGGCATCAACATCAACCGGGAAGGCGTTAAAAACGATTTTATTCTCAACCGCATCCTGCCCGATGCCTACATCCGCACAGCAGATTGTATGTTTAGGCTGAATCAATATGAGGGTGCCCTTGATTTTTACGAGCAGGCCATCGCCCGCAAACAAGGTGCCTTTGTTTATGCCATATATCAAAAATCATTGATCCACGGCCTGCTAAATGAGCCGCAGCAAAAAATAAGCGCACTGGTAGATCTCACCAAAAATCATGCAAGTTCTGACTATGCTGATGACGCGTATTATCAGCTGGGAGAAACTTATATGGAGAGGCAAAGTCTGGACACAGCTCTGGTATATTACCAACAGCTCATCAAGACATTTCCAGGCAAGTCAGCATATTTAAATCAAGCAAGACTCAAATCGGGGCTTATTTATTACAACAAGTCCGACAATGCAAAGGCACTGGCTGAATACAAGACCGTGATGAAATCCAATCCGTCTCCATTGGAAAGGGCCACCGCTTTATCGGCCATCGAAGAAATTTATGTAGATAGGATGGCCAATTCAAAAAGTTATCTGAAGTACCTGGACTCACTACCTGCCACCGAAAAAGGTTCTATGTCGCTGGATTCACTTACATTTCACCTGGCCATGAACATTTTTAATAACGGACAATACGATGCTGCCGCAACAGCATTCACAGAGTACCTCAGTGACTTCCCCATTGGTTATTACAAAAATGACGCACGTTATTACAGGGCAGAAAGCAACAATGTGCTAAAAAACTACCCGGCATCATTGCAGGATTATGAATTGATTATCAACGATGGTGACAGTCGTTTTACCCGAAAGTCAATTTTTAAAGCAGCCCTGATTGCTTATCACTATACAGAAGATTTTAGCAAGGCCTTGAAGTATTACAAATTGAGTGAGACCGTTGCCGGTGACCCTGCAGAAATTTTCCAGGCTCAGTATGGTGCACTCAAAAGCAGCTTCAGACTTTCTCTTTCAGATGATATATTCACTTATGGAAAAAAAGTTATATCCAATACGGCTGCTACCAAGGATGAGAGAGCTTCTGCCAACTATTACCTGGCAAAGACCTATCTGAAGATCAATGACACAGACAATGCTTTGCCCTCTTTGTCTTATGTTGAACAAAACAGCAGCAACAATCAGGCTGCAGAATCGAGATATCTTTTAGCTGAAATTTATTTCAACCAGAAAAAATGGGATGAGGCAGAGCAACAATGCAATTATGCCAATGAAAAAAATGGAAACTACCCATATTGGATTGCCAAAAGTTTGTTGTTATTGTCTGACATCTATTACCAAAAAGATGACCTTTTAAATGCAAGAGCTGCTATTGAAGCTGTACTCGAAAATTTTACAGAAGACAAGACCATCGTTCAAATTGCCAATGAAAAACTGAATAAGATAAAGGTAAAAGAAGCAGAAAACAACCGGATTAAAAGCAGCAATGAGCCTTTCGATCTTCAGAAAAAAACCAAAAACGACGAAGAATAATGAAAACGAAAACAACCATCAAACAAATAGGCCTTTTACTCTCTTTTGGCATCTTAAATGTATCGATACTGATTGCTCAGGAACTGCCCGAGGAGAAACAGGAAATTATCAAAACCTTTGAAGCCCAGTTGGAAGAGGCCCGAATGATTGAGGTAGCACCCGACATTCAACCTGTAATTCCTGCCAAAAAGAAATACGGATACAATGTCACTATTTTACCCCTTGACATTACGTATCCGGAGCCTGTGATCAAACCCATTGCAGCTGACGCCGACCTACCTTTTGAAAACCATACCTTCTTTACCAGACTGGGTTATGGCAATCTAAAAAACCCAACAGCTGATCTCGGTTTCTACAAAACGGATCAATATCAGTTTGACAGGTACCTCAATGTTTCTTACAACGGTTTTGACAATTCATCTAAGATTCAGAATCAGAAACTCAACGATGCTTCTGCTGTTGCCGGCATCAGGTACAAGATCAAAGAAAACTGGCAAATCAATGCTGGTGTAAATGGCGCGTACAAACAAAACCCCATGTATTTTGTCTATGCTGATCCCGTTGCCAATGCAGAGCGGAATATCTTCAGGGCCGGTTTTAAGGCAGAAATACTACACGAAACCATAAACGAGGATGATTTGGATTTTTCTTTGGCAACCACCTATTCTGTTGTAAATGTATCCAACCCGGACGTTAATGAAGGCCTGTTTGATGTAAAAACCCAGGTGTCAAAAAACAGGGGCAATTGGAAGCTTACCTTTCCACTGCAGTTTACGGGGGTACTCCAATCCAACATCAGTGACTTGTATGCCCTCAGGTTTTTTCCGGAGTTGAAGTATTCGAGGTCTTCATGGCACCTTACAGCCGGCGCCGCCATCTATTACGATGCGCAGGAAAAAACAGTGCCTTGGCCCCAAATCAATTTTGATCATGCACTTTCTGGCAAGAGTTTACACATTTTTGCCGGCAGCAAATTGAGAATAGAAGCCAACAACCTGCATCGACTTTCAGCCGAAAACCCATGGTTAAATCCGGCATTGTCAAAGTTGACCAATTTTTTGGGAAAAGAAATTTTTGGTGGTGTAAGGGGTGAAGGCAAAATTTTAGGCTATGAAATTGCTGCCGGATACGTCAATGGCCGCAATTGGGATCAGTTCAACAACATTGCCAGCCAAATGAATGCAAGTGCCTTTTTTACCCAGCTCAAAGCTGCCTTTTTAAGAAGTAGTGTTGACTTTGCTGTATCCGACAACGTGGTCATTTCAGGAACATTGATCAAAAACTTCTTTCACAAAAATGGAGCTGCTCATTTGTATGGCTTACACACCTTCGAATGTAAGGCACAGGCTCAATTCAAATTTTGGAATGGAAAAGTAAAGCTTACGCCTGAATTGTTTGTAACTGATCGCTCCTGGACCCAGATTGAAGATGATGTACCAGGTACTTTAGTCGATGTGCGTTTGAACAACAGAGTAGAACTCAATACAACATTGGACATTTGGTTTTCGAATAAATTGGGTATTTATTTGAGAGGTGGCAATCTGTTGAACAACCGATACGAGCAGTGGTTTGGATATCCGGTATTGGGCATCCATGGGCAGGGAGGAATTCTATTGAAGTTATAAAGGAGGAATCACCCTGAATCGGTGGGTATGTTGCACCAGGTCTGGAAAAAAGTAATTGAATTCCTGGTATAAGGTTTCATAATGATTTTCCAGATCTTCGATGGCCTGGCTAAAGTCTGAAGGAAAACGGGCTGCTTCCTGAATCTTTTCAAAAGTAAACATAAGCCCCTCAATGGTAGTATACTTGATTAGAAAATTGCCATCTATCATTTTGGCAACTACCGGTTTGATGCGATCAGGAAAGACTGGCAAGTGAAAGCGGAGGGTTTCGTACCTCAAATCTGCAAACCCCTGTAAACTTTCAGATGAGTGGATGTGCCAGGCTTGACCCAAAATGTAATCGAGTAGTATATCAGTCACCACCGGTGCATACTTTTTGTGAGAGGGACGCAGCAATGAATTGATCTTTTTTATAGACGGGTGATCATCGGTAAACTGGTCGATGTTTCTATGGAGTTCAAAACCGTTTAAATAAGGTTCCATCCACGGTCCATACTCATTTTTCCTAAGAATATCAGCCAAAAAATTGCCGACAATAAGAAGTTCGTTCTTACCGGAAAGTAGGGTATGGGCAAGATAATTCATCTGATTATTTAAGCCATGGCTGCTGCCATAACGGGATCATCTTTCAAATCTCTGAAATCTACCGGCGTGAGGGCACTGATGCCCATCTCCTGCATGAAAACTCCGTACAACACATCTACAGAGGCCATGGTAGATTTGTTGTGGGTAACAATGATAAACTGAGAGCGCTCAGAAAACTTCTGGATAATGCGGTTGAATTTTTGAATGTTGGCATCATCCAAAGGCGCATCTACCTCGTCAAAAATACAGAATGGTGCAGGCTTCAGAAGGTAAAGTGCAAACAAGAGTGCAGTGGCGGTAAGTGTTTTTTCACCACCCGACAACTGACTGAGCGATTTTGGTTTTTTACCTTTTGGCTTGGCCACAATTTCTATTGAAGATTCAAGCGGGTTTTCAGGTTCCAGCAGGATGAGGTCACAGTTGTCGTCTTCAGTAAACAAGCTTCTGAACACATTGATAAAGTTGGACCTGATTTCTTCAAAGGCCTGCATAAATTGGGCAGTGGCGGTAGATTCAATTTCTTTAATGGTTTGGAGCAATGAATCTTTGGCATCGAGGATGTCGTTGCGTTGTAATGAAATGACATCGTATCTGGACTTAATTTCCTCATATGCTTCCATGGCCATAGGGTTGATCTCGCCGTAGTTGTTGAGTCGGTGGCGAATTTGCTCAACCTTTTGGGCGAGTTCTTCATCGGCCATCGTTTCCTCCACTTCCTGGTTCATTATTTCATCTACACTGACATTAAACTCAATGTAAATGCGATCACCAATGGCATTGATCTGGAATTTTATCTCCTGATAATGGTCTTTTAACTGATTGATCTCAACCTGGTATTGATTGAGTGATCGGTTGAGCACCCTTATTTCTTCTTCAAGACCGGAAATAATGTTTCTGGCTGAAAAATAATTTTGTTCGTTGGCATTGAGCGCAGACTGGAAGGTATTCTTTTCGTTATAAACAAGAATGAGCTGATTTTCCAATTCCAGTTTGTGGTTTTCCGCCTGCTCCAACTCCAGAATATCTGCTTCCTTACGGTTGGTTTCCGATTGGATTCTGTCAGAAATTTCTGCCATGCGCGACTGTTTAAAATCGCGGTCTTTTAAGTGATTGGTCAATAGGTTTTGCTGCCTGATCACTTCAATATTGGCCTCATTGAATGCCTCAGATGCCTTGTTGAGCCTATCGGTCAATTGATCGAGATCGGCATTGTTGGTTCTGATGCTTTGCTCTTCTTCGTCAAGTTCCCTTTTGAAACTGATCTTATCCACTTCCAGGGCCCGCTGTTTTTCTTCGAGCTCTTCGGCCTGCTGGCGATTGCGAATGATCCTGGCTTCACCGTCCTTTATTTTTTGAGATAGGTTTTCGAGACTGACATTTAACCTGGTTTTTTCCTGTTCCAGCTTCTGGATGTCCATGACCCGCTGATCGAGCTCCAGCGATTTATCAGAGCCTTTGAGTTGGATGATCAGGTTTCTGACCTTATCCAATTCCAGGCCTAATTTTTGCTTTTGCTCTTCGGCTTCTTTGATGATGGTTTCAAGCTTTTCGAGGTTTTTCTTGCGGCCAATTTTTTTGCCTTCAAAGAGCCCGACTGATCCTCCGGAAATAGTAAACCTTGTTTTTAAGAAACTTCCAGATTTTGACAAGAAGTTGACATTGTCATATTCCCTGTCGTATTTAAAATCATCGAGACTGCCATCAAATATATACGCGTCACGCAGTAAATAGGACAAGAGTGCCTGGTACTTTTCTTCAACCTTTACACATTCAATGGCTGGTTTTGCCAGGGGGATGGATAGGGTAGAGTTTGCTTCTGATTTGATCCTGTTTAACAAGAAGAAATTGGCCTTGCCCTTCTGAGCCCCACCGAGCAATCGTATGGCTTCTCCCGCCTCGCTTACATCGGAAACTACAAAATAGGTGAGGTAGGGTTCAAGGTATTGTTCAATAACAGATTTATATTCCTCTTGCACATCGAGCAAATCAGATAATACAGGAACGTCTTTTCTCCATTGGGATGACAGGAATTTCAGGGATTCCGGGAAGCCTTCAAAATTTTCTATCATGCTCTTGAGCAGGTCGTATTCATTTTGCCGGGCATCCAGAGTTCTGTTTACCCTGCCAAGTTCATCCGATAACTTTTCTCTTTGCTGCTCCGCTTCAAGGATCTGCTGCTTTCGCTGCGTCTCTCTTTCTTTGAGCGCAGTAAGTTCATCCTGTGCAAGTTTAAATTTAGAAGACAAGGCAGCCAAATCCTGATCCAAAAGGCTGTGTTCTTCTTTGTGGGTCCTGATTTCTTCGTTGGAACGCTGGTTTTCTGATTTTAGGGTCGAAACATGGTTGGCAGTAACGGCAATGTCTTTATCAACATCAAAAAGCTGTTTCTGCAGTTCCTGGATGTGTTTTGTTTTGGTTTCAAATTCAGTCCTGGCGCTGCCCTGAACCTGGCGTGCATTGGCCAGTTCTGTTTGCTTTTCCTGCAATTTTGCGCTCAGCTGAACTTCTACCTGTTTTTCTTCTTCTATCAGTTTTTCCAACCTTGCCAGCTCTTCACCCAGAAGATCGAGCGACACTTTGCTTTCAGTAAGAACAGCGTCGGCATTGGTTAGACTTTGCTTTTTAAACGTAATCTTTTGGTTCAGCAGATTTTTATCATTTTCGAGGTTCCTGATTTTGGCAACCAGGTCATTCAATTCTTTCTGCTGTTGCCCAACGTTGAGTTCCTGTTCGAGGTTTTGTTTTTTTTCTGCCTCCAGCTTTGCCTCTTTGGCGAGCACTTCGGTATTAATTGCAGAATAGGTATCTTGTTTTTCGGTAATGTCCTGCCCTGCTTTTTTGTACCTTTCTTTGAGGTTTTGCATCGAACGCACAGCGTTTTGCACTGCCAGGGTCTTGTATTCTTCCTTAAGTTCAAAGTATTTACGGGTGCGCTTGGCTTGTTTTTCAAGGGTTTTCATGTTGCCCTCAATTTCAAACAAGAGATCCGACACCCTGTCTAAATCAGCCGTGGTACTGTTGAGCTTTAGTAAAGTTTCTTTTTTTCGCGATTTGTACTTGCTCACACCAGCCGCCTGCTCAAACATAAAGCGCCTGGAATCGTCTTTGTCGTAAAGCAAATCATCCACCATGCCCAACGAAATGATGGCATAGGAGTTTGATCCGATACCTGTATCTACCAGCAATGATTTGATGTCTTTCAACCTGCAAACCACATCGTTGAGCCTATACTCACTTTCACCACTTCGGTAAAGGGTTCGCGAAATGTTTACTGTCTGGTATTCTGTAGGGAGCAAGGCCCTGTCGTTGTCAAAGATGAGCTCAACTGTGGCAGATGGTGCTTCTTTTCTGGTTTTGGTACCATTAAAAATTACATCAGCCATTTGCTCCAAACGCAATTCCTTACTTTTCTGCTCACCCAAAACCCATCGGATGGCATCTACGATATTGGATTTGCCACTGCCATTTGGTCCTACAATACCAATGACATCTTCGTTAAAATGAATTACCGTATCGTTGGCAAAACTCTTAAAGCCTTTAATATGGAGCTGTTTCAATCTCATAGGGGTGCAAATATAGAACCTTGGTACAGAAAATCTTTATCCCCCTAATCAAATAATATCCACATTTTTAACACTTTAGATGTTTTTCAATAAAAATGAAACAATAACCAAGGTTTTATTTAAAAATCCGTATTAAATTTCATTAAACTAGCCATTTTCAATACATAA
>ERZ724507.416-NODE-416-length-19372-cov-6.729565_pt1 | contig 19372 bp, 10 predicted proteins | sample MGYA00376040_ERZ724507 | MGnify/ENA primary metagenome ERZ724507 (study PRJEB28724, sample SAMN07190883) | activated sludge metagenome | isolation source: activated sludge of sewage treatment plant in Hong Hong | place: Hong Kong | collected 2016-03-17 ...
CGCTGCGCCTGCGAGCCCTGCGGTTTCCGCTGCGCCCATCGCTCCACTTGCATCGCCAGCGGCTGCATCGTCTGTGGATCTGGTGGCTGCGACCAAGTCTGTGCAACCAGCAGTGCTCCCAAAGAGCACACAGCCAGCGTCCGCCCGATCTCCGCAAGCGGTCACAGAAGCGATCCCGAGCGCCACTTCGGCTCCGCGTGGTTCCAGCCCGCAGAGCGAACCGAGCGCACCATCGGCAGCAGCCATCGGCTCCGCTGTAGAGACAAGCTTCGATACCGAAGTCACACCGCTGTATGTGGTGACTCCGCCGGTTGAAGCGCTGGATCTCCCCGAGTTGGAGGATGAAGCAGAGCCCATTCAAGAGACCACGATCGAGGTGCCGGAACAGCTCTCGACCGGTCCTGTGTTGTGCATTCGTCATCTGCAGGTAACGGCGGGAACGCGCACGCTCATCAAGGATCTGGATCTAGACATTCCCGGTCGCGGAGTGTTCGCGCTGATGGGTCCAGGAGGAGCCGGAAAATCGACGCTGCTTGGCGTCCTGGCGGGCGGAATTCCTGGGCTGTATCAGTCTGGCGAGCTGACCTATCGAGGTCGCGCGATCGATGCCATGCAGCATCCGCTGGTGATCGGTCAGCGACTTCCGGTTCAGCACGGAGTCCTCATCGACTACCTGCTCGGAAGAAGCGGACCGCACGCGCAAAAGCAGCGACTGCTGGCTGCCGAGCTTCTGCGCGACACCGGACTCGATCGACTGCGCGCACAGCTGGATCAGCCGCTTGAGTCGATGCAGCTTACGCTCAGTCAGGCCTGGCGGATTGAAATCCTGCACGCGCTCAGTGAGCAGCCGGCACTGCTCTGTGTGGATGAACCGACCGCGGCGATGGAACCGGAAGACGCAGAGCCGATTCTGAACTTGCTGCGTCAGATCGGAACCCAGCGCGCGGTGCTGTTTGTCACCCACAACCAAGCGCATGCGCAGAGCACCGCATCGCGCATCGCACTGATGGCTGCAGCTCGACTACAAGCGGTGCTGCCTTCCGAGGAGTTTTTCGCAGAAAGTGCACCGTCTCTGGTGCGCGACTATGTCCGAACGGGAGGCTGTCACGTTCCATCGCCAGATGCGCCGGTCGATCACATCGATCCAGACTATCTGACGCCACCGCAAGCGACACCGAGTCAGGTCATCGAGCCGGATGACCCGCAAGAGCCACCGCCTGCTCAGATCCTGTGGGCTCATCCGCAGCCTGTGCTGACGATGCGCAAGTTCGGACTCAGCATGGGGGAACGCTGTCGTCTGTCGCGCGTGGATCTCGACATCTCAGAGCGTGGAACGTATCTGCTGATCTGTCAGGACGGAACGATTCGGCGGCTCCTACAGTCGTACCTCGCTACGGGTCTGCCCGGAAAGCTCACCACGGAAGGAGAGATCAAGCTACGCGGCGAAGATCTCTCTGAAGACAACCATGCAGCGTCGATTGATCTGAACGTCCGACTGCTGATGAGCTCCGTTCGGGAATACCTTCTGTCTGGATACAGTGATCGACTCTCACTGGTCACGATGGATGAAAAGCTGGAGCGCGTTCAGTCTCTGCTGACCCAGCAAAAAGCAGAGGATCTGATTCCGTTTCTCAACAATCAGGTCTTGGATCTCAGCAGTGAGCAGCGTCGACGACTGGCCATTGCCCGTGCGGTGTCGATGCAGCCAGCGATCCTCTGTCTGGAAGAGCCATGCCAAGGACTGAATCCTGAAGACTCCGCCAAGGTGCTGGCAGCGATTGCGCAAGAATCACAGCGGCGTGCGGTCTTGATGCTGGTCGCAGAGCCGATCACCGCATGGCAAGACAGCGCTCACGTTGGCTATGTTCACGGTGAGTATCTGTTTGGTTCGCCGCAAGAGCAGCAGAGCGTCAGCGAGCCTGCGCCGATCCAAGCGTCCGTACAGACAAAAATCCACGTAGAAACAGTTCCTGCGCAGACCGTGGATTCTGCTTCGTCAGCGACGGAAGTAAGCACGATCAATCCGCCATTGGAAGCGCCGGTTTCACCGTCTGTTCCAAGCGACGCATCGGTTTCAGAACCAGAGCCTGTGGCATCAAACTCCGGTTCCGAGTTCCGTCCGCTTGGCAAAGGTCCGCGCGGCTTTCACTGGCTCATTCCTGGAGTGCTCGCAGGAACACCCGAACCAGGAATGATGCATGATCTGGACTACGATCTGTCCCTGCTACACGCAGCAGGAATCACGCTGCTTGTGACGCTAACAGAGACGCCTTTGGATGACGAGGCGCTGGCCGCTCAAGGGCTGAAGAATCTGTTCTTCCCGATTGTGGACATGCATGCGCCATCGCTTCGTGCGGCGTATGACTTGTGCGGACTGATTGATCTACAGCTCTCGCGCGGTGAGCGGATCGCCTTTCACTGCAAAGCGGGTCTAGGACGAACAGGAACGCTGCTCTGCTCCTATCTGATTTGGAAGGGAGAGCCTGCGGAAGCGGCACTCCGTAGAGCGCGCCGCGTCGAGCCAGCATGGGTTCAGTCCAAAGAGCAGGAAAAATTCCTAAGCGAATATGAAGGCTTCTGTTCAAAACAGAAGCAACCGAACTAGTGACGGTGGCCAAAGGGAATCATTAGCCCGTCAGCTAGAACGCGCATAGCACCAACAGATCGTTGAAAGGAATGAGGTGAGTGTCATGGTGAACAAGCTAGAAACAACTCTTCAGAAGGTTATGGCCGAAGTTCCAGAGTGCGTTGCAGCCGGTTATGTTGACATGTCGACCGGCATGCTCCTCGCGGCTCGCACGATCGATTCCCACCCCCGAGAGGTTCTCGACCTGGTTGCCGCAGCCACTGCGGATCTGTTCCAGGGCAGCACGGTCAGCGCCATCGAGCGTCTGTTCCGCAAGTCGCGTGGCGTCAAGGACGACGGACACCACTACTTCCAGGAAATCGTGGTGTTCAGCGACAACCTCCTTCACGTCTTTTTGCGCGGACGCAAGAACAACGAACACGTTGTGACCTTCGTCTGTCGCAAGAGCGCCAACGTCGGCATGGTGCTCACCAAGACTCGCCTGGCCCTTCCCTCCATCGAAAGCGCTCTGTAACGCAAGCGGGCATCTCTGCCCGCGCCGACCCTGCGCCAGTTCGATCGTGATCACGGAATCTGCGTGACACGATGGCGCTGGACGATTTTGGGAGACACTCTGATGAGCGCGGCGATTGGACTGTCTGCGATCGATTTCCTTCGCCTCTACATCATCGACCGATTGGGCTCTGCGGTCTTGCATGACGCCCGAAACGCCGTCCAAGCAATCATTGGCCACACGACGCTCATGCAAGCGCAGCTTGCCTCACTGACCATCTCATCCGAGCTTCCGGGCAAGCTGCTGCTTGCAGCAGAGCGATGTGGACGCAGCACCAGCGACGTAAACACCATCTTTGCCATTCCCACCCAGAGACAGAGTACGGTGCGACTGACCGGACTGCTTCGCGAACAGCTTTCCTTTTTTCAAGGACTCCTGAGAGATCGAAACATTTTGAATGTTCAGCTCAATCAGAAAATTGATGGCGTTCGCATTCAGCAGCAGCCGTTTATACAGCTCATCCTGCTTTGGATCATCCGCGCACGCGACTTCATTCCCAGTGGCGGACAGATGGTGCTGCAAGTCCTTTCACAGAGTGAAGCCAGTACGCTGTCCGATTCCTTGGTTCAGGAACCCGACCGATTCATTCCGTTTCGCTTGCATGATGATGGTCCGCACTTCAGCAGGACAGCGCAGAGACAGCTGACAAACCCCACACCGGGTGTACCGGACGACGCAGAATCGATGCTGTGCTGGCTCTTTGGCTCGCTTCTGCAAGAAGTCCAGGCCGTTTGTGTGCTGGCTGCTGACAGCCCCACATTTCAGATGGATGTGCTGTGGCCCAAGGTCTATCTCCCCACGCAAGCTCGTTGATTCGCAGCGGTTCCGTGGACTCGCTGTCTGCGATTCTCGGACGGTGAGCGCCCAAATCATGATACGATCGAGTTGCGGTCAACTTGCTCGCTTAGGTGCTCGCGCCAGGTCGCGGGCCACCTGCTTATCGCAACCATGTGATCGCTTATCAGGAATCAAGGAGAAGCCATGTCTAAATGGAACGTAGGATTGGCTGTCATGTTAGGGCTGCCACTGCTCGTCGGACTGGGTTGCAATAACTCGTCGATCGGTGGTGAAGGTCTGGATGATGCAGGTGTTGGTGAGGACTTGGCTTCCGCGCCCCCAAGCATCCCTGGATGTACCGGTGCCTGTGTCGTGAAAACGGACTGCCCGTCTTCGATGGGTCCGACGACGATCACTGGTACGGTCACGATTCCGTCCGGTCTGCTGCCTCTGTATAACGCAAAAGTCTATATCCCCAGCGGAACCTCACTTCCGCCGGCTCCGGTGAGCGGCGCAACGTGTGATCGCTGTGATGCCGCCAGCTCTGAGATCGCTTCCACCACCACGGACATCAACGGAAACTTCGTCCTGACCAATGTTCCGTCGGGCGCAAACATTCCGCTCATCATCAAGGTCGGCAAGTGGCGCAAAGTGGTCACCCTACCGGCCATTTCGGACTGCACCACCACCAAGCTTGCGTCGACGGATACGCGCCTGCCGCGCAACCAGAGCGAAGGAAACATTCCGCGCATCGCGCTGTCGGTCGGTAGTGCCGACGCGATGGAATGCATCCTGCGCAACAAGAAGCTCGGTCTGGATGACAGCGAGTTCACGACCGAAAAAGGAAATGGTCGCGTCAACCTCTACGCAGGTGCCAACGGCGTTAACAAGTTTGCCTCGAACCTCAATGGTGGCGCGGCCTTCACGACGATCGCGCCGTCTCCCGCCAAGAACTGGTGGGATGAGCTGACCAACTTGACCCAGTACGACATCCTCATGCTCTCGTGCGAAGGCAACGAGCTGATGACGTACAAGAGCGCACAAGCCATCCAGAACATTGAGACGTATCTCAACATGGGTGGTCGTGTGTTTGCCTCGCACTACCACTACGGCTGGATCAAGTACGCGGACGCCACCAAGCAGCAGCTCCAGAAGGTTGTGACGGGATGGAATCCGACGGCTGGACCCGATCCTGTCACCGATACCGTCGATACCAGCACCGCCAAGGGAACCGCGCTGGCGGACTGGCTGATGCTGCCGACGGTCTCTGGATCGACGACGAAAGGAAAGCTGTCCGTTGGTGGCGCACGCTACTCGGTCGCGAGCATCGATCCCAAGCTCACGCAGCGCTGGGTCTACTACAGCCCCACCACCGGCAACCCGATTCCGCAGTACTTTTCGTTTAACGCTCCCGTCGGAGCCCAGGCCAGTGCGCAGTGCGGCCAGATGGTCTTCACCGACCTCCACATCAGCGGAGGCGGAGCCGCACCGTATGACACCTCGCCGAGTGGAGGAACGTTCCCGACGAGCTGCTCGTCCACGACGCTGTCTCCGCAGGAAAAGGCGCTGATCTTCATGCTGTTCGATCTGACCAACTGCCTGACGCCGATCGTCGGCTAGCCTCCCGCAGCCAGCTACTCGTCATCCTCTTCGGAATCGCTGTCGCCTCCACCACCGGAGGCCCCCGACTTCACGTCCACCGGCGCTCCGTTTGCGACCGCAGCCAAGGCATCGTCTTCCTCTGCATCACCGGCAGGCGCAGCACCGGGACGACCATCGCGTAACATGCTGTTTTCTTCTTCTCCGTTGAGAAGCGCAATGCTCGGATGCACCTTCACTCCGACGTCCAGCAGCACCCGCTGCTCTATCCCAAAAGAGGAGTCCCCATCGTCCTCCTCCTCATCGTCATCATCCGAGCAGCCCGCCCACAGCAGCGAAGACAGCGCCAGCGGCAGCGCGAAGAACCGAGCGGATGACCGTAGCGACCAAGCGATACGAGACAGCGACATGGCAGGCCTCCATTGCGACGAAAAGTGATGCGATGATCGCTTCTTACGATAGGAAGGACTTTGTGCGCAAGACACGATCTGCGCAGTGATCACAAAAGCCGCGCTTACGGATTCACGGTGATCATCATCGGCGGCGCGTTGGCGGTCAGCTCAGGCTGATAGTACGGATAGAGCAGCGCAGCAGGAACCTGCATCCGACCCGGAACATGCGCGGTCAGCGTCACTGGAAGCTGCAGCTCTTGCTGAGCAGAGAGCTTGCGCAGATACAGTGTCACGTAGCGCACAGAGATCTCGTAGCGCTCGATCTGACCTGTCTTCACCATGCGATCGAGAGGCTCTCGCTCGACGGTACATCCCGGCGGAATGCCGAGCTGTAGCAGCGGCATCATAAAGGAAGTCTGCGAAGACAGATGCGCGGTCTGGATCACGGACTGCTCACGTCCCACCACCGCAGTGGAAAGCGACGTTCGAAGCTGCACCGCTTGGGACAGCGCCGCTGCAGGCTGCGGAGCACGGTCTTCCGCAGTACGCGGCACGTAGTAGCGCGACACCAGCTGGAAGTCCGGCGCTCCCTGACCGACAAACTGGAGCGTGACTTGCTGCGTTCCCACACTGGATGCAGGCAGCGTCACCATCTGTAGGGCTTCCTGCTTGGCATGAATGGGAATCGACTGATGAAGCACACCCCCAAGCATCACCTTCACGATGCCTTCGGTGGGCTTTTCCAGCGCACGCTGCGCAATCAGCGCCTTCAGCGCACGAATCGTCGCCTGCGTCGAATGCCACGTACCGAATGTGTCCTTCGCGGCCCGCAGATACTGAAGCGGAGCTGTCACTTTGTCTGGACGGACGTGCTGTAGCGCACTGGCCACCACCGCAGTCGTCTCCACAAGCGCTGACTTCCCAGCACCATACGTCGGCGTGGTAGAGGACGGAGCAAAGTACAGTCCTTCTGATCCAGTGTCTTGCTTGGCCTGCGTCCACAGGAGCCCAATAAGAGACGTTTTCTGCGCCTCTTTTTGTGGCGCTCTGTTCGGGTCTTTCACCGCAGTCTGCGCAACCGACACATCCCCAAGCAGCTCCGTCACCAGCGCCAGTGTGTACGGATCTTGACTAACCTGCGTGCGCAGCGACTGGAAAACATAGTCCTTGGCTCGATCGACCGCTTGCTTGTGCGTTCCTTTCGGATCGGTCCGGCGAATGCTCAGCGCGAGATACGCCGTGGTACGCAGCGTGTCATCCGCCATCGCATTGATCGCACCTTCCCGAATTCCGCTCTGATCAGGATCGAAGCTACCGTCGGATTTTTGCTGTGAGACAAGCCATTTCTGGGTGCGCTCAATCACCTGCGGATCGACCGGAAACACCTCCGCCATGTCCGCAAACTCTTCCAGTCCGTAGGCAGTCAAGATCTTGTGCGCAGGCGCATTCCCAAACCATGAAAAACCGCCTCCTTGCACTTCGTAGGAAAGCAGTCGCTGATACCCAGTTCCAAGGAATGCCTGCGCTTTGCGCTCGATCTCAGGACTGCTCAGCTGCGTCTTGCGCAGGTATTGCAAGATCAGTGCATTGGGATAAGTCGTCGATGAGGTCTGCTCAAAGCATCCGTACGGCATCCGCAGCAGCGCATCCAGACCTTCCATCACATGCGTGGCCGAGCTGGGATACAGCTTCAGCGTCAGCTCACGAGTCCCCGGAATCACCATCGCAGGAACAGAGACATTCCAAGACACCGGCTGGCCCATCAGTCTCTGCTGCGTGCTTTCGACGTGTTCCGTTCCATCAGGAAGCACTTCTACACGACGCTCCACCGCATCGCTGAGCACACTGCCACGAGCGGACACCCGCAGCACATTGCGTCCGACATGCTGCGCCTTGATGCGAAAGTAGCGAACGGTGGATTGCGAAGGAGCCAGCTCGATCGTCTCGTGCAGTGGACCCTGCGCGTCAAACCAGGGTGATTGCATCAGCGTCAGCGTGACCTTCTGCGGCACGTTCAGATGGTTGAAGATCGGAACCGGAATCGCCAGCTCATCATGCTGCGTGATCACCGCAGGTACATCGACATCGACAAAGAAGTCCTGCTGTACCGCGATTCCCATCATCAGGCTTCCCAAGCGACCATCTTGGGCAACAGCGTCGGCAAACAGCCGCCACGTTGTGATCGAGTCCGCCATCGTGACATCAAGCGAAGCCTGTCCCTTTTCATCGGTCAGCAGCTGCGGACGAAAGAGCAGCGTCTCTGGGAAGTGACTCCGCACGCTGTCCTTTTTCGCAGCCAGCGACTCGGTCACACTGCCAATACTGAGCGTTCTGCTCATCCTGTGGCCAGAGCCCATGAGCGCAGCACCATATGCAGAGCCATATGCGCAGCCGCAGCCAATCTGTGCTTTTGCAAACGCGTTTGAAGCGCTCACACCGACCACTTCGACACCATGATGTTGCGAAGGACAGCTGTGGCGGTAACACAGATTGCTGGAAGGAAAGCGATCATCTGCGCTGCCAAATACGCCATCTGGACCCGCAGAGTAGATCACCGACTTTGATCGCAGCCTACCGACGCTGTGAGCACTCTTCCGAACCTGAATCCGCAGCGCGGTTCCCCACGGATCAACCAGTGAAATGTTGCCAAGCCGAGCCAGATCTTCTTCCGAAATGATCACGCTGCCATCAGATGCCCTGGGTCGATTTTTGGCATCTACATCATCAAGCAGCAGCTTGTTCAGCGCGCGATACACAGCGGTCAGCTTGAGATCAAGCAGCGAGTCTGCATGCTCTTCAAACGGAGGAAGATGGGAAACGAGGACCAAGCGGTCTGTCTGCACTGGTCGACGCCACGCATCCAGTCGCTCTGCATCGGAAAGGAGTCCCGCTTGCTTCATCAGCTCAGGCAGTCCGCTGCGATAACGCCATGCGCCACGCTGTCCAGCAACGCGCTCTCCCATTTGATCGGGATGCAGCTGTGCGAAGCGATGTACGGCACCAGACCAGCGCTTGTCGATCGCAGCCTGCGCTTTTTTCCGCGCTTCCCATGGGTCCGTCATCCAGCTGGCATTCCATGGAGCGACTGCACCACTTAGCAAAAACTGCGCGGCCTGCTGTTCTAGTGCAGACACGGACCCACGCTCTACCAGCGCATCCAGCGTCAGCTTGTTTGGAGAAAGCTTCCGTCGCTCACTTGCAGTCTTGGCAGCGGCTCCCAGCGTAAAGTATGCGCGCAAAAGACCAGGACGCAGCGGACGCAGCGCCAGCAGGGCTTCATCAATCATCACCACGCCAAGCGCCGCCGGAACACCGACTCCGGTCTGGGAATCCACCACCTGAAAGCGCAGTCGCGTCGCATCCCCTGGACGCAGCGGACGCAGTGCAGCGTCCCCCACAAGCTCTGCCTTTGCAGAGATCTGCAGCGAAGAAGGAGGCTCAACATAGACCAGCCGATCATGCCGCAGCTGCTTGCCATTTTCGCGAACCACGTAGGCCAATAGGGACAGCGTACCGGACGATCGCTCACGAGGAATCACCGTCGCAGATCCATGTCCTTTGGAGATCGGAACCACCAGCGTATCTTGTAGCTGTTCGCCCCGAATCACATCGACCAAGCAGTATCCTGATTCCACATCGGGCGCAGTCACAGACAACGCAAGAGACTCCCCGCGCGCATAGATCGCTTTGTCTGTTCGCAGCAGCAGACCACCTTCTGTACGAACCTTCATGCAGCGCTTTTCAACGATCGGAGACTGTCCCGGCTGCGTCACGCGCGCACTCACGGATAGCTCATCGTAACCACACGAGTCATTCCGCGTCCGCTCTGCGCTGCGACGTGGTGTGTACTCTGCATTCCCAAGACCAATTGCACTGGTGACAACCCGCTGAACCGGAGCATCCCCGAACTGCACTGCAATCGCCAGATCAGGAACCGGCGTTCCATCGGGACGTACCGCCAGAACATGAACCCGGTTGGGAACATCAGCAATCAGCTCGCCAGACTCTGCGGCCAGATCCAGCGTCAGTGCAGTGCTGGTCACCAAGATCTCTTTGTGAAACTCAGCCCGCTGCGCCGCTTCATCTTCCAGCTTTGCGTGTAGGACAAGTTGATGATCCCCGGAATCGATGGATGCCGGAATCGGGAGCCGCAAAGACAGCTGACCTTGCTCGCTCAGCTTGCCAACCAGCGTCGGAAGCTCACGCAGCTGCGGACCGCCTACCTGCTGAAGAGATGCCGTGATCGTGACCGATCCATCGCGGACTGGCTTGCCTTGCACATACTGACCACTGACAGAAAGACGCAGCGCTTCACCTGGCGCGACATGGCTCTGCTCGGTCGTCAGATCGATCCGCAGCTTGGGCAGTACGTAGCGCGAAACCTCTACAGAAAGGGAGGAAGGAGGCGCGGGCGGCGTGTCCTTTTCCGTCACAAGCTCGGCCTGCACTGTGTACGATCCGAGCAGCAGCTCATCCGCGAGCGGAACATCGACGGATGAAATCCCGAACGCAGAGATCGCGCGCTCACTGCGATGAATGATGTTTCCGCGCGGATCTTTTACGGCAAAGCGCGTCGTTCCCGATTGCAGCGGACGACCATCTTGCGCACGCATCGTCAGCGATCGCAGATGCAGCACCTGTCCGGGCTGATACAGCGGCTTGTCGCTCTGCACCAAGATCCGCGCCGCCGGAGCCAGGTTGACGCGCTGCTCCTCGACATGCTGCTGTCCTGCAATCTGACTGCGAATGCGCAGCGTATACGTTCCAGCAGACCAGCTTGGCACCACAAAGTGTGCATCGAGAGAGCCAGCCGCATCGGTGATTCCTTCTGCAAGCTGCTGGGTCTTTCCGTTTCCCGACAAGCTGATCTGCACGCTGACACCCGAAAGGGGAGCACTGTGCTGTTCCGATTGCGACTCATGCGCAAAGATCCGCAGCGCCGCTTCTGTCCCAGGCGTCAGCGAGGAGCTACCACGAGCCAGCACGCCCAGCGCACCTTTGATCTCTGTGGGGGACGGAATCTGCGCATGAAGAGACAGCGGTCGCGGCGAAAGGAATGCAAAGAGACAGACTCCCAGCACAAGGCCCGGAAGCACTCGCAGAGATCGCAGCGATCGAGGTGGCGCACTCATACCCAGCACAGACATGCGCGCGGCTGACAGGTTCCCAGAAAAAAGCAGCAGGGAGGCTAAGGGAGCGAAACTCGCAAGATGTTTCCGAAGTGAAGCAAGCGTAGATCAAGACAGATGCAGCATCGCAAGTTCCTACAGCGAGCTGGCACACTTGACCGCAGGCTGAGACTGACAAACTCCCGACGGTAGCGGAGCATTCGCTTGGCGATCTTCAAAGAACTTGAGGACATCGTCTACCGAGTTGGTCAGCGACTTGACGTGATCCGCGCCCAGGCACTGCAGATACTGAATCCGAATGCCTTGTGAACACCACTTGGCTGACACCGGATCGTTGGCAGGAGGCGGAACCGTCGTGTCTTTGTCGCCGGTCACATACAAAAGAGGAACGCCCGGATTCATCGCCGGTCCCATCGTGGACGGACTGTTGTAGTGAAGCAGACAGCTCCACGGATCACTCTTTTGTCCACTGAGCAACGTATCCAGAAACTGCGGCGTAAAGATCTTGGCCGGATCGGTCACGCTCTTGATTGGATCGTTATAGCTGCTGTTACAGTAGTTCTTTAGCTGCGTCAGCGCGAGTCCATCCCACGGAGTAAGCAGCGCAGTGTTTACCATCACGCTGTAGTAGTCGCTCCATGCGTACGCGATCGCTTCACCCAAGTTATACGTCGGTGCAGTGCTCGCAAAGTTCTGCTTGGCCGTTTCGCGCAGATCACTGGGCGGAGACACCGCAGCCGCTGCTTTGATCGAAAATTCCGGCGCATAGATGGGCTGCATTGCGGTCACGTACTCCACCGCTTGCGCACCTTGGGAATGCCCCCAAACATAGATGTCTTTCGTCGCGGTGAGCGACTCATTGCTCGCTACATACTTCTGCGCAGCACGCACCGCATCAAGCGACACCAGCGCGGTGGGTTCCATCAGCAGATACGGCGTCACGCTGGTGGAAGGCTGTCCCAAGCTGCGCTGATTCAGATAGTCAGGAAACACCGCGATGTAGCCTGCCGACGCTGCGATCAGCGAAAAGATCGTCATGGGAGCCGTCAGATCCGCCGATTTTGCAGAGGGAGCACAGCCATCGGTATAGCCCAGCGTTGGATGCAAAAACAGCAGCACAGGGAACTGCTTGTTTGTGACCTTGGGCCACGACACCATCGCGGTTGCATCGACCAGCTTGCCGCGATCTTGGGTCTGATAGCGAACCACCGCCGTCTGTACATCGTAGTTTACTGCGTGATGTACGTTGAGCTGAGAGCCAAGAAACGCCGCGACCTCCAGTCCCTGAATCACCAGCTTGGGAACCGCAAGCAGGTTTCGGGAATACTCCAGAACCGTTCCCATGTTGCTGGTGGGAAGCCAGGTATACGGACTCTGTCCACAGATCGCAGGACTCTGTGAACTCCATGCGGGGTACCCGGAAGGAGCCGTGTCAGGACTCCCACCATCGCCCATATCCAGCTCACCGACTCCGCTGTCTGCGGGTGATCCATCACAGGCAGACAACACCGCAAGCGACGCAAACGCCGTCGACAAAAGCCACAACTTCATGGTTCCCCCCTTGGCCAAGCTGCGAACGTGTCCCAAGCGACCCTCATCGATCGGGGACACGCTTCATCATACGCCGAAGAGGAGCGAACCCCTTAGTGCCAGGTCGAAGCCACGATCAGCACAAACAGCAGCAGTCCACCAAACAGCAGCAGCAGCGCAAACCAGTCTGGACGAAAGCGAGCGCGCAGATCTGACAGCTTGGCGGCCTGCTCTGGCGACTGGCCATCATCGGGATCGGGAATTGCCAAGGCCAGCTTGCGCGCGCGTCCAAAGTGACCAGCCCGATGCGCAGCGAGCGCTTGGTTTAGCTTTTCCTCAAGCGAAGAGGGATCTTGGGAAGACACCCTGTCTGTGTAAAGGACTTCGACCCGTCCGTCAACGTCAGAAAACCGATTGGGCACTGCACGGTCACAAGGCGCTATCTGATTGACCTTTCCCGCAAATCTGGGCGTGGACGATTTGTCGATTGGCTTGTGCTACGATCACACAAGGCAGCACATGTGCGTCGAGTGTGCCGGCGGATCAGTGACTCGACGAAGAATCACCATGCACTGCGATCATTTTGGCAACAACTCGCATAAAAGCAGCAGTCAAATCAGCCAGTTAGTCTGTCATGTATTGATGAGTATGTATCAGCACAAGATAGGATCACAATGAGTAGTAGTGCGCTGGACATCACAGCCATTGTGCGCCGTCTCGGGCAAGTGATGGAGCAGGATCCGCTGGCGATTCCGCTCGTTGCTGAGCCCTGGGTCAAAGATGGCTGGAAAGACGGCAAAGCACTGACCGCTCTGCTCGATGGACTGCATCAAAAGGCGCAGCCACCGACGAAGAGTCAGCTCTTCCACGGTATAGATTTTTTCTATGATTCGGTGGCCAGGCATGCGGCAGCGATGCGAGATCGGCACGCACTTCGCTGGCTGGACCCGCAGCGCGGCTGGCAGAGTCTCAGCTACGGCGAGCTGCTGACGCAGTCGAGTCGACTGGCCCCAGCCTGGCTGCGGAAGGGAGTCGCACCGGGCTGCAAGCTGGTGGTGCTTGGCGATGTGGGACCGCGCTGGCTGCTGCATGTGATGACCGCGATTCGTCTCGGTGCCGCGCTGTGTATCCTGCCAACATCAGGAATCGACTACGCGCTGCGTAGGATGGCTGCGCTACAGCCCGATCACATCATCTGTGAATCGGTGATGCTGCCGCTTCTGCGGACGCGACTGCCCAAAGAGCTCGTCGCCAAGCTGCTCTGGGAAGAGCCTGTTGCGGGAACAAATCACAGCGGTTCCCACACCTATCCGCCCGATGCTCCGCTGCTGCTTTCCTACTCTGCGGTTCGGGAACAGACTACCAAGCCCGTCGCTGTTTCAGCAAAGACCGTACACCTCGGAGCGCTCCGTGATGGACTCCTGTTCACGCTCCGTCCGGGGGATCACATCGCGTATCCGTTTGCTGATCTGCTGACGCATCAGCCGATCTTGCTGCTGTGTACGCTGCTTGCGGGAGCCACTTGGGTTCACATTCCGCCCGAGGAACTACGAAAGAATCCGCGCACGCTTGGACAAGTTCCGCTGCGTGTACTGGGAATCACAGAGAGCCTGCGCGATCTGCTGTTGCGGACCCCAAGCGGACTGCTGACAGAACTTCAGCTCTGGTTTCGCAATCCCGAAGAGCCAGCGCGACTTCCGGCGTGGGACAAGCTGCTCAAGCTCGCTCCGTTTGCCAACATTCATCACCTCAACATGGTGTTTGACAGTGCAGCGGGCGGCAGTGTGCTGTGTTCAGAGCGTTCCTTTCGGCGAATCCATGGCAGCGTCCTGCCGACGCTGGGTGTTCCGTTTGAGCTGACCCTGACCGCCAAAGCGGGACCACGATCTCTGTCCGGAACAGGGGTCTTTGCACCCGCGACACAGCAGCCAGGCTACATTGTCCTGTCCAAGACCAGTGATGCATATTTCTATGGCGGAACCCAGACTCCTCGCCGTGCGGGCCGGGTCTATGCATCCGCAGATGTGATCGCGCTGGTCGGTGCAATTCCCGGTGTGGAACAAGCCGCAGTGGTTGCGGTTCCATCGTCTGAAGTGGTCGGTCTGTGGCAGTTTGTCCTGCTGCTGTTTTGTGGCGGAATTCCGGCTCTCGATCTGCATCCCGAGCAGCACAGCAAGCTGCGTGACTCCGTCGAGCAGAGAATCCGAAATCAGCTTGGCGCAGAGCATCTTCCCGACCACATCGAGATCTATTCCTTGTCGGTTCGTCGCAAAGAAACACCACAAGGAGAGGTCGATCCAGACTGGGTTCAGACTCAGTTTGCAAGTGGACTGCTCCAGCGAAAGACAGAGCTTGCAGCCTTTCGCACGCTCAGCGCACTACGCGCAGCCGCCCAGCGAACCCCGATTGGAAGACTGACCGCGAGCAGTGATCCGGGTGCTCCGATTGAACACGATGACAAGGACGAATCCGATGCTTGATCTTTCTCTGATCGATCGCGATCTCACCGAACTCAGTGCGCAGGAACTACAGACCACCGACGAGCGACTTGCCAAGGTCATGGGACTGAGCGCAGCCGATCGATTCGCAGAAGCAGCGGAAGCAGCGCAGGCTCTGTTCGAAGGAGGAACCTACGATCTGCGCGTGACTGGTCCGTTTCTGTTTGGCGTGTACCTTGAAAAAGGAATGGAAGTCATTCCAGAGATCTTGGGAGTACTCGTCCGCATCCTGTCCAGCAGCTACGCAGTCTGGGGTCCGCAGCCGAAAAAACAGATCCACGCAGACAACATGCTCAAGTGGCTTCTGTCGACGATACTGCGTGACTTTCGGATGCATGAAACAGGACAAGATGACATCTGGAAGCAGTGGAACAGCGGATCAGAGTTTACGATTGCAGAGCGTCAGGGACTCAAGCTGATTCCTGAGCTGCAAGAGCGCATGGTACACCAGCTTGGGAATGCCAAAGCCCTTCCGTATCTTCTACAGCTTGAGTCGATGCTACGGAAGATGGAGATCTCTGCGCAGAGCACACGACCACGAATTGGCAAAGGTCGCGATGATCTGCTGAGCGTCAAGCTGGGAGGCATCGAGCCACCACCCAGCAGCGACGAAGGAAGCAGCGAAAGCGCCGGTGCATCAGGGGATGAAGAACGAAGCGAGGACGACTCCTCATCCAATTCCCAGTCATCCTCCGGTTCCTCTTCCAGTGAGTCATCACCGAGCGCGACATCGTCTCCTGCTGACACGGACTCCGATTCGTCGTCTTCCAGTTCCTCTTCCTCTCAACGTGAAGACAGCGAAGCGCAGTCGCAGACATCCAGTTCATCTAGCGCATCAAGCAGCGAAGAATCGAGCGCGAGCGACGATGGAAAAGCGGATGAAGAAGCCGAACAGCGCGCACAAAAAGAAGCCGAAGAGCGTGCAGAGCAGGAGCGAGCAGAGCAAGAGCGCGTCGAGAAAGCCGCAGAAGTTGCAGCCATTCAAGCCGAAGAGAGCGCAGCAGAATCAGAGCCCGCCGCCAAAGGTGCGCGGACCATCAACATCGCTGAAAATGAGCCGTTCCGACAGCTTCGCCGCAAGCTCGCCGCGTTCCAAAAGCTTGTGTCATCGGGCGATCATGAGCGCGCCGCGATCGTTGCTCAAGATCTGCTCTACACGCTGGATCACTTCGATCCGCGACTGTATTTGCCGACGATGTTTCGCAAGTTCTTCCGTGTCCTGAGCTTGGTCGGAAACGACCTGACTCCGCACATGACAGAGCGAACCGATCTATCCTACAAAGCGATGCTCCAGCTGTATCAAGTGGATCTGGACTACTTTGTGCGTGGGTCCACAGGGAAGCGCAAGTAGTGCATGGCAGAGCAGCCGCGCGACCCCAAGCGTCCGCCGATTCCTTCTGCTGTCCAAGCGAAGACAGACAGCAAAGCTGCGCCCTCTGCATCCGCAGCCAAACCGGCCCAAGCAGCCAAGCCAGCACCTCATCTTCAGTCGCTGGGAGAGTCTACCCAAGAAGCGCTACCGCTGGTCATGGTGGACTTTGGGACGGAAGCACTTGCGGCGATCAACAATGACCAAACACTGATTCTGTCAGCGAAACAGGAGGTCACGCAGCCCGCGCGGCCCAAGACGGTCGCGCCAACAGAGAGCACGCTCATCATTGCGCGTGATGACAAAAAGAACGCAACTCCCGCGCCGAAAAGTGAGCCCACACTGATCAAGACCGCCATCAAGCCAGCGCTGAAGCCGGAACCAAAACCGGAGCCCAAGCCGGAACCAAAACCGGCGCACAAATCGGAACCAAAACCGGCGCACAAATCAGAACCAAAGCCGGAATCAAAGCAGGAACCAAAGCCGGAATCAAAGCAGGAGCCCAAGCCGGCGCACAAACCGGAGCCCAAGTCCGTTCCCAGCGCGGGCCGATCTACAGATGCAATCAAAGACTCCGCAGCGGCACTTGTGACACGCAGTACCCAGCCGGAAGCGGTGACTCCCAAAGCGGTCAAAGGAATCGCCAGTCCGCCACATTCTCCGTCGAGAAAGCAGCTACAGAAGCGAATCCGTGAGCTGATTCATCGCTTTGATGTCCCTGCCCTGCTGGATGCGCTTCATCACATCGGCTATCGCGATGATCAGATTGACTTCATGAGCAATCCAACCTTGTCGCATCAAGGTGCACTGCTACAAGACATTGAGTTTTTGGAAAGTCCCGAACGCGTTCTGGTGCTGGCCAACTTGGGTCTGATGAGCGGACAGGGACCGATTCCTTCCTACTTCTACGAGCTGCTCGCCGAGCAGCGCGACAGCGCAATGACAGAGTTTCTGTGGTTCTTTGACAACGCGCTCCTTCAGCAGCGCTTTGCAGGACAGTTTCCTGAGCGCGATGAGCGCGTGATTCCTGACTGGTCGGAAGTCAAGCGGCTTCAGCTTGCGCTGCTTCAGCTCGGATCGCCGATGGGAATGCACTGGCTGTTTCGCCAAGTGTATCCAGAGCTTCCCATCTCGGTGCGTCGGTCGCTGCAGAAGCGACGCGTCCGAACAGAGGGCGTTCACATGGGCGAATCGCAGCTCGGCAGCGGCTGTGCATTCGGTGGATTTACGCAGGTTCCCGCCCTAGGAATCGATGTTCGCTTGCTCTGTGAAGACGGCAGCACGCCAAATGGAAAGCCGTGGGCCAATGAAGCAGAGCACAGGCTACAGCGGCAGATCATTCCTGCGCTCGATCACGTCGATCTGTTCTTGACCGTTACGCTGGTGTTTTTGGATCGCCAGTCGTTCGCAAAGCTCGCTGCGCAGCACTACCTTGGTTACGATCCGATCGCTGCCCCAAAAGCAGAAGAGGGACCGCCACCCGTGCAGCAAGTGATCTTGTTTCAAGATGAAGTCGGACACAACCCACACTGACGGAAACAACCCAGATTCCCATCGGTTATCTGAAGCGATTCCCAGCCCAGCACAGACGGTCCTGTTGGACGAAGCAGAGATTCCTGAATCCCTGACTACAGATAGCTGGGATCTCAGCGCGGAACGTCCACTACACCGAGTGGCGCAAGCAACGATTCTGCAAAAATCGATGATTCCTCAATCAGATTCAGCGGTCGCCAGCCTGACGTTGACGAGCCCCCGAAAAGCTGTCACTTACAAAGGGAAGTGTAGTCGACGCGTCGCAGCGGCGCGTCAATGTATGTGATAGAGCGTGTCGAATCTTGTAGCGCGCTGCCCGGAGCGCACGCTCGCAGTTTGTTATAAGGAGTTGTTCATCGTGGCGATTCAAGATGAGATTCCCAAGTCCCGGCTAACACTGACATATCGAACGACGATCAATGGTGCGATGCAGGAAGTCTCTCTGCCATTTCGCATCCTGGTGCTCGCCGATTTTTCACTGGGTACCTCGACCGATCGCAAGGTGGATCTGGCCGAGCGGAAGCTGCGTCCGCTGACGGGCAGAAACCTTGATCCGCTGATCAAGGACATGAAGATGCGCCTGCGAACCACGGTGGCAAACTGCATTGATCCAGAGAATGCAGAGACAGTGGATGTCGATCTACCGATTGAGTCGATGAAGTCGTTTTCTCCTGATCAGATTGCGTACAACATTCCGAAAGTACGGGCACTCCTGCTGCTCAAGCAGCTGCTCCTTGAAACGCAAGCCAGCATCGACAACCGCAAAGAGATGCGGAAGATCATTCAGGATCTGTACAGTAAGCCCGAAGCGCTGCGAGAGCTGGCGGGAAAGCTGGATGAGTTCAAGGGTCTGAAGCTGCCTGCCAAGGGTCAGTCCACCGTCGATCACCCTGCGAGCGGAAACTAAGGGAGAAGATCCATGGCCAACGACAAGACGACGACAGAGGACATTGTTTCGCGCCTTCTCTCTAGCATGCGGATTGAACAAGCAGATTCCACGGCACACACCGCGCTCATCAAGCCCGGTCTGGAGCCGATGAACGAGCCGGAAAAGCTGTCAGCAGAAGATCGATTCCTGTCCGGTCTGGCCGCGCTGGTGCTCAATGTCGATAGCAACAACGGACGCTTCGACAAAGGCAAGCTGCTGGAAACGGTCGCGAAGATCGATCGCATCGTTCAGGATCAAGTCAACGCAGTGCTTCACGATCCGACGTTCCAGCAGATGGAAAGCACCTGGCGTGGACTCGAAGATCTGGCAAGCAACGTCAACTTCAAGGCCGACATCGCGATCGACATGCTCGATGTCACCAAGGAAGAGATCTTCGAGGACTTCGAGAACAACTCCAGCGACATCTTCGGCGCGGCCCTGTTCGACAAGGTCTACGTTGCAGAGTACGACCAGTAC
>ERZ724507.417-NODE-417-length-19349-cov-5.173059_pt1 | contig 19349 bp, 23 predicted proteins | sample MGYA00376040_ERZ724507 | MGnify/ENA primary metagenome ERZ724507 (study PRJEB28724, sample SAMN07190883) | activated sludge metagenome | isolation source: activated sludge of sewage treatment plant in Hong Hong | place: Hong Kong | collected 2016-03-17 ...
CCTCGTCGATAAATCACTAATCGCTCCGCAACTGGCTAAGAGTGCGCTACGATTTGCCTATCACTCCTGATGGCGATTGACTGAGGCGTACGCATGGGCTCCGCGTTTGAAGACGGGCAGCAGGCACAGCTTGAACTGGCTGGCTTGCAGCGCACACTGAAATGGACCAACATTCAGCGCGAACAATTGCTGGATCGTCTCGATCTTCTCCGCCTTGATAATCAGCGTCTACAGGAACGTGTAGAGGAATTGGAGCGCCAACTGGCAGAGGCCAAGCAGCAGCAAGTGCTCTTCTAGCGTCCCTTGCCCCGTTACCTCCTCTCCCTGGAACCGTCGTTTCCCTCGCTTTTCTCCGGCGTCCGCGTGATACAGTGGTTCGAGAGGGTGTCGATAGACGGCATCCTGCTTGAAGGTTTTCACGTTGCGATGACACATTCGATTAAAACGGCCGACGACGTTCGCTGGTTGCTGACGCACACGCAGGGGTTTCGCGGCGGTCGTGTGATGGATGTGCATTTGGCCAAACGCTGGATGCTCGACGAAGAGTCAGGCCGGGACGTGTCGGCAGGGAGAGTCGTGACAGTCACCGTACGATATCATCTGCAAGGCGTCCTCAGGATTGCCAAACTCAGTCTGCACGGTGTCTCCGACTTTTCCGTCTTTGAGCAGGACGGCGGGGACTGTGCTGCTCTGGGAATGATTCAGGTGGAGTTGCATGAAGGCCTCCTGCGCTTCTGGTTCGATCCGCAGGGGAACCTGTACGTGGTGTGTGAAGAGGCGCTTTTGGAGGAGGTGTCAGTACCGCATAGCGACGGGGACATTCACCAGGGAGCCGCGCCCTGGATCTTTCAGGCTGATTCCGGTGACCCTCCCACGGTGGATTGGCTGCTGACCCAACTTGATCAGGTAGGGGTCCCTTGCATATGGAAATCGACGCCGCGGCGTGCAGGCCATCACGGGCCTTTGTGTTGGGAAGGGGAATTGGTGTCTACCGCCGACGTGAATGCCGGCCCCACGGCAGCGCTGACCGTGCGGGCGTATGAACCTATCGACGGAGCAGGGTTCGGAATCAGACTGCAGCCTCGACTCGCCACTGGCCGCTTGAGCGGCCGGTTGTTGAGGGCGGTGACTGAAGTCGTCACACAGCGGTATGCGGGTACCTGCCTGACTGGAGAGAGGGGCGTTTCAAGCGAGTGGTGAGAAACGACGAGTTAGAATTCGGCCCATAGGCCGGATCCGACTCTCAAGCGATCAAGCACTCTAACTGACGTGCCCGTGCCGACCGTTGCCATTTCCGTTTACGCTGCCGTTCCCATTGCTGCTCTTGGCACCCTTCCGGTTGACACATTCCACCAAGTGCCAGAACTTCATCGGATTCACTTTTTCTTTTCGGGCCACGTGGAGGTCGGTGCCTTCGAGCACCGTGTTCAGCGAGAGATCGGTACGGAAACCGATGTGCTTGCAGAGAGGGGAAATGACTTTCTCCACGGCGGCGATCACCTTATTGCCGTTGCTGAAGTGATTCAGCATGATGATGCGCCCGCCCGGCTTGCACACGCGGATCATTTCATTGACGACTTTGCGATAGTCGGGCACGGCGGTGACGACGTACGCCGCCATCACTGTGTCAAAGCTATCGTCGGGGAATTCCATTTTCCCGGCGTCCATCAACATCAGCCGTACATGGTCCAAATGATAGTGCGACTGGCGTTGTCTGGCCTTGGCCAGCATGCCTGAGGAGAGATCGATACCCGTAATGTTGCAGTTCTTGGGATAATATTCGAGGGCGATTCCCGTTCCCACGCCGACTTCGAGGATGTTTTCTTCCGGCCGGATTCGGAGGTTGCGCACGCAGGCTTCGCGCGACTCATGAAAGATTTTTCCGAAGATATGATCATAGACGCCGGAATAACTGGTGTACACACGCTCGACTTTGGCGATATCCATCGTCCCTCCGCAAAATCACGCCGCTCTGCCCGCACAACTCTGCAGTGCAGAAGTGACGGCGATAAGAAGTGTGGCGTGGAAAAATCTATGAAGGCGGGAACGCAACTCGGATGACTCGTCCTCACCCGCCGGATAAGAACGGGCTTAATGTAGCCAATGCGCAGATGGGTAGTCAACAGGTTCCTCCTGCTTTTTGCCTGCCGTCACCATCGGTTCGGACTTGATTCTCCGTAAAGCCCTGTGGGAAGTTTCGGCTATGATGCTCGCCGGTGCGTTTGCCATTGTGTTGTTCATCGGATTGATCGTCGGCGACTGGATGTACTTTACCCGCCTCTCGTCCGATGCCACCCGGTACGGCTATGGCATCGGGCAAGTGCAGGACCGGTTTGTGGCCCTCACGGTTCCAAAGCTCCTGCGCGCGTTCGACACGAATGGGTTTTTGAGCTTGCCTCACGGGGTCGCGCGGGTGTTTCCCGACGCGAATCGAATGATCATCCGCCCCACGCATCGCCTGTTCTCGATGCGCTTCCGCACGGCCTGGCCGCTCAAGGGCAGCATCGAATTGGCATCGGACTCTGACGGCCTGCGCATGGTGTGTACGAAGCGGGTGCCCTGGTCGTCCTCGATCTTGACGTTCCTTTGGTTCAGTCTCGTGGGATTCGGAACGCTCGGGTTCCTCATCACCTACGTGTTGCAGGGCGGGCTCGAGTCATTGGGAAGTGTGCTGCTGGGGATTGGCGTGACCGGAGTTGGATTGATCGTCGTCGCCTTTGGGTTGCTGACGGTCACGGTAGCCTATCGCATCGAAAACACGCGGCTGATGCTCGTGTACACGGAACTGAGAGATATCGCGTTGGCCAATGAAGGGGCAGCATCGCGCCCCTGATTTGCCAAAAGATCGCCTGAATCCAGCACGCCTTCGTGAACCTGTCAGCTAAGTTTTGGGGCGATACAGATCGAGCAGATGATTGAATTCGGGCGGCAGATCCGGTGAGGCGCTGGATCGTGCCAGGCCTGCAATAATTCCCCGGTGTTTCTGGATCAGGCCCGAATCGACGAAGGCCTGCCGAAAGTGAGCCCATCGCTGGGTCTGGTCTGCGCCCAGACGTTGCAGTTCCTCAGGCGGTAACGCTTTGAGCGTGGTGGTGAGCGTGCCCAAGGCCTTTTCGACGCTGTCGTAGGGAGCGGCCAGTTTGAGGCGGCTGTAAAAGACGTCGAGGTGTTGACGGAATTCGTCCCGGAGTGATTCGACCGGCCCTGTTCCGCGTTGAGGGGCCTTTTGTTCGCCCATACCCGTACTCCTTGCCCTGTCAGGTGTTCGGAAAGCTTACGGGAGGAAGGCGCTGCGGCGCAACGCGTTTTCATGCGACACAGTCATTTTTTTCAATGGAGGTTGTGATGAGCGTTCGATCCCTGTGTCTTCTTGTCGGTGTGCTGTTGACCGGACTGACCGGTTGTTCCCACCACCATGGAAGTTATGAGCATGCCAAGGGCGACTATTATTGGGGCAAGGCCTCTCAGGATGTGAGCGGCCTGGTGGAAAAACACGTCAAGAATCCGGAAACCGTCAAGCAGGTGAACGTGGTGATGGGCGAGATGATCGCCGAGATCAAGTCGGCTCGGGAACAACATCGCCAGTTTCATCGCGCGCTCTATGAGTTGAACGCAAACTATTCAGCTGCGCCCGAGGAGTTCACCAAAATCCTCGACGAATTGAATAACAGCCGGATGCGTTCCTCGGCAAAGATCTTGGGCCTTCGGTTCAAGATGAAAGCCTTGTTGACGGCTGAGGAATGGACCGCCTTGTCCGAAGAACTGAAGCGGTATGGCAGCCGCTACTACGGAAAAGGCGCGGAGGGAGCATCTGCGCACCAGTAACGGCGTGGAGTGTGGTTCAGACCAGCCTGGGGAGGCCTGGGCGATGATTGAGGAACAGCAGGTGGGCGGCGGCTTCAGTCACCTCGATGCCGCTGACCCCTGCATGGTCGATGCGCGCCTGGCGCAGCGCATTCAAGTCGAGCCGGAGATAATGGGCCAGCAACGCCCGAATGACGTCGCCATGGGACACAAACACGTAGGGTCCATCTTGCGCCACTTGCAGCGCCTGTTCGACTGCTGCGACGGCACGCTGTTGCACTTCGCAGAGCGTTTCACCGCCTGAAGGGCGGGCCCGGTCCGGGTGCAGATACCAGTCGCGCTTGGCGGGATCATCCGCCAAATCCTTCCAGTAGCGATTGATCCAGTTTCCCACGCCGATCTCGCTCAGTCCCGGGGCATGATGCACGGGCGCTGCATGGCGACGTCCGACGATGTGGGCGGTTTGTACCGCCCGTAGCACAGGGCTGGTCACGATGCCTGCAATGGGTGTCTGCGCCAGCATCTCCGCGCACGCGAGGGCTTGTTGTTCGCCGGTCTCGTTCAGAGGAATCGGCTGGTTTCCCATGACTTGTCCCGATCGATTCCAGTCGGTTTCCCCATGTCGGATCAACAGGAGTGTCGGCATCGGTAGTCCAGCGAGCCTCGTTATGACGCGGGTGGGGGTTGCTGTGGTCCCGTGAGGGGAATCGGCGCCCAATGTTGTCCCCCGTCGGTCGAGCGGTAGAGCCCGCTACCATTGGTGCCGAGGTAGAGCAGCTGAGGATCACTCGGGCTGAGGCTGATCGTGCGGATATTCGTCGTGGTGAGTCCCTCATTCTGTGATTGCCAGGTTTTTCCGCCATCGGTGGTTTTTCGCACACCGTCCGGGCCACCGATGTAGAAAATATTTGCATCCATGGGATGCAGCGCCAGCGTACTGATGAATTGGTTCGACAATCCTTGGCCGATCTGTTCCCAAGACTCTCCGCGATTCGCTGATCGAAACAGCCCCTTGGTGGTCGCGGCGTAGACCACTTCGGAGTTCCGCGGATCAACCGCCAGCATATTCACGCCCAACGCCATGGCGGCGTTCAGCACATCCTCGGGAATGAGCCCGGTATTCTTTTTTTGCCAGCTTGTACCACCGTCTTCACTGCGATAGGTGCCGCCCGTCGTTCCCGCGTACAAGACCCGGGGGTGTTGATGGTCCATGGTAATGCACGTCACGATGTGCACTTCCTTCATCCCGGCCATCCGTTCTTCCCATTCGCGCCCGCCGTTTTTGGAGATGAAGGCGCCGACCGTCGTGGCGAGGTAGATGAGTTCCGTGTTGTCGGGATGGAAGATGATTTCATTGATGAACGACACATGTTCTTTGAGCCCGACGTTGTGGGGAAGCCAATGCTGGCCGCCGTCCGGACTCTTGTAAATGGCGTCGCCCATGGTCCCGGCATACACGGTGGCCGGAAGCTTGGGATCTATGGCCAGCGTCGTGACGCGGCGGGCGGTGAACGCTGGAAACTGTTCCCAGGTCGCTCCGCCGTCCCGGGTCTTGTGCACGGCATCGTTCGTGGCGACATAGACAATATTGGGGTTTGACGGATGGAGCGCGATCGACACCACGGCCGATTCACGACTGCCGCAGGCCAGAAGCAGAAAGCTGAGGAGGCAAATCGACCGCCGAAGCAGGGTCGCTATTCGAATTCGTTGGGACATCACAGTGGTCGCAGACCTAACCACAGCGTCGTGACTGAGTCAAGGTGAGACATCGTCCCGAAGGCCTGAAGCGTTAGAGCTTTGGCGTGAAACGTTCAGCATAGCCGGTCATCTCGACATAGCCGCGTCCTGTGACCGGTGCGCCTCGCACCTGACCGGAGACCGACACCGCCCCTTCCCAATAGGTCACGCCTGTGCTGCGAGCCGTATCCAATTCCTGGTCCGCGAGGAGCGACTCCACAGTCACATCCAATCCCATCGTAGCCGAGGTGAGTCGCCATCGCTGCGGGTACCGTCCGTTGGATCGCGGACTGGTCCAGTGGGCCAGTGGTTCGATGTTGAGGTCCTGCGCGTCGAGTGCGTGCGCGCGTCCGTCGGCCAGGACCAGCGTGCCACTCGAGACCGGATCGCTCGATCCGTCGGCGCGTCGCAAGGAATACCACATCAGTTCGGTGGAATCGCTCAACTGAAGGCTGAACCAATCCCATCCCACCACATTCAGTCCCAGATCGGCGGAGCCGAATTCATGATCCATCCAGCTGAGGCCCGTGACGGCAAAGGTTTCGGTGCCGACCCGAATCTGCCCTTCGGTTGCGAGGTGAGTGAGCGAATAATAGTGCGAGGCCTGTCCCGGATCGGCGCCTTTTCGGCTGAGGCCATCGTGCCCGTGTATGACCGGCGGTTTTTTCGGGATGACCGTGAGATTGATCGCCACGCTGTCGGTCGCCGCCTGAAGCTGGTGGCTCGATGCTGCTGGATCATTCGTGAGCAGGGACCAGCGGTCCACCCACACGTGTAACCGGTCTGTGTCCGCGCCGGCCTTGCCGAGGCCTTCGCGACTGACTTTGTCGGCATAATAAAATCGGCCGGCATCCAGGTCGGTCAGAGCGAGATGGGCCAGGTAGAGCTGCTGAATGGACCATCTGGACGGAAGCGTCTGCACCTGGTCTGGAGGCATGCCTCGGCGAAAGAAGGTGAGTTCAAACCCGAATCGATGGCCATCAGCCGCCACGACGTGGCCAGTGTAATACCACCATTCAGTCCGAAATCGTTCGTGCGCGCCGTGGTCGTGTGGAAATCGATACTGATACCCCGGTGTCGCCATGTCGAAGGCGTGAACCGTCTCATTCGTCGCCACGGCCTGTGCAGTGACGGGGAGAACTGCCAGGAGTAGAAGGCGAATCGTGCAACCGAGACGTAATGGTGTCATGAGATACATCAGCGACCAGTCGTGCAGGTCAGTGCTTCAGGTCTGTCCTGGGCCCACTGTCTTTTTTGATGGACAGTCGATAAAACGCCAGTATCCATGCATGTTTTGTGATGTTTGAGAGCGAGATGCGGCCCGGTGGCAGCGTTGACAATTTTGCAAAGCATCAGCTATCGTGAGCCATGTTTCCTGAGCCTGAACGTGAGCCGTCGAACCGGGAGTTGTCGGGAAAGGTCCAGCCGTTTCCTGTCCCGGAACGCATTCCCTTGTTCCCTCTGCCTAACGTCGTTTTCTTTCCGAAGACCTATCTCCCGCTCCATGTATTCGAGCCGCGATACCGCCAGATGGTAGCGGATGCGGCGGCGGCAGGGCAATGTATCGGCATGGCCTTATTAAAGGAAGGTTGGGAGGAACAGTACGAAGGGAATCCTCCCATTTTCTCCATCGGCTGTGTCGGGCGATTGGCGAGTGTTCAAATGCTCCCCGATGGCCGGTCCAACATCCTGCTGCAAGGCCTGGAGCGCTACGAAATTCATGAAGAGTTCTTCGAGAAAAGCTATCGTGAAGCCCGCGTCACGTTGAAGCCGCGCGACGGGTCGTTATCCCTGGACCAAGCTCTGCGACGGTACCTGATGGGGGTGCTTGATGAATATCTGAAAGCCGATGAGGAGGCCTCCCCGCTGCACAGCTTGATCCGACCCGACGTGAGCGACGAGGTGTTCGTGAATTCGCTCTCTACCTATCTCGACTGTACACCGTTGGAAAAACAGTTCCTGCTGGAAGCAGAGCATGTGCCGCAACAGGCCCGCCGTCTGAGCGATTTGATTCAATTCAAGCTGGCGGAGCGGCGCGGTGCCGGAGGATGGGGCTGATGTCGCGGCCGGTGGCTATTGACGTATCCCACCTCGGGAAGACCTACGACAAGGTTCGGGCTGTCGAGGACCTCTCGTTTCAAGTTTACACCGGAGAGATCTTCGGTCTGCTCGGTCCGAACGGCGCGGGCAAGAGCACCACGCTGCGAATTCTGATCACCCTGCTCAATCCCACGTCCGGATCGGCCAAAATTTTCGGCCTCGATTCGGTGAAGGATGCGGACCGTGTCCGGCAGACAATCGGCTATGTGCCGCAGGAACGGGCCATCGACCGGTTCTTGACCGGCCGGGAACACCTCGAACTCCTCGCCGACCTCTACCATCTCTCTCAGGAAGACGCCGCAGGACGCATCCCCCAGCTGTTAAAATTGGTGGAACTGGAACAGCAGGCGGACCGTCCGGCGAAGACCTATTCCGGTGGGATGAAGCGCAAGCTGGACATTGCCTGCGGGTTATTGCCCGATCCCAAAATTCTGTTTCTCGACGAGCCGACACTCGGGCTGGACGTGCAAAGCCGTTTGCGCATCTGGGACCATGTGCGCGCCATGCGGGAGCGCGGGATTACGGTGGTCATGACCACCAACTATTTGGATGAGGCCGATCAGCTGTGCGACCGGATTGCCATCATCGACGGAGGTCGAATTAAAGCGCTGGGCGCTCCCAACGAACTGAAAGTCGGGTTGGGCGGAGACCTCGTGTCGCTGACGGTGCGTGAACATGATCGCGTCGAGAAGCTCGCGGCTGCCATCAGGGATCTTCCGGCCATTCGTGCCGTCACGGTGACCGCAAACGGGCTCGACATTCGGGTGGATTCGCCCGAGAAAGCGTTGCCCGCTATTCTTGAAGCGGCGAATCGCCTGACGTGCCAGCTGGAGTTCATCGATTATCATCGGCCTCGGTTGGATGACGTGTTTATTGCCCATACAGGGCGATCTATCAAGGATGACCATCCGAAGGCCGAAGACGCCTAACTGTCGCCGGGGAGCATGCAGATCGAGATATGAAAGAATATTGGCAGGAGATTCGGGCGTTGACGATGCGCTGGGTGCGGCGGCTGAGCCGGGAAAAGTTCAGCATGCTGTTTACGCTCGTGCAGCCGATGTTGTTCTGGCTGATCTTCTTCGGCAACCTGTTTCAACGCGCGGCGGATCTGCAGGTGACTCAATCGTCGAGTTACATTAGTTTTCTGACTGCCGGAGTGGTGGTCATGACGGTGCTCAATAACGGCTTGGCCGGCGGCGTCGACCTCCTTTTCGATAAGGAAAACGGGTTTCTCGAACGCCTGATGTCCACGCCGATCCATCGAACCTCCGTTATCCTGAGCCGCTTCATCTTTGTCACCACCATCACGTCGCTACAGGTCCTCGTCATCTTGGCGGTGGCCTGGCTATTCGGCGTGCAGCCGGTGACCGGCCTGGCGGGAGTAGCGACGATTTTGCTCATCGGCATGATGTTCGGAGTCGGCTTAACGGCCATCTCGATGGCCATGGCGTTTTCCGTGAAGAGCCACGGCGACTTCTTTTCCGTGCTGGGCTTCCTTTCGCTGCCCATGATTTTCTTGAGCTCCGCCCTCGTGCCCTTGGCGGCCATGCCGGGCTGGATGGGATTTCTCGCCCAGTTCAATCCGATGACCTGGGCCATTGATGCCGTCCGTCCGCTCATTCTTCAGGGATGGGCCGAGGCGTTGCCTCATGTCGGAATGGTCATCGGCGTGATGGTGTTGTTCGATGCGCTGTGTCTCTATGGTGGTGCGAAGGCGTTCCGGCGGGCGATCGGGTGAGCACGGTGACGCCTCGAGGATCTTCCATGTTCGTGAACGAAAGCCAAATCCGCGCCCTGATCCGGCTCCTTGGTGACGAGGATGAACGGATTGTCAAAACGATCAGCGGCAAACTGATCGATTTCGGCGACTGCGCTGTTCCGCTGCTTCAGGAGGCGGAAATCGAGCAGCCGGAGATGGCCGATCGTATCGTCACCGTGCTGGAGGAAATTCGCGGCGCGAGGTTGGAAGAAGAGCTCCGCGATCTGATCGCCTTTCCGGATGATCAGGTCGATCTGGAAACCGGCGCCTTCATCCTCGCGCGGTATGCGTATCCCACGCTGGATGTGCAGGCCTACCGGCGGCAATTGGATCGTATGGCGCAGGATGTCCGGGAGCAGATCGGGTCCCGTGTATCCGGCGAAGAGACGGTCAGAGCCTTAAATCGGTATCTCTTCACCGAGGCCGGGTTCAAAGGGAACACCAAAAATTATTACGAAGTCGAAAACAGCTATCTGAATTGCGTCATGGACCGCCGGACCGGCATTCCGATCAGCCTCTCGACCGTCTACCTGCTGATCGGTAGGCGGTTGCAGTTGCCGGTGCATGGCATCGGGATGCCCGGCCACTTCCTGGTGAAATTCGATTCGGATCGGTACAAAATTTTCATCGATTGTTTCAACGGCGGGGCGCTGTTGACCGAAAAGAACTGCGCGCGGTTCCTGACCGAAGCCGGCTACGGCTTTGAAGATCGTTTCCTGCAGAAAAGCCCGACCCGAGCTATTCTGGCCCGGATGATCAAAAATCTCCTCGCCATCTACAATAAGCTCGATGAGCCGCTGAAAAAGCACCGCTTGCCACGGTTCGTGGAAATCCTGGGCTGTGAACAGCGCGAAGAAGGGTTGTAGCAGGAAGCTGAACACGGCCACCAGCGTCGTTCTCGCCTCATTCAGATCCTCAACGTAAGCCGGGTTTCTCCCCTTCAGGTTTCTCCCATCGTGCAGAGGCTGTGTCTCGACTAGCTCCGCAGCTTGAGCAGGTCCCGCGCTATTCTGACTCGTCCAGGAAAGTAGTGTTTCGCCTGCGCGCGGACATCATATTGTTCGGCGATCGGATAAAAATGTGACAGGACCAGCTGGTTGACGCCGGCTTCCTGGGCGACGCGGCCGCAAAGGCCTGCGTGTAAATGCCCGGCGCCGGGCCGGTTTTCAGGAAACGAGCAATCGAGCACGGCGAAATCAGCCTCATGGCAGAGTCGCACCAGGCTCTCGCAATATTGAGAATCCCCCGAATAGGCCACGGCATGGCCCTGATACTCGACACGGTATCCTACGCAATGCAGTTTGGGGGCGTGAGTGACGGTGGCGGGGGTGATGCGCGTCTCGCCGATCCGGAAACTGCGATCGGCCACTTCGCGGATAGTGACTCGGAAGGGCGGGCGATCGAAACTCGGGAACGTCGTCATCATGGACCGCATCAAGGTGGCGGTGCCGTGTGGACCGATGAGCGTCAATGGCGGTCTGGTCCCGCCTTGGTATTTGCAGAAGATCACAGCATCAAAGAAGAAGGGAATAAAATCGGCGAAGTGGTCGGCATGGAAATGGGAAAACAGAATATGGGTGATGCTGTGGCGATCGACCCCGCTCTTTATCAAATTGGAGAGTGTGCGCGGTCCGAAATCCAACAGGAATGTCTGATCGGTTTGAAGAAGGTATCCGGCGGCCGCGCGTGTGGGGTGAACATTGGTTCCTGACCCCAGCACCGTGAGGCGGATCATGCGACCGGTTTCTCCTGGAAACTTCGATGGAGACGCAGGAGCAGGGTGCGCAACTGATCGGCGTCGGCGGCGGAGAGCGCGCGTTGGAAAAAGGGGCGAAGGAACGCAATGTGGGCGGCGAAGGTCGTCTGAAACAGCTTGTTGCCCTTGGCGGTCAGGCAAATACGGGTGCTTCGGCGATCATCAGCCACTGGTGTTCGGCGAATCAGTCCTTTGGCTTCCAGCCGATCCAGTACACCGGTGAGTGTGCCCTTGGTCACCAAGGTAGCCGTGGAGAGTTCCGCGCAGGTGAGTCCCTTCGTGTCACCGAGCGTCGCGATCACGTCGAATTGTGACGGGGTGAGCCGAAGCGAACGCACATGGCGGCTGTCCGCGCGCCAAAATGCGAGATAGGTCTCGACCAGGGGGCGGAGCACTTTGAGATGAGGATCGTCTTTCAGGTCCGGGAGGTCCATCGCGGGCGAGACTAGTCATCCGCGAGGGCAGCTGTCAAGAGTCGTTCACAGGCCTTGCGTTGACGCCGCAAGGACCGCCCCCCTATCATGTCGCCTGCCATGCCGCGTCACTCACAATCAGGACAAGCCAATCTGACCGCCGTGTTTCTCCTGCTGGGTCTTGTCGTGTCCGGCGTCTGGGTGTGGAAGCGCCTGTCGCCGGAGATGCAGGATCTGATCATCGATCAGGCGCTCCCGCTGGCGGCCTTGGTGCTGGCGGTGCTGGTCTTCGTATGGATGCTGGTCGGAAAGATTCGCGCACGCCGCACGCGAAATCAGCAGCGCGCTCGGTTGATCAAGTTGTTCGAGAGCCAGACCGCGGCCGACAAACGACTGCAGCTGGCGTTTGCGGTGATTGAAGTGAATGAATACCGGCGCGTGGGCCTTGAGGCCATTGCGCCACGCTTTCAGGAATTGTTTCTGACGACACTCAAACGGGCTCTGGGCGATAAACAACATCAAGTGCGGGGCATGGCGGCCAGCCATCTGGGCGTCATCGGGGATGAGACGGTCGTGCCGCATCTTCTGAAGGCGTTGGAAGACGATCATGCCTATGTGCGATCGAGTGCCGCCTTGGGACTCGGCCGCCTGCGCGCGACGGCAGCCAAGGACAAGTTGGCCTATGTCAGTAAGGAAGATTGGGATCAAACCGTGCGGAGCCGGGCGCGTGAGGCGTTGGAGCGCATTCGTTAATGTGGGTAGGGAGATAGAGAGGGACAGTCAGTCGTTCAAGCGGCCCACTCGAGGAGCACAATTTCTGGTGTGCAATTCACGCGCATGGGCAGGACCGACCAACCCAGTCCGCGATTGACGTATAAACGGTGGCCGCCTTTTTCATACATCCCGTGAGTTCGTCCATGACAACCGGGCGGTAGCCAGAATGTCGGGATGCCGGGAATTTGCCATTGGCCGGCATGGCTATGGCCGCAGAGCGTCAGATCGGTGTGGTGCTCGGGCCGCAGCTGGTCCAGAATGTTGGGCGCGTGGGCCAGCACCAGGGTGAAACGCCCAGGCTGTGCCGAAGGCATGCAGCGAAGGTCTGCGCGATGGAGTGACGGGTCATCCAGCCCGACGATCGCCAGTTCGCCGGTCGCTACTCGAATGAACGTCACCTGGTTGAGCAGCAACGTGACCTTGCGGCGGTCGAATTGCTCGGCGAACTCATCAACACGGATGCCGCTATAGTGATCGTGGTTTCCGAGGGTGACGTAGACGGGGGCCAGGCGGCGCAGTTCCGTGAGAAAGCGAAGCAGATGGGGAAGTCCATCCCGGACGTTGACCAGATCGCCGGTAATGAAGATCCAATCAGGCTTCAGGTCCGCCACCGCTCGAATCAGGGCGCGGTGCCGGGGGCGGTAACGGTCCAGATGTAGATCGCTCAAATGGACGGCGCGTCGTCCGGCCAGCGGCGCATGGGTGAGCGGAAGCCGGGTCACGACTGTTGCCGATAAACCGATCTCCACTCCCGGGATCAAATTGAACAGATGGTGAAATGGTCGACTGAGCCAATGGCCAATCCAGACGCGTGCCAGCTCCTGCCATCGCATCACCGTGGAGATCATTCCATCACTCGATTCAAGTGTGCTTTGTCGGCGGTGGTGACGCGATAGCCTTGATCGTAGAGTTTGCCCATGCCGGCCATGAGCGCTTCCATCCCACGCGCCTCGTGCAGGGAATCGAAGTGCGCGGTGAGCGAACGCAGATGGGCCGCGGCACCCAGGGAAGGCTCGGCGGAGAGGTTCAATGCCACAAGGATGTCGTGGAGTTCACGGGCGTTGTATAACGAATTGTCGTCGCCATCACCGACCAAGGCGAATTCGTAAAAGGTGAGGCTGAGGGAGAGCAACGCCTGAGTGCGTTGAAAATCGGTGCGAACGGCATCGAGTCCTTCGGGATACCGCTTGCGGCAATCCGCCTCCTGTGCGTCTGAATCCGCCGCAGCGAGTTCAGAGGACTCTGCGGGAATCCAGGCAATCTGTTGCACGGCGGGCGGGGCGGGCTTATGCCGCTGTTGCTTGTAAAAAAAATTCATGCATTGGCTGGCAATCGCAAAGGCCTCTTTGTCGGTGTCAGCCTGACGTTTAATGTGCTGGGTAAGCTGGGCGAAGACGTCGATTCCAATTGGTCGGGCGGCCGCCGTCGCTGATCGGGCCTGCGAGACCGTGCAGGCGCAGAAGAAGAACATGATCGCACAGCTGGTATGAACAACGCGTCTACGCATCGGAAGTGCGTCCAGCAGGATGGTTGGCGGTGGAGACTATCTCAAAGCAGTATAACACGGGTGGTCGCCGTGCCTAACCAAATGACATGAAGTGTAATCTTTCAGGAATCATAAAGGAAACTCATGCCGACTCCCTCGTGGCTCGATGATACGGTACCCTATTTGACCGCGTCTGTCCCTGCGCTCGGCGGACGCATTCGCAGTACACCGGAAGACTTTTGTGTGGATGAGCGCCCCCTGTATCTCCCCTGCGGAGAGGGCGAGCACTTGTACATCAAAATCACCAAGCGAGGGCTGTCCACCCCGGATCTTGTGCTGCGACTCTCGTCCCACCTGCATGTGAAGGCGCAGACGATCGGCGTGGCAGGGCTGAAGGACGCGCAGGCCGTCACGACGCAGATGTTGTCCTTACAGGGTGTGAAGGCTGAAGCGGTCGCCGCGTTGCCGACCGACGAACGGTTGCTGAGCGTCGAGGTATTGGGGCGTCATCGCAATCGACTGCGCAAAGGGCACCATGCCGGCAATCAGTTCCGTTTGGTCGTGCGAGATGTTTGCGAGGGAAGTGAGGAATTGGTAGGCCGTCTATTCGAGGAGTTGGTGCGCCGCGGTGTGCCCAACTATTTCGGCCCGCAACGGCAAGGACGCTCGGGGACGAACTTTCAGCTGGGTGCCGAATTGCTGCAGGATGCGGCCCGCCGCAACAAGATGCCTCGCGCCAAGCGCATCTGGTTCATGAATGCCTATCAGTCGTATGTGTTCAATCACATCGTGGCGAAGCGAATCGACAGTATTGACCGGGTGCTGCTCGGTGATTGGGCCATGAAGTCCGACAACGGCGCCTGCTTTCCTGTGGAGCAGCCGGAGGTCGAGCAGCTGCGGGCGGATCGATTCGAAATCAGCCCGACGGGACCACTCTTCGGTTCGCGCGCACCCTGGGCTACCGGTGAGCCGGGCGAGATTGAGCGAGCGGTCATCGCTGAACTGGGAACCACGCCGGAAGTGCTCTCGAAAGCCGGAGCCGAGTGCGGATTTCGCGGTGAACGGCGAGCCCTGCGCGTGCGTCTCAATGATCTGGTCTGGTCGCTGGAGGGGTCGGTGCTGACCCTCTCGTTCTGGCTTCCCCCCGGTTCCTATGCCACGAGCGTGCTACGAGAGATCGTGAAGACAAATGCGTAGTGCGGGCCATCCTTCCTGACTAATGGTAGAATCATGGTACGCGGTTGTCACGCAGGGTCGATACCGCTGCCACTGCCGGAGAGCGTTCAGGAGATCCGTCATGACTGCACTGCAGGAAACGGTATTTCTCCAAGGCCACATCATCGATTCGTTGATCCTGGCCAAGGTGCTGGACACGATCCTCATGATGGGCGGCACGTTCGATTTGCAGGATGTGAACATTGGGGCGACGAGAGATGCGCCCTCGCAGGCGCGGATTGTCGTGCGCGCCCATTCCAGCCGGCTGTTGGCCGAGATTCTCCAAGCCATTCAACCCCACGGCGCCGCGGTTGAACGGGACACCGAGTGCCGTTTCGAGCCGGCTCCGGCGGCGGGGATATTCCCGGACGAGTTCTATGCCACGACGCATTTGCCGACCCAGATCCGCCTTGATGGCGAGTGGGTTGAGGTCGAGGGCATGGAGATGGATCTCGGCATTTGTGTCGACCCGGCAAAGGCTCGGGCCAGAACGCTGCCCATGGGATCGGTGAAAGCCGGGGACTTGATCGTGACGGGGAGAGAAGGCATCAGGGTGACGCCGCTGGCCCGTCCCCGCGAACGGGATGTGTTCGGGTTCATGGAATCTGTGGTGTCCTCAGAGCGGCCGCATCAGCCGGTCATCGCCGATATCGCGCAACGCATGCTGAAATTACGCGCGGGCTATCGGCAGGGACAGCCCGGCACCAAGGTGCTGCTTGCGGGCGGACCGGCGATTGTCCATGCCGGAGGCCGGGAAGCGCTGACCTGGTTGATCGAAGCCGGATTTATCCATGTCTTGTTCTGCGGCAATGCGTTGGCCGCGCACGATATGGAAGCCGCGTTATACGGCACGTCTCTCGGATATGGATTGACTGCTGGACGTTCCGTTCCGCATGGACATGAGCATCATTTGCGGACGATCAACCGGATTCGCGCGATCGGCAGTATCCATGAAGCGGTGCGTTCCGGTGTGATTACGGAAGGCATCATGGCCGCCTGCGTGCGCCAGGACGTCAACATGGTGATGGCCGGCACGATTCGAGACGACGGGCCATTGCCCGGCGTGGTGACGGATTCCATGCAGGCTCAGGGGGCGATGCGCGCGGAAGTGCAGGGCGTCGGCCTTGCGCTATTAGTGGCCTCCACGTTGCACGCGATTGCGACCGGCAATTTGTTGCCCGCCTCCGTCCCTACCGTGTGTGTCGATGTTAATCCTTCCGTGCCGACAAAACTGGCGGACCGGGGCAGTTTTCAAGCCGTCGGTCTCGTGATGGACGCCGCCTCGTTTCTCAAGGAGCTGGCGCGTGAACTCGGGTGGCGTCTATGAGCCGGCTGCTGGTGTGTCCGCCCGAATATTTCCAAATCGATTACGAAATCAATCCCTGGATGCGACGCGAGAATGCGGTGGTTCCTTCGCGCGCGGTGAGCCAATGGCAGACGCTGATGCACGTCCTGGAGCAGGATGTGGGAGTGGGCGTCGAGCGAATGCAGCCGGTTCCCGGCCTTCCGGATCTCGTCTTCACGGCTAATGCCGGGGTGGTGGCGGGTCGCCGGGTTGTGATCAGTCGGTTTCGTTATCCCGAACGCCGGCGGGAAGAGGTGTATTTCGCGCAATGGTTCCGCGAGCATGGGTATGAGGTGCTGACGCTCGAGGAATCGCTCTATTTTGAAGGCGCCGGCGATCTCTTGGGATTTCCGGACACATGGTTCGGCGGATATCGCCAGCGATCGGATATCCGGTCGTTTCCGAAGCTGAGCGAAATCTTTCAGCGTGAGATCATTCCGCTCGAACTCATCGACGGCCGGTTCTACCACCTGGATACCTGCTTTTGTCCGCTCAGCGGCGGAGAGCTGTTGTACTTTCCTTCCGCCTTCGATGCCTATGGCCTGGCCGCGATCGCGCAACGGATCCCTGAGGAACAGCGGCTTGTCGTACCGGAAGACGAAGCGATTCGGTTTGCCTGCAATGCGGTCTGCGTCGGCAAGCGTATCGTCATTCCGGCCGGCTGTCCCCGCACGATGCGGCTCCTGGAATCCCGCGGCTATCGCACCCATGATGTGGAGCTGGATGAGTTCATGAAGTCAGGCGGTGCTGCCAAATGCCTGACTCTTGCACTGGACTGACAGCACTCTCCCGCCTGCCTGAGTGCCTCACCGTTACCCCTTCGATCGGAAAAGAAACGATAGGTACAGCCCCGCAATCGCCGTCGTCGTGAGTTCAATCGTGAGCAACAAACGGCTGACGATGGCATCGGGTTGTGGCGGCGAAAGGATGAAGTGAAAGCCGAGAAAGGCTGCCGGTTGCGAGGGCGGCGTTTCCCAGGGCGGCATGATGACAGACACGACCAACACCGTGACCATGCCATACAGGATGTGGAGATTGAGCTGGTCTCTGGTTGCCTCAGAAGCTTGCGGCATTGCCTTTTGTGCCGTGTCGCCGGCCACGCCGGTCCCACAGTAGGTGCAGTAGCGATTGATTTCTGGCAGGGCGCGTCCGCAGGCTGGACAAGGTTTCATGGCTCAGGCTCCTCGTGGACCCGCAGCCTACCGTGTGGGCGCACGGAATTCCAGTGTGGATGCGAATGTGCCGGATGCGTTCGTTGACACCCTTCCAGACCCCTTCCTATAATCCGCGTCCATGACGCGATCATCGAGTCAACGTGTAGCAGTCATCGGCGCTGGCGCCTGGGGCACCGCATTGGCCCGGCATTTGGCCGAGCAACAGATCTCCGTGTGTGTATGGGCGCATGAACCGGAGGTCGTGCAGGCCATTGACCAACGACGTGAAAACGTCGTGTTTTTGCCGGGAGTGCGGCTGCCGGCTACCTTAACCGCCACCAGCCACTTGTCCGACGCCCTGATCGGGGCTGATTGTGTCATCTTCGCGGTGCCCTCGCATGTGGCGCGACTGGTTCTGAGCCGGCTTGGCCCTCTCCTGCCACAGTCGATTCCATTCGTGAGCGCGACCAAAGGCATCGAAGAAACGACGCTCGAACTGATGACGCAGGTGATGCAGGATGTCCTGCCTGACCATATGCGACATTCATTGATGGTCCTGTCTGGTCCCAGTTTCGCCAGCGAAGTCAGCCAGGGAAAACCGACGGCGCTCTGCCTCGCCGGCCAGGACGCCGGAGCCGTCAAAGCCATCCAGGCGCTCTTCATGACGCCGACGTTTCGGGTCTACGCAGATGACGATCTGATCGGGGTCCAGCTGGGCGGATCGTTGAAAAATGTGATGGCGCTGGCTGCCGGTGTGGTGGACGGGCTGGAACTCGGCCATAACGCCCGTGCAGCCTTGATCACGCGCGGGTTGGCCGAAATGATTCGGCTTGGCATGGCGATGGGCGCAGACCCGCGGACGTTTTACGGATTGTCCGGGGTTGGAGATCTCATCCTGACCTGTACCGGCCCGTTGAGTCGGAACCATTCGGTCGGGGTACGGTTAGGCAAGGGTGAACGGTTGGAAGGAATTCTGGCCAGCATGCAGGCCGTCGCCGAAGGCGTACGTACGGCCAAGGCGGCATTGGGGCTGGCGCAACGGTGCGGAGTGGATATGCCGATTGTGCAGGAGGTCAATGCGGTTCTCTTCGCCGACAAACCCTGCCGCCAGGCAGTCGGTGACTTGATGGAACGCGAAGCGAAGGAAGAGAAGGCCCTCTCATGAATCAAGATCAGTTGCGGGCGTTGCTCATGGAGGTTCAGCAGGGCGCCGTGGCGGTGCCGGATGCGCTACATCGGTTACGCACGTTGCCGTACGAGAATTTAGGATTTGCATCGCTCGATCACCACCGTGCTCTGCGGCAGGGTTTTCCGGAAGTCATCTTTTGCGAAGGGAAAACTGTGGCGCAGGTGGTGGCTATCGCCAAGACACTGTTGCTGAAAAATAATTCGTTGCTCGCGACGCGGGTGGAACCTGCCGTCGCGCGCGCATTGCTCCGCATGAGCAAGCGGGCGACATATCATGAGGCCGCGCGAGTGGTGGCCATTGTGCCGCCCAAGCTGGTGCGTCGAGGGTCTGTGCTCATCGTCACAGCCGGCACCGCCGATATTCCCGTTGCCGAAGAGGCACGTGTGACGGCCGATATCATGGGCAGCAAGACTGACACCTTGTACGATGTCGGTGTCGCGGGGTTGCATCGGTTGCTCGGTCAACAAGACCGGTTACATGACGCGCGGGCGATCATCGTGGCGGCCGGGATGGACGGGGTGCTTCCGAGCGTCGTCGGTGGATTAGTACGGCAGCCCGTCATCGCGGTGCCAACGAGTCGTGGATATGGCGCACATTTCGGCGGCCTGGCCGCGTTA
>ERZ724507.418-NODE-418-length-19347-cov-3.218433_pt1 | contig 19347 bp, 10 predicted proteins | sample MGYA00376040_ERZ724507 | MGnify/ENA primary metagenome ERZ724507 (study PRJEB28724, sample SAMN07190883) | activated sludge metagenome | isolation source: activated sludge of sewage treatment plant in Hong Hong | place: Hong Kong | collected 2016-03-17 ...
ATCGCAAGCCCGACGGAGCGCACGCACTATCCCCGCAACACTCCCGGCATGACGCTCGCAAGCTGCCAGGCGATTCAGTAGCAAAGGGTTACCCGGGTCCTGCGCCAGACCTGCATTGCTTGCCTGCCGAGCTGCTGCAAAATCCTGCCGAGCCAACGCGGCATCCGCATCCTGGAGCGCCTTGCCGGCGTTCGCCGTGATTTCCGCGTAGCGTTTGCCCCATTTTGCGGTAAGTCGATCCACATAAGGCCTGATTCTGGCTTCGTCGCGATTGACGCCGATGCCCCCCCCCGAGGTACCGGAATGTGGATCGTAGTGGGCGCTAGCTACCGGAACATGGAGAAAGTCCGTGTATTCAGCGCATTGGAGGAAGAAATCCCAATCCTCCAGCAAAGTGAACTGCTCATCGAAGCGGCAGCCCAGTTCAATCAGGCGCCGCGAAAACAAAGGTGGATGCATGGAGAAGAAGGGTTGATCGGTAAAAGTCTGTCTCCAGTAGCCCAGACTCCGAACAAACGGCTGATCCTTCTTGTGGATCAGCATGTCCGAATAAGCCAGCAAAATGTTTGGAGCGGCTACAGCGGCTTTCCACAAGGTTTCGACATGGCCGGGATCGATCCAATCGTCCTCGTCCAGAAATTGCAACCACTCGCCCGTCGCCTTCGCCAGCCCCGCATTGGCCGCCCGCGGTCGATCGAGCGCGACCCCCGGAGCCACGATGACAATGTCCGGCTGCTCCATCCATGACGTCGCCTCAAAGGCTGGATTGGCTACGACAAGTATGATTTCTTTGCTGGGCCACGTCTGCGCTCGAACGCTCTCGATGGCCCGCGACAGGGCTTCGTGGCCCATCGTTCGCACAATCAGGGAGATTCGGGGCTGGGATACTGACGTCATTGAAGAACTCACAAGAAATATTGGGAAAACCACTCTGGTCCAAACGACATGATGAGGGTTGCGCAAAGGCAAGGGAGCCACCTCGTTGCCGCGCGGGAAAGAAATGGCTCACCATCGGGCCCAAGTATAATCCGGCACTTATACACACGGTTCCATTCATTCCATGCTTCCGCGCACCATCGCGACGGTCCGGATTATTTTATCCGTGTCCCTATTCTAGCCCCATCAATGACAGCAGCAACTCATCCTCATATTTATCTGCGCGACATCGACGTCGCGCGTCGGACCTCCCTGTCGGTGCTCGCCTCCTTGGTTCCGGTGGGATGCAATGTACTGGATCTGGGCACCGGCAGTGGCGCCTTGGGCAAGCACCTGTCCTCACACTCGAAATGTCAAGTCGACGGCGTCACCCACAATCCGGCCGAATTGGCGCTTGCCGCTCCTCATTACCGCCGCATCGAGCTGCTTGACCTTGAGTCCAGCCAACTGCGGGACAGATTGCACGGGGAGCGATACGAGAGGGTAGTTTGCGCCGACATCCTGGAACATCTTCGTAGTCCCGAAAAGACGCTGGAGGAAATCGGAGCTCTGCTCGCCGAGGAGGGGCGACTTCTCGTTTCGGTGCCCAATATTGCGTATTGTGGACTTATTGGCGAGCTGTTGAATGGCGATTTCCGCTACCGCGGGGAGGGACTGCTCGATCGTACCCACCTCCGATTCTTCACGCGCCGATCCCTGCTCGACTTCTTTGCCCGTCATGGATGGCAGATCACACGCATTGAAACGATTGCGGTCGAACTGCGGAACTCGGAATTCAGTATTTTGCCCGAAACGCTTCCACGAGCATTGCTACGCCGGCTGCTTGAACTGCCCGACGCCTTGACGTACCAGTTCGTCCTTGAGGCCAGGCCGCTGTCTCCTGGGGAGCATGCGTTGCACGATCCGTTTGAGCTTGGACCGAAAAGCGCTCTGGCAGACCATGCGGCAGCCCTGTATTGGGATTGTGGCGATGGTTACAAGGAAATGCAAAGAGTTGTCGCCTGGGGCGCCGTCGGCATCGAAGGTCAGCAGCTAGTTTTTCCGCTACCGGACGGACAAGGCGTTTCTCGGCTTCGCCTGGATCCCGCCGATCGTCCCGGTTTTCTACATCTCCAGGCGCTGCGCTTGTTGTCGCCCCGGCAGGAAGTGTTCTGGCAATGGGATGGACAAAAGGAAACGCTCGAAGCTGGCAACCACCAGCAAATGGAGTTCGGCCTCGTCGCCGACGATGGTCTGGTGATCCTCATGACCGGGGACGATGCATTTGTCGAGCTCCCTATCCCCGTATCGGTCCTAGCGGCCCTTCCTCTCCGAGCATACCTTGAAGTGCGCATGAGCTGGCCCCTTTCCTCCGACTTCCTTGCCCTGGCCGCCAGTATGGACAGTCGTAATGCCGCTCTCTCAGCCGGTCAGTCGAGAGAAGCTAGCCTGCGTGCAGACAATGCAGCCTTGCTCGAGTCCCGGAATATCGTCGAATCCCGACTGCGTGAAGCGGAAGCCCATTTACGCCAATACGAAGAGCGCTTACAACAGGCCGACGACGAGCTAGGTAGTCTGGCGGAATCGCTCGCCGACAACCGGCGTCAAACGGCCTGGGTTGCCGAAGAACGGGAACAGCTACGCCTTCATCTTCGATCAATCGAAGAGTCCACACTGTTCAGGGCTACTCGCCCACTCGTCAAGGTCAAGGCCGCCATTGATAGCTGTCTCGCAGGTCCACGGCGCCCGACGGTCCCGGTACCCCGAATACCGGTATCAGAAGCCCCGTCCGCTGAAATACCGCTCACTCCACCGGACCAGCCGGTCGATATCATCGTTCCCGTGTATCGCGGCTTGGAGGAGGCTCGCATATGCATTGAGTCGGTACTGAGCTCCCAGATCACCACGTCGTTTCGGCTCGTCGTGATCTTCGATGCCGGCCCGGAAGTCGAAGTAATCAACTATCTGCGTGACCTTGCCGCGCATGTTCCCCAAATGCTGCTGCTCGAAAACGCGCACAACCTGGGTTTCGTTGCGACGGTGAATCGCGGTATGGCCCTGGATCAAGCGCGGGATGTCGTATTACTCAACAGCGACACCGAGGTTGCCAATGATTGGCTGGATCGCCTGCGTTCCGCGGCCTATTCGGGCCAACGAGTCGGCAGTGTAACGCCTCTATCCAACAATGCGACGATTTGCAGCTATCCCAGGTTCTGCCATGCCAACAAACTACCGAGGGAACTCGATACTGCATCGCTCGACCTACTATGTGCGCGGACCAATCGGGGACGGCGTACTACCATACCGACCGGAGTAGGCTTTTGCATGTACATCCGTCGCGACTGCCTTGCGGAAACAGGATCGTTCGATGTAGAAAACTTCGGCAAGGGGTATGGCGAGGAAAACGACTTTTGCATGCGAGCGCTCAAGGCCGACTGGACTCACTTGCTCGCCCTTGACACATTCGTACGCCATGAGGGAGGCGTGAGCTTCGGCGACAGCAAGAAACTTCGCGAACAGGAAGCTTTCGAAAAGCTACGCAACATCCACCCGCAATACGAATCGCTCGTCCAGCAGCATGTCGCCGAAGATCCGGCTCGGTCGGCTCGACTGGCAGTCGACGTGGCTCGCATACGAGCTGCCGCTCGGCCGGTCATTCTGTTTGTCACCCATGCGCGTGGTGGCGGCACCGAAAGGCATGTGCGAGAACTGGCCGAGGAGAGTAGTGACGTCGCCATTACCTTGGTAGTGCGTCCCGGGACTGGCGGTATCGTGACAATCGAGTGGCTATCTCGGGACGAGGAAGATTTCTGCCTATCTTTCAGGTTACCCGACGATTTCGATGCTCTAGCGGAAATACTGGTAGCGCTCGGTGTTGTTCATATCCATTTTCACCATCTGTTGGGCATCGCGCCGGAGATATGGGGACTGCCACAGAGACTGGCTGTTTCCTTCGATTACACGGCGCACGACCATTATGCAATCTGCCCGCAGATCTCACTGACAGGGAGGGACAATCGTTACTGCGGCGAGCAGGGGCTCGACCAGTGTGTCGCATGCCTGAAGCAATCACCGGCATCCCATGGCATTGGTATCGTTGAGTGGCGGCGTAATTACCGACAGTTCCTTCGCCAAGCACGCCATATTTTCGCCCCAAGCCAGGATGCGGCGGCGCATTTGAAGAATCGCTTTCCAGAACTCGATATCGTCGTGGTCGAACATCCGGATCTCGCTGGCATCACCTTGCCAATTCCGGCGGCAAAACCGTTCGAGGCCGACAGGCCACTGAAGATCGCTGCAATCGGCGCCCTCAGTGCCATCAAGGGTGCCGACCTCCTCGAGGAGGTTGCTCTTGTGGCGGCACAACAAAATATGCTTTTGGAATTTCATCTACTGGGATTTGGCTACAGAAGTCTGGCAACCCAGCCAAAAGCCGCGCTTTCCGTCCATGGCGGTTATCGGGAGGAGGATCTAGCCGCCCTCCTGGATTGGCTAAAACCCGATTTGGTCTGGTTCCCAGCTCTTTGGCCGGAAACTTATAGTTATACACTGAGCGCGAGCCTCAAGGCAGGACTGCCCGTCGTGGCTCCGAACCTTGGCGCCTTCCCTGAAAGATTGGCTGGTCGAGCCTGGTCCTGGGTCGAGCCCTGGGATCAATCTCCAACAGATTGGACGATATTCTTTGAACACATCCGCAGTCGGAATTTCTTCAAGGCTATACCACCTCCTCCGATTCCGGCACCGTCGTTCCAACATCCAACTTTTCACTATCGCCGAGACTACGTTGCCGGTCTCTGCTGCCGAACTGGCACAAAGGAAATTTCTGCGGGCCAGTTGCAGCGGTATGCCTATGGCCGCCTCGACGGCATGGGCGCCGCTCAGGCGGAACTCAAACGTCAAACCCTTGCGACATTGGTGAAATTGCGCAATTCACGAATGCTCAGAGGTGTGGCGCGGCACATACCTTTACGCTGGCAAACCAGGCTCAAGACCTGGCTTGCCAGCTGACCGTAATGGCAAACCCAACCACCTTTCCGGCCAAGATCCCCGAACTCACCGGAATTCGAGGCGTCGCCGCGTGCTGGGTCTTGCTTTTCCACATCTGGTTGGTCTCGGGCAGCCCAAATGTTTCGGTGTGGCGCTTCGACTTGACACCGCTGTTTTCGTGCGGCTGGGCGGGTGTCGATTTGTTCTTCGTCCTTTCGGGGTTCGCGCTAACTTGGCCTCAAACATACCGGCGATTCGGTCGGCTCGATTACGCGGATTTTCTGCGCCGACGCGTGCTGAGGGTCGTTCCGGCTTATTACGGGCAATTCCTGTTCTTAATGCTCCTGGCTGCCGGCGGCATGACCGCTCAGCTCCCAACGATAGGCAACGTGCTCGCCCATCTGCTCTTTATACACAACCTCGACTATCGTTGGTCGACCCCGCTGCCGGGCACAAATACATGGTGGACTCTGCCTATCGAGTGGCAGTTTTATCTTCTGTTTCCACTTCTGCTGCTGGCGCTGATACGCTTTGGGGCCGTTCGCGTACTATTGACGACGGCATTATTGGTAGTGGCCTGGCGCGTCGGCGCCATGCATTGGATACAGGGCCACAGTCCCGACGCCCCAATCGACTACAAGGTATGGTTGATCGAGCAGCTACCGGGACGCATCGATCAGTTCCTTGTCGGCATGATTGCCGCACTGCTTGCCAGCCGGGCTTGGTCACTCCAGAACCAAAAATTGCGTGAGCGCATCTCGGGGGCGCTCATTCTCGTCGGCTTCGCGGCAGTTGCCGTACTGGTCGTCATCCTCTGGCCTCTGGCTCAAGCCTACTGGCAAGGTCACTGGCTGCTCTACACCTGGCACTTGTTGGTCGCGGCTCCTCTCGCCGCCATCATCGCTGGCGCAGCCATGGGCGGCAGATTGTCGAAGATTTTTTTTGGCACACGCCTCACCTTAGGTCTGGGAGAAATCAGCTACAGCATGTACCTGTGGAACTATGTCGTTCTGCTAGGGTTTTTACGGTTCGGATTCTTCGACGGATTGCGGGAAGATACGCGGCTTGCGTGGATAACCCTTTATAGCATCGGTCCCGTCATTCTTGTCTCGACGGTCTCCTGGTGGGTAACGGAACGACCTTTCCTTCACTACCGGGACCAGGATCCGCAAAGTGTCGTTGGCCGTCATATTGGAAAGATCATCCTGTTTCCCTGGAAGGCGGTTGCGCTGGCCGCCTTGTCGATTCTCGCGCTCCTTATCGCTGCGCAATGGTACTGGCGGCCAACAGCCGCGACGCTTGCAGAATGCTCAGAGCGCGGAGCCATCGATAGCCCCGTTAGTATCGACGCTACGTCCGATCCTATGCGTATGAGCGGGTGGGTATACGACTGGGACAGGACCGATCGAGTAAAGCGAGTTGTGGTTCTATTGGAGAGCCGAATAGTTGCCGAAGGCATACCGGGTGTCGAGAGGCATGACGTGGCGATGGCTTTGGCATCCTGCCGAGTTGGCAAACCAGGGTTCAATCTCGACCTGCCTCCACTGGAATTGTCCATCCCAAAGACCACGCTTTCCATTGAAGCCGAGCGCACAAGTGGTCGCCGTTATCGGATAGGCACGATTGATTGGCGTTTTGGCCCTCCGCGGGTTTCACTCGATCACGCAGCCCCTCCGTCCCCGACCGGAAGTAACCAAATCATCGGCTGGGCATGGCATCCCTCAGGGCCCGTGGTCGTTCGTTGGCTCCAGGGGGAACATATCCTCGCCAAGACAGTCGCAGACGGAAATCGCGACGATGTCGCAAAGGCTTATGCTCGTTGGCCAGGCGCCGCAAGATCTGGGTTCGGGATTACCGCTCGATTCGACGAACTGCCACGGGAATCCAGCAATACGAAGCTCGAATTCATCGCCCCGGATGGCCAACGCAAAGTACTGGAGGGGCCACTAATTCAAAATGACGGTCCCATCGGTACGGTCGTGGCGGCTGGCGACCGGCGCTTCGTGAATCCACGTCGGGTACCGATGACGGCCTGGGCATATGATGAACACGGGATCGATTCGGCAATGATTTCCACCGAACTTGGAATTTCGTTAGGCGAACTGCCAAGAATCAGGACGGTGACCGCATTGCCGGGACTTTTCACCGATCACCGCGGTATCCCCAAAGGAGACTTCTGGAAAGACATCCTGCAGCGAGGCACACTGTTCGCTGGTGCCCTTTCGGTCGAGTCCCTACCGCAAGGAATCCACCGCCTGGTCACGCACGTCCGCGACACGCAAGGTCGGGAAGCCCGGTTTCCGGGGCCGCTCGTATCGATCGGCATGCCCGCCCTGCCTGCGTCCTGCCCAGGTAAGCCTTTCACGGTTTACCTTTGGGCAACCACCGAGATGCTGCGAAAGGGACTGCCTGACTTAGCCGAATTCAGGCGTATGGCCGAAGGGGGTTGTATTCGCTTTGGCATCCATGTACGTGTGGAATACCTGCGGACCACAAAAGGCCGGCAGGCCGACTTTCTGTTTGACCCCGATTTCCCTGATCGACATCGATTTCACGAAGGCAAAGAAATGACGACCACCAGCCTGCGCGAGGCGCTCGCGATGGCCGAACGGTATGCCGTGCCCATGCGCATCCTACTCGATGGCGGTGTCTGGGCAAGTGCATACTTCTCTACCCCAGAATTCGACGTTGCCGACTGGCTTAAAGAGGACGATCACAATGTCCAGTGGAACCAGTTCGGCAGAGCGGAAGAAGGTGACGCGCTGAAAGGATTGGCCGGCAGCCACGATAACCCTAAGTTAGCGCGAGTGCTGAGCCTAGATATTTACAATCAGCAGTACCGCCATTACAAGAAACGCAATCTGCAGGCGGCCATTCGTCTCATCGCGCAGTACAACGCAAAGCATGGGTCTCGGCCCATTTCGGTCACGTTCGACCCCGATCTCTACATCAATCCCTGGTTCTACCTGAAACAATGGTACGACTACAACCCGAACACTCTACGACAGTTTCGCGAATGGCTAACGCATGCCGGGCCTTATGCATCAGGCGGCGAACTGGCCGGCTCCGGCTACAAGAACCGTCTCGACTTATCCGCCCTCAATGGCATCGCCAGGACCTCCTGGTCGAGGCTCGACGAGGTCGATCCGCCGAGAGGTACGCCAAACTACGACGATCCATGGCACCAGATTTGGACCGTCTTCAAACGCCATCTGGTCAGCCAACATTACGCGGACCTCGCACGATGGGCGGTGGATGCGGGATTGCCGTCGAATCTCATATTCACCGCGCAGACTTTCATCCAGGCTGATGTTTCGGTAACCGGAAACGATCGCGCCAGCGGATGGACCGATGAAGCCGGAGTTTCCATCGCCGGCGCTAAGCCACCGCTTGGCCGTCTTGGGGCCATCCTCTATGGCCCCGCAAGTCGTAATTTCGGTACGCCGCGCAGCGGGACTTCGCTCTTCGCTGACATTCGGGATACCGATCCGGGATGGGAAGTCGCCGAAATGAATCCGGCAGATATCGAAAGCCCGAAGAGACTTCCCAGCCATCTAGAGGCCTATCAAACGTTGATGTCAATCTTCAACTACGGTGCCGGTGGCATGAGCCCGATGTGGACAGGCATCGCCGGTGATCTCTCGGTTCGACCCGGTCAGTTCAGAAGTTACGACACGCTCGTACAATCGCCCTTTGAAACACAACTCGTCGTTTTCTTGCGCGAGGCGGCACGCTTGCCAAGAGGTAGTCAGTTATGGACTTTTGGCAATGCGTACGTGGCCAGCGATGACGGATTTTCTGCCATGGAGGGCTCGAATATTCGTGTCCTACCTGGTGCAATCGAGGTTTCCAGCAACCCAGATACTAGTCGCGGCTCGTTCGCTGCCATATCGCGTCCACTGGAAGGCTGGCAGGTGCCCGAGCGAACCTGCCTTCGTCTTAGGTCCGAGCATGACGCTCGCGGGCTTCTGGAAGTTCGCAGCGCTGGAAGCGACGCTCTGAAGGAACACTGGCAAACCAGCAAAGGTGAAGCCTTGGTGAGTCTGTCGCCCCTCGCGGGCCGGCGACTGGATCGGATGGATGTGATTTTCGAGAATGCCCCTGTCAAGCTGCAGGAACTCATTCTCGGACCCTGCTGATCGCACCCGCACCGACTTCCGGCATGCAATGATTCGCGGCCCAAAATCGTTGTGGCAGAATCAAGCTGCGACAGTCGGAGCCCCCGGCGGCCTCTCTTCCATTTGCGACACACCTACGTTCCACCGTACATGAAAACCTTGGAGTAAAGCTTGAAAAGAATTTTAAACGCAGTACGCCGTTTGGCCGGAGATCCCCGGATCTCAAGCCGAGTCCGACATGCACTTAGGGTATCGACTCCCGGACGGCTCGTTCCGGATCGGCGGATGACGAGCCGCGGTTTCACCGAGCATACGATCGATGACGAATGGTTTCGCGCCCATTTCATCTACGCTCCTGATGTCATCGCCCATTGGCTTCGCCAATCGATACCGTCTCTCCAGAATGCCTCGATCCTCGACTTCGGTTGCGGCGACGGAATCATGGCCCTTGGAATGAAGTTGCGCCACGATTTGCCGTACGTTTGCGGCGTGGATCTGCATGAGAGCAACCGATATCTTGCGGAAACGGCAACGAAGCAAATCGGCTTGAAGGCGCTGCCACCCGGGCTCGAATTCATGGTTCTCGATAGCGCCAGACCACTAACTCAGGCTGGTCGAAGGTTCGACTTCATTTACAGCTGGTCGGTCTTCGAACACATTGCCGTCGATCTGCTTCCAGGCATTCTGCATGACCTGAAACAGGCGCTCAACGATGATGGCCGCTTTTTCCTCCAGATCGAGCCTCTTTACTATTCGCCATTCGGTTCGCATCTCGGCGGTGTCATCACCGAACCCTGGGCCCATCTCCTGCTCTCGGAAACGGAGCTGACGGCTAAGGTACTCGGCTTCGATCTTGCCGATCTCGATGGGGAGTTCAAGAACAAGACATTCGACGAATGCTCGAGCGGCGATTTCAAGAAGTATCTGCTTCGCGAATACCGTTCGCTGAACAAGATCACCCTACTAGAGCTTATGGAATGCTGCACGGCCGCTGGCTTCGAGGTGGTCGATAGCTGGAAGCAGGAAACACATTTCAATCCGCCCACGGAACTTCTCTCGCGATATTCCGAAGGTGACCTAAAGACAACCGAAGTCAGGCTGCTGCTGAAATAAACCTAGATATCCATCCACCGCGATCGATTCTCAGGAAAGGAATTCTTCCCTGGGTAGATAAGCGCGGGTACTAATGCGAACCATAGTATGTATCGTCGCCTTTATCCAATACTGATTACAAGTGCCGCCTTCACCCACCACTCCGCCGCGATCGACTTGCCGCTGGTCAATCCCGGCTTCGAAGTGTCGGCAATCGAGCCAATCGGCTGGACTCCCAGTCAGCATATTGGCGAAACTGCCTACGAGATAGCCATAGATTCGAAGCAGCCGGCGGAAGGCAAACAAAGTTTCCGGATCGCACGGCTAAGCGATCAGGTTTACGGCATGATCAGCCAGCGTATCTTGCTACCCAAGGATAGCATCGGAGGCACATTGAGCTTTTCGGCGATGCTGCGCACCAAGGCCGTCGGACCGGGTGGCAGCCTGCTGCTGGCGAACCTTCTCGATCGCAGTGGCAACATGCTCGCTCAAATCCGATCCATTCCGTTGAGCGGAGACAATTCCTGGCGACGCATTTCCGTCACGATGTCGGTGCCAGCGAATGCATATGCCATCGAGCCGGCTTTCATCCTTCTTGACGGAGGGACCGCATGGATTGACGACGTTCGTCTTAGCGCCGATCCGGTCAAGGACCCGGTCAAGAACTAATAATTCGAAGGTAGGCTTCGAGCGCATCGCGAACGCCATTCACGACCCAGGGCCAGTCACCTCTCTCCATCTGCCGGAACAATCTTGCAGTCGGATACCAAGGGCTGTCTTCGCGATTAAGTAGCCATCGCCAATCTGGTGTCAGAGGGAGCATGATCCAGGTCGTTTTGCCGAGCGCGCCCGCCAGGTGAGCAACGGAAGTATCGACGCTGATGAGCAGATCAATCTGGCTGAGCAACGCAGCGGTATCGGAAAAACTCTTCAGTTCCGGGCCGAAAAACCGGAGTTCCCGGTGTCTTTCAAGGATGGCTCGATCGCGTTCATCGATTGCCTGCTGAACGAGCACAAACTCCGCATTCAACTGCAAGAGCGGTTCCATCAGTACCAGAGGCATCGAGCGGTTTCGGTCGTTTCGATGCTGCGGATTACCCGATACGACGAAGCCTACTCTGGGCAGGGTACGCTCGCCGAGTTTCTTGCTCCATCGAGACATCGAATCGGGGTCGGCAGCCAAATAAGGAACCTCGGCCGGAATCGACTTCAGCGTGGTACCCATCGCCAGTGGCAGACTGGCCACGGGGCAATAAAGATCAGAAACTGGTAGCGGCTGGTCGGTATCGACGACACACGAGACGCCGGGCAGGCTCGACATCAGATCTCTCAATGCCGGCTGAACGCGGAGTATCACCTTGGCACCCTTAGCCACCAAGAGTGGTACGTATCGGGAAAACTGTATGGTATCGCCATACCCCTGCTCGCAATGGAGTAATATCGTCTTGCCTGTTAACTTACCTTCGCCGAGCCAGGGCGGCCGATCGACAGGGGGCACCAGGCCGTCCATTGCCCACCGTGCCTCGTACCATCGCCAGCCATCCACCAAGTTGCCTTGGGTCAGTTCGATGTTGCTCAGATTCCACTGACAGACTGGATTATTGGGCTCGACCTCTAGTGCCTTACGGTAGCAACTCAACGCTTCGTCAAACTGCCCAAGTTTGTGAAGCGCTTGGGCCCTTAGCGTCCAAACCGTTGCCGGATCGTCATCTCCTGAAACAGCCTGTTCGAGTTCCTTGATCGCGTCTTCCGGCCGATTCATCTCCATCAGCGCTGCTGCGCGAACCTGTAACGCCGAGTCGTCACTCGCCAAGAGTGCTTCACATGCAACCAGCGCCTCTTCGGGTCGATGGAGTTCAACCAGGACCATACCGCGACTTCTCAACGCCTGACGGTAATCTGGCTTGATGGCAAGTGCCTGGTCGACTGCTTCAAGCGCTTCAATAGGACGTCGAAGCTTGAGCAATGCCACACCGCGATTGTGAAGCGCCTCGGGAAACTTCGGCGACAGCGCCAAGGCGCGATCCAGACTTATCAAGGCATCTCTCGGCCGCGACAAACGCAGCAACACCGCAGCCCGGTTGTGGAGCGTCCTTGGCGAATCTGGTCTCAGGGCCAACGCGCGCCCATGGGCTTCCAGCGCCTCGGCAAAACGCCCTAGATGCTCGAGCGCGACCCCCCTATTGTCATAGGCCTCAGCAAAGTCTGGCGAAAGCTCGATTGCTCGATCATGGGCGGCCAATGCGTCCTCGAATTGGCCCAATGACCGCAGCGCATTGCCCCGATTATCATGGAGCGCGGGGTGTCGCGGCAGCAACGCCAGCGCCTCGTCACAACGGGCCAAGGATTCCTTCGCCCGCCCCGCGGCAAGCAGGACCACGCCCAGATTGGCGAGTAAATCGGCGGCGCGGGGGTTCAGCTTCACGGCCTGGCCGAAGAAGTCGACAGCCTCGCCATGACGACCTGTCTGGTGGCACAGCGTCGCCAGGCCGGCGAGCGCGCCGAGGTCGCGTGGGCTGGTCCGCAACACTGCCCGGTACAGGGATTCGGCCCGCTGGAGATCGTTCATCCGATGCGCCTGTTGCGCCTGTTGTGTCAAATTGATCGCTGGCCGTGCGGACGAAGGCGCGATAGTCTGTCGTGGGTGATGGCGCACTCGCGCAGCTCCTCAGCGAAAACCCGGGGTGATCCAGTAGCGCAACCGTGTCGCGACGCCACCGAGCAAGCGTCGCCCCAAAGTCTGGTCACGCTTGCGGAACACACCGACGGTATCTCCCCAGAGCGCACTGTCGGGCGATGCATCGGGCTGCCAATCCGTACCGGTCTCAAGCAAATCCAACGCCGCGTACTTGGCCAGCGCCGCATAGCCATCCGGGTAAAAACGCCAGCAGTCGACAGGATAGCGGTGTTCCGGGCCACGCGACGGCGCAATCAGGAAGATCAATCCCTTCGGCTTCAGGACGCGCGCCATTTCCAGCCAAGTCAGCCAGAAGAATTCCACATGTTCGAAAGCCTGGCCTGAGACGAAGACATCGATGCTGTTGGTGGCGAACGGCAATCGGTAGGGCGAATCGAGAACGTAATCAACGTTGGCGCCGGGCGCCAGGTCAACCCCGATATAGCGCCATGCCGAGCGACTGAACAAGGGTCGGTAACTCCCATTGACATCGCAACTCCCAAGGTCGGCTATGGTCAGCCTGCTTGTTTCTTGCAGATACCGGTCGGCGAGTCGCCGCATGTGACGCAGGGAACTGTCGTGCATCAGGCCTTCGATTTCGGCATGGTCGGATCAGGGAATGTACCACTCGTGGGCCAGACGGCACACCCCCAGTTCACGGCTATCGCCGTGAATCTCCAACGTCGTCTCGATATGATCGAGCATGCGCAGCCCCTCAGGATCCATCGCATGGCCACGGACCAGATATCGGCCGGGCAACAAGGGCAGATCTGGGTAACGCAAACCGAAGGAAAAGTCAGTTGCGGCGACACGCCGAAGAATGAAGTTATCCATCTCGCTGACGACGCCGTAGATACCCGAGCCGTCTGCTCGAACCAGCCCCACCGCCACTTGCGGGGTGCGCCCATCCGGAGAGTGTACGTGGCCGCTGACCGTTAGGGCTTCTCCCTGCTTCATCTCGTGGGGACCGGTTTCGAACGGCCTGCCGTTCAATCTCAGTTCGCGGATCTGATAGGTATCGCCGCGCAATGGTGGCGGCGCTTCCGTCACACCCTTTTCCAGACGGGATTTCTCTTCATGGTACGCAAGATATTCCCGCGTCACGTCCGCCGTACTGCCGAAAGCGCGCATGGCGCCATGCTGGAGCCACAGCGCCTTCTGGCAGAGCTTCTGAATGTGGAACATGCCGTGGGAGCACAGCAATAGCGTGCCACCACCAGCAAGATAAGTCTCCATCCAGGCGATGCATTTCTTCTGGAAGGACTCGTCGCCAACGGCAAGTACTTCATCAGTGATCAGGATGTCCGGCCGCGTCGCGGTCGCCACCGCGAAACCCAGCCTGACGACCATGCCCGACGAGTAATGCTTGATCGGCTGGTCGATGTGCTCGCCAATGTCGGCGAATGCGATGATTTCGTCTACACGCTTGCGGATTTCTCCCCTCGCCATGCCCATCAGGGATGCCGCCAGATAGATATTCGCTCGCCCCGTGTACTCGGGATGGAAACCCGCACCCAGTTCGAGGAGCGCACCGATCCGACCATTGACCGTGATGCTGCCTCGGCTTGGCTTGACGACGCCGGCGATGACCTTCAGCAATGTCGATTTGCCGGCGCCGTTCTCACCGATCAATCCGAAAGACTGCCCCGGCATGACATCGAAGGTGATGCCATCGAGCGCGTCGAATGACTTTCCGAAGCGGCCATGACGCAATAGCGTCCAAAGCGTACTCAGCCGCCCAGCTGCACCTTGAGCCATCGGATAAGCCTTGCCAACGCCATCGAGGCGCACCAACGGTTGCCCTGTCAAAGGAAATCCTCGGTGTAGGGCGACAAACGCCGAAACAGCAGCAAGGCTGGAAATATCAATAGAGGCGCTGCAACCAAGACAAACGGCCTGGCCGTTTCGGCTTCAATGGCATTGCCAAGCAGGACAGCTCGTATCGGTTCGACAAAGTGCAGTACCGGATTGAGCGTCATGATGCCTCGCAACCACTCCGGCGCAGCCATCAACGGATACAGAACCGGCGTGGCGTAGAACAATACCGAAAGAATGGGCCCCAGGATCTGCTCCATGTCCGGAATGAATACCTGAAGGACAGCGAGACACAGCCCCACCGCCAGAGTAAAGAGAAACAATCCTGCCACGAGCGCCAATGCCATCGGCAACCCGCTCCAGTGAATATCGACGCCAAACAAAGCCAAGGCGAGCAACGCAATCAGAAAGCCGACCAGGTGTGCCGCAAATGCGGCCAACGTCGCAGCAAACACGAGCAGTTCCTGCTGAAAGGCCACTTTGCGCACGAGCGTACTGTTTGCTTTGATTGCCTGCGATGCCCTTTGCAGGCCTTCTTGAAACATCAGCCACGGCCAGAGGCCAAGGGCGGCGAAAACAACGAAGGGTGAGGCTCCCATTTCCGGCAGACGCACACGGAAGATTGCCTGGAACACCATCGTATAGATCGCCAGCAGAATCAGTGGATGAACGAGTATCCATACCAAGCCGCCAATGCTTCCGACATAACGGCCACGCAACTCGCGCTCGACGAAGCCGACCAGCAGCCAGCGCTCTCTCCACCACAGCCTCGGCATCTGCCAGAAGCCCTCGGGGTTCACTGAGCGCAGCCTCCCGCCAGGCCTCGGTATTGGCGTGGCTACCTGCCGGAGGGCTGCGTTGGCGCTGCGCCGGCGGGTTGGCCGTTCGGGTGGACTCCGATTAGACGATCTATGGCTTCCGTGTTCAGCTTGATGCTGGAGTCGTTGCGGATACCCGACACGAGTCGGCTCTTCTCGGCATTGACGTACTTGGCTCGCATCGGCGAGATAATTTGCTCTTTCACCTCGTCGAATCCCTTCTGCCGCGCCGACTTCCGGTCAACGAACTTGATCACGTGGAAGCCGAAGGGCGACTCGACGACAGAACTGAGCTGGCCGGGCTCGGTCAGGGCGAACGCGGCCTGCTCGAACTCCTTGACCATGCGGCCGCGCGCAAAGAAGCCGACATCGCCGCCCGTGGTCTTGCTGCCCCGATCATCGGAATATTCGTCCACGAGTTGTGCAAAGTCCGCGCCCCCAAGAGCCTTTTCACGTACCTCTTCGGCTCGCGCTCTTGCGGTAGCTGGATCCTTGCCTGCCCGGGCAACCAGAACGTGCGCGACGCGAACTTGCTCCGGCTCCACGTAATTCGACTTCCGAAGCTCGTATTGTTCCTTCGCGGCCGCTGTGTAGTCGGGAATTGCCAGCGACGCCTCGAAGGCTTCCATACGACGCACGGCAAGCGCGCGATCCGCCACCTGCTCCAGTTCGGCTTTGGCTTCATCGCTGTGGGCAAGCCCCATTTCCCTCGCCTGCCTCGCCAGAACACGGTTCAGGAGGATGGTTTCGAGTACTTGTGTCGCCACCTTTGGGTTAACGCGAGCAGAGTCGCGGTGCTGTTCGGGAAGCGTCCGTACGGCAGCGGAAAAGTCTGCGTTTGTCAGCACGATGTCGTTGCCGAACGAGGCCAGGGTTTCGGTCTTGTCAGCACCGGTTGTCGCTAGGCTGAAGCCTGTAAGGAGGAATGTGGCAAAGGGCAGAAAGTCGAGTCTCTTCATGGCACGAGGTTGTAGGAGGAAAAAGTAGGGCGGACACCAAGGTCCGCCCTGTGACAGCTGAGCCGACGGCTAGTTCAGTTGCGATTGGTTGGAGTACTGGACGCCGACCGCACCGGAACCAGTGTTCATGATGTTGATGTAGTAGGTCGCCGCCGCGCCCGAACCCTGGCTCGTGGTAGTCGGCAGGAAGCAGGTCGTCTGGAAGCTCAAGTACACGCTATTGTAATAGCTCGCCGTCGCGCCGCTCGTGTCGATCCACCTGACGTAGCCGCCCTGGCCCTTGCAGCTGTCGAGACGGGAATCGCCATTGACCGAAATCGTGCCGTCCTGGCCATTGACCGGCACCGTGGAACCCGGACACTTGCTGATCACGTAGTTCTTGGCGCCCCCTGTGGAGTCGGTCACCTTGAAGCCGTACGGATAGACATTGGTCATCGCCGGCAGCTCCAGCGCCACCCCAGCCCCCACCGGCAATTGCGCCACATAGGTCGCACTGCTCAGGTCAGGCCGCCATGTGCCCCCATAGATCGAATCACCAGAATGAACCACGGTATAGGCGGCTGGCGTGGTGCCACACGAGCCGGTTTGAGTTACGACAGCCGAGCAGGCGGTTGCCGATGTACTGGTACCGCCATTCACTCCATTACAACCCCAGCTCCACGGACCGGTGCCGCTTGGCGTCGCTGTCGGAGTACTCCCTGCGACGCAGAGATTACTCGTTGGAGCGGAGCTGAAGGAACCGCCACTCGCGCTTCCACATGCGCCGTTAACCGTTTGATGGGCAGTACATTGTGAGGAGGACTGACCACCGGCGAGGCCTAGGCAAGTCCATGTGTAGTCCCCACCTGCCGTAGCCGGATTTGACACGCTGCCGTTGATCGTACCGGTGGAACACGCGGCCGTTCCTGTCGGTGCGCTCAGGGTGTTTCCTCCGTTTGCCGAGCCGCAGGCACCGGGTGTTTGGGCAATGGTGGCGGAACAGTTGGTCACGTTTGTACCGTTGTTGAACCCATTACACGCCCACGTGAACGTCGAGGCCCCCGTCGTCATCCCCGTGACGCTACCTGCGGAACAGGCATCCGTTCCGGATGGAGCAATGGTCTGGTTGGTCGCACCATTCTTGGAGCCGCATGCGCCATCAACCTTCTTGGGCACGGAGCACTGGCCGGAGGCCGCACCTCCATTAATCCCCGAGCAAGTCCATGTGAAGTTACCTTGCGCGACGACGCCGGGATCGGTGACGCTACCGTTGATGCTGCCCGTGGTACAAGCTTGCGTTCCCGATGGTGCCGTCGTAACGGGTGTCGTGCTGGTCGCACATACGCCTGTTACTGGTTGCGGACCGAAGTTCGCGCTAACCGTTTTCGGGCCGCTCATGTTCACGGCGCATACCGTGGCACTGCCGGTACAGTCGCCGCTCCAGCCGGCAAAGGCGTAGCCGCTGTCTGCCGCGGCAGTGAGCGAAACCGTCGCACCCGAGTTAAATCCTGCCGTGCAGCCAGCTGGGTTGGCGCTGGTGCAAACCGTAATGCCTGCCGGCGCACTCGCAACGGAGCCGCCTCCGGTCGGTGCCACCGTCAACACGGGTTGCGGGGTTGTAATGACGGCAGGCGTTCCCGCCGCGATGTCCACTGTTGTTGCCGGATGGACACCGGTAGCTCCCGTTGCGGTGTATTGGTGTGTCCCGCTGAGCATGGGAGTCGTCGTGTAGGCAGGCACCCCAGCCACCAGCGGCGCGGCGCTCAGGTCCACCGCCCCCAGGCTTGTTGCCCCATCGCGTAGCCAATTAATCCCGGTCACATCGCCGGAACAGACCACCTTCAGGACGATCTGGTTGTTCGATAAAGCGTGTGACAGTGTCACGTCACATGCGGCGGTAGCGGATTGTGCCGCCGCTGCGCCGATAATTCCAAGCGCGAGAATTGGTGCTCGCCAGGTTTTCATATCATTCCTCCAAAAGCTGGGGTTCCCCATCCTCTCATTGTGGATGCGGCGCTGGGATTTGCAATGACGCAATGACGAATTCTATCCTTCCGCGCCCGCCGGGGAAAGGCGCGACAGGATGGAATAATTGTCACAGTCTGTAATACTCGCCGCCGTCAGTTCAGTTGCGATTGGTTGGAGTACTGGACGCCGACCGCACCGGAACCAGTGTTCATGATGTTGATGTAGTAGGTCGCCGCCGCGCCCGAACCCTGGCTCGTGGTAGTCGGCAGGAAGCAGGTCGTCTGGAAGCTCAAGTACACGCTATTGTAATAGCTCGCCGTCGCGCCGCTCGTGTCGATCCACCTGACGTAGCCGCCCTGGCCCTTGCAGCTGTCGAGACGGGAATCGCCATTGACCGAAATCGTGCCGTCCTGGCCATTGACCGGCACCGTGGAACCCGGACACTTGCTGATCACGTAGTTCTTGGCGCCCCCTGTGGAGTCGGTCACCTTGAAGCCGTACGGATAGACATTGGTCATCGCCGGCAGCTCCAGCGCCACCCCAGCCCCCACCGGCAATTGCGCCACATAGGTCGCACTGCTCAGGTCAGGCCGCCATGTGCCCCCATAGATCGAATCACCAGAATGAACCACGGTGTAATTCGTTGGCATTGTCGGGCAATTTCCACCGCTGGGTGGAGGAACACCTGCGGACAAGACGACAAAGGAAATCGAACCCGTTGCGGTGGCCGTGCCAGCTATCGCCTTCCATGTGGCGGTCGCCTGTCCTACCGCAGAAGGTGTGCCCGAGATAACACCGGTGGAGGAATTGATGGTAATGCCCGTCGGCGCGCCGGTAAGCATATAGCTCACGCTATCTCCCGCCGCCAGCGTAATCCTCAGGTAATTGGCCAATCCCAACGGGGTCATGGCCACGTTTTGTGTGAGCGCTTGAGCCGGTACATTGCTCGTTACCGTCACGGTGGAACTGCTCATTCCCCCATTCGCGGCTTGGCAAGTCAGGGTTATATTACCGCTTAC